>Ga0209454_1004791_pt1 | contig 10223 bp, 7 predicted proteins | sample WorMetHERISLAND1_2_FD_187400 | JGI IMG/M metagenome (GOLD analysis project Ga0209454, IMG submission 187400) | Marine gutless worms symbiont microbial communities from Max Planck institute for Marine Microbiology, Germany - Olavius geniculatus... | ecosystem: Host-associated > Annelida >... | reverse complement strand
AACTGCAAGGACGGCCCCATAGCGGGCGGCCCCTCAACGGCCGCACCCTCTTGTACTAATTAAATATCAATAATAATACATAAATACATGCATATGCCATCTGACTGAGTATGACCACAATCATCTGTTAAATGCGTATATAATGGTCCAATTAAACAGTTCAATGACTTAAACATTACGATACAACAGCTAAAGCCTTACGAGACAAATGAACAGTTAGTTAGAAGTTTAGCACTACTCGAACACATATGTAATATATCACTACAAAACGAATGCACAACTGACTAGACACATACTGTTGCATTTCGAAACAAATTCAAGTTTATAATACTAGAGTCCCTAAAACCTGATGCAGTTTAGAAAATAACAAATAGGCTGCAGAAAATTGCTTATTAAATGTATCAGACACCAAAAATATCCAGGCTGGCCTCGAAATAACATTAATCACAATGCATATCAGACACAATATAATGCACAAAAAAGAAGCAACCGTGAGTCAAAAAACAGACCCACACACGTACTGATTTCAGCATTTCTTTTGTTATGACATTGTGGGATAAATATGCATAATCTACTACCTTACTCTTACGCTCTGAAAGAAAAATCTCCATCTCACAGTCTCACCTCAAATCTGCTGCCGCATTACCTTGCAAAATTTGAAAATTTAACTCAACAACTTTTCAGAAAAGTTATTAATAAAAAATGTGCAAAAGTACAGTAAATGTCTACCACAGATATTAAACAGTTCATTCGACAGTTTTCCCATCAACAGTGTGTGCTATATATAAATTTACTTACTTATTTCCTTTACACTTTTATAGCAGAATATAAGTAACAAGCATCTGCACACTGCAGACTGATGCACAAGACCGTGTAGCAGACTTTATTCCAGTTTCTATAACTCACATCAGAATGCAAAAGTGCAAGAATTGTTGAAATCAGTCCACATTATTTTGCAAACTCCGCAACAGCCTTTTAACTACTGGTGTATTGGGTTCTATCAACCAAAACATTATTGTGCAGTTAGATGCACAATAGGGACAGACTGTCTAAGAGCCCGGTATTTAGTTCAGACAATTTTAACCACCCTAATCAACCCTAATCAAAGGCTTTGCAAAAACTATAACAACCTATAAAATCATTTGCTTATATACCCAGTAAATAATATTAAAAAGTTATTACAACAGTTTTGCCACTTAATACACAACAAATAATGCAGTAATTTCAAAAGATCACACATATTTAATGCTGTCATTACTGTATACAGTATTCACAAGATTTTCATATTCAAAAATTATTTTTTATAAAGTTAAATTTAATTAATTCACACAAACAGCAATAACATTTAAAAACAAAAAAATCAACATACATTGTCACAATATGCAAATAAACAAAAATAAAACCATAAAAAAATCAACTTCATTTCATATACGGAAACTTCACATTTAGACTATGGACAGTAAATTGTTGATACAAATTATCAAATATAATACAAAATGCTAATGTGGTTCTGTAAGGCAATTCTCCAGATTAATCTAAAAATAATGGTTGTCGAAGAAATAATATTTGTGGTCACTTTCACAATATAATCAATATCTTGCAATGCTGCATACTATGAAAAGCCAAGTAAATCGATAGGTATGCCATATTTATCTTGCAAACACTGCATAAGCTACTGCATAGGCTTTCTTAACTTGTGGTATATAGGGTTATATTACCCCAAAAATGTGCAATTACATGCCTTTTAATGGAAACTGTTTTGTGGACCTAAAAATTAGTTCTTTGCTGCACCTGCCAATCCAGGTATCAAGGTGAGTTGTGCTGCTGCTGCACGTACCCTCATTACTCATTACTTAAATAATGAATGTTTTTCTCGATAAATTACCAAACAGTGCTACTGGTTTTCCTCAGCTAAGTCAATTAACAAATCCCGGTTGACTACTTTAAAGCAAATTCTCCCAAAACGATTGAACTCGCAACCTTGCAATTGAGATACGCTAACCGTTAGAACTTTTTGTGCCAGCATTTAATCCCAACAAGACTAAGTAATAAGAAACCATTTATGCAATACACAGAGTCAGACGAACAACATAACTGGACATAAAATGCAAACAAAACTCAACAGGTTTATGCAATTAACGTGGTCACACCAAATTCCATCCAATCCTTTTAGCGCATCTTGGAAAGTGCATCAGGACACTTCCTTTTTCCTTGTATGGATGGCCGCACAAGCCGCAGGCAAAAGGCATGACATCTGAGTGTGTTCGTTGGTGTAGTCGCAATTCAGTCGCCGTGCAGAACTGCTTTGGACATTCATTGCAAACGTATAACTTCACGCCGTCATGTCGGCGTAAGTGACAGTTTAGATAACTTCGCCTGGCAAATTTCTTCTCACAGACAGAACACATAAACCATGTGCCTTCGTTGTGTGACCGCAACAGATGAACCTTGAGTTTTTCGCCTGTCAGAAACTTAGCTGAACAATGTTTGCATGAATATCGCTGTTCGCCAGTGTGAACACGAACGTGAACCTTCAGTTCACGGTTATTTATAAACTGCTTGCCACAGTACGGACAATGGTACTGTCGGCAGTTCAGGTGATGACGAAGTATGTGACTCGAGCATTCGTTGTGCTGACTGAAACTCTTGTTGCACGTTGGGCATGTGTAAGGCTTATATCCCGTGTGGACCCTCATGTGCATCTGACGACTTTCCCACGTATGAAAAGCTTTGTCACAGATCGAACACTTTGCCGGTCTCTCGTCTGTATGCATTCGGACATGTCGGTAGAGGTGATGAGATACGCTGAACCTTCGGTCACAGTGCGGACATCTGTACCGTTTTAACCCCGTATGAATGGTCTTGTGTCTCTCTAAATGAGCCATCTGGGTAAATGCCTTGTCACACTGGTCACAACTGTATGGCCTTGCGCCTGAGTGCACTAGGTAGTGACGATCAAGGTTATTTGGCTGCGTGAATCGCTTCTTGCAGATCGTACACTCAAATGGTCTCACGCCAGTATGACTGTGCATGTGCACTGTGAGCTCACGACTGTCTTTACAACATCGGCCACATTCACTGCATCTGTATTTACTGTAACTATGAAGCAGCATGTGGATGAATAAGAAAGTCTTGCTTGGAAAAAGTTTCTGACAGACCGAGCATGAATGGCAATTTTCTCCTGCATGTGAAGACTGATGCACAGCTAACTGATGACTGGTACCAAACCACTTGTCACATACAAAGCACCGATGATGTCTTTTGCGACTGTGTTTCCGTCCTTTGTGGTGCTTTGCACTACGTTTCTGTGTAGACCAACTGTTACACCGTAACACTGTTTTCAGTTTATGATGAGTGATGTCTTTAGTGTCAGCATCTGAAGCCACATCCGCAGAACTTCCACCTGTGAGTGTTCCACCTGTTTTCAGTTGATGCTGAGTTATGTCTTTGATGTCAGCATCTGAAGTCACATCTGCAGAATGTTATAAATGTTATAAACAGCATCAACCATCAAAACACATGTGTACAAGCAAGGCTGTGTGCCTATAATCCAAACGTTTGATAGTCCGAAGGTGTATATTGCAACACGCATTTTCACTAACTCTAACCCTCACCCTAACCCTAACCCTACACTTAGTTGATAAAAAATGTGAAGATTGACTCAACGTCTGTAGAAGTGTATAGGAAAGAAGCCTAAAACTTTTGTACTATTGTACCTTCGAACAATCAAACCTTCGAATTATCGAGCTGAAGACTTATAAGCAAAATTCCATTGTCTCTGGGGTCCTCAGTAGTGCTTTAGCAGCATAAGCAAACTTGCATAGATGCAGATATATCTGAACATTAAAAAAATCAGCACTAGGGCCTGGCAGGTCATGCCAGGTCTGATCATCCCTTGTATAAACTTTTGCTGACAAAGCTCTGAATGGTTTGCTGATGATAAGTTTTGACTTCATCAGCATGTTCTGTATATGTGTGCTTTCCTACATATTACACTAAACAAGCGTAACAATAAAGGGCTCAGTAAGAAAACGAAACATACCAGCATCTGATTGAATACTGGGCTCGGCGGTTTCCAGTTTAACTACTGCCTGTGCCTTCAGTTTCCAATTATTATCCATGTTATCTACAACAAAGCACACCACAGCGTGGCACCAGTCTAAAGTAGGATACCCTGATTTAAGCAATATGACATACCTCAGCAGACTCACGATGATGTTTCTTAGTCGTTTTTCACATTTTTTGTGTGAACGTTTTGGGCTAGGGTTAGGGTCAAGCTTGGGGTTAGGGATAGGGTTAGCATTAGGGGATAGGGTTAGGGTCAGGTTAGGCTAGGGTTAGGTTTGAGGTTAGGGTTAAATCGATCTTGTTTATTTGCACAGTTGTTATCAAAAATGTGAACAGAAAATGGCTGCTCTGTGGTATATTAGCGTTGTGTTGCAATGTTTAAATAAAGTAATGAAGGTTTATTAAGTTGATAGATTTTAAAATAACTGCACTGTTCACCACTAAAACATCAACATTGAATGTAAAGATGGACGATGGTAAAAGGCGGATGTGCGGATGTGGCAACGGGTAAAAGACGAATGTCAATGCGGAGAACATCGTACTCCCATCGTACTCTGCCATGCCACTAGACCAATAAGTGGCGTATGACAAATAACCATGTATTAATTTGGGGCCTTTGGGCATTTGAGTGCCATGCTGTGTGACAGGCACCGTGACACGTTACTGAAATTACCGTTTGCATGTCGTTCAAGTTAAAATCGTAAGTTAGCAAAATTAAGTTAGTTGGCAAATCTGGGTTTACAATACTTCCTGCTGCACTTTGTAGTCATCGTCATCATCATCCATTGTTGTTCGTCGTCGCGTGACGATACTGCAGTATGTAGGCCTACGTTGTCGTCGTGCATTGACACGCGTCGTTGTATGTCATCATGCGTTGTCATCATAGGTTGTTGTCGTATATTGTTTCTGAGTGTCTTGTCACGTGTTGCGCACTTTCTTGTGCACTAGGCCCATTGCACATTGTCGTCGTCAAGTGACAAAGCAGACCATTGTTTTCTGAGTAAATGCCTAGTCGAATTCGCGATCAGGAATTTGGCTGTTGTGTTGCCTACTCGGTATGCATAGTAAACTGTGAAAAAATTCACAGCGGCAGACTTCAAACGATTGCCACCTATGAAGCGTCCAATGAGCAGTTAATTATGGAGAGAATGATTGAAAAACTCAAACAACTTTCATGACCGGTCATGTACGTGACAACTGTTATCCAAACATCCGTCTTTTACCCACACATCCGTACTTAGCATCCGCATATTTTATCCGCCTTTATCCGTTGCCACATCCGCAGATCCGCTTATTACCGATAGCCTGTAAAGATTCATTATGAGTCTAGTGAGGTAAGCTTATGTCATATTGCTTAAATCAGGGTATCCTATTTTAGACCGGCGCCCACAGGGTTACAAAACACTTGTGTTCAGTTAACAAATAACGGCAATGCAAATGAGCAATATAAACTGAATTACTCACCCCTGATCACTTTTATCGTCTACGTTTACAAACAAAACAATAAACATGACACGCCCCCTTAGTGATGCACGGCATGCGAAAATATCTGCCATAGTATTAGGGCGACTAGATCTTTAGCCGGATGTAGACTAGGTGATTGCAATCCCTGGATGCGGGATTAAGAAATTTGTAATCCCGGGATTTCCGGATCCCGTTTCAGGATTAGGCTTGCATATTGGTCGTGATTTTGGTATCCCAATTGACTTATTTTATGCACAGAGCCCCTACGAAAAGTATATCCGAACTGTAGAGAGTGACAGTGACTGTCAAAATACAAATTTAAAGTGACAGCAGTCTATGGCGGCGATCCCGGGGAGGATGAGGGGGACGTGTCCCCTCCAATATTTGGGCAGGGGACAACATACAGATTGCCCCCCCAATAATTTGCCCCAAAACGATCAAGTTTTAGTTTTACATTTCAATAGGAAGCGGCATAGCCTATTGGCTTTTCAATGACATGGAATTCATCGACCTTGGATGACCTTGAAGGTAGGTCCTAACTGACATTGAGACCGCATGCGCGTGTCACCGTTTGCCAACTTGTCTCGCGCGTCCCCTGGGAAACGCTCAGGACTATAATAACGTATACGTTCCGAATAACCCTTAGATGAGATGCGCGTTGCGTGACACGATGACAGCGTCTGCAGTCGCGGAGCTCCTACTATACAGTCTACTGGTGATGTACACGGTGTTTCATAAAATGGCACCTTTTTCTTTTTTCATAATTCGCTTAAATGATGATCAATTTATGCGAAAATTCCGACAGATGTAGCCAAAGAAATACTGATCCAAATAATGTCCACAAAATACGGATGTTAGTTCAATACTTTTTTGCTTTTCGTGATGTAATGCTGACGTCATAATGCCGTGAATACAGCAAAAAAATTTAACTAACAGCCATATTTTGCTAAATATTTTGAATGAATATTTCTTCAGTTACAGCTGATAAAAATTCCATGTAAATCGATCACTATTTGACTGAGTTATACAAGAAAGAAAAAGTGTTTTTTGAATGAAACATCGTGTATATGACATCGTTGCTTTTGGCCTGACGTCATAATAGCAATGACGTCGTACATGCTGAGTCACTGATGTGCACAGACAGACACGCAGACAAATCGATTACTTAATCTCTGCCAGTTCACTATGTTCACTTTGGCGGAGATTGAATTTATGATATCATGAAATGAATTCCTGATATCACGAACTCGAATTTGTGTACATATCACGAATTCAACTCGTTATTTTGCCGCTATTGGCTGCTCTAGCGTAAAAAAACAGTTACAAAACTTACAGACATGCACAAACATGCTGCTTAGGCCTATCATAACAAGCACTGGCGACGAGCTTATTGGGAATGTCAACATCGATGACCTTGAACCTTCAAAATAGGGGTTTACGGTGATTTTTTTGCTATTTTCCGCTGCGGAAGAATGAATTGCCACGAAATGGATAGCGATAGACCGAGATTATCTGCGAACGAACAGGAACTGCTATATATAGGCTCTTGTGCGTCTCATGAGCATTAGCTCAGATTTCTTGTTCTTTAAAATGGCGCATTCTGGTGTTGGTGTACTTTGTATTTTTCAGAGTCAGCAGGCCCCCCCAAACGTCACGGGGCCCGGGGTAACTTACCCTCGGACCCGTATCCCTACTTGACGGGCCTGCGCGACAGCATCGGTGCACTTCTGCCACATGGGAAATCAGTGTACTTTGTGTACAAGTGTACAAGCTAAAACGTGCAATAAAATAATAATGCTGCTTTTTCAAAGGGTAGTCGAATGCTGGCGTCTCCGTTCCGTAACTGTGATACTGTTTTGGACAGCTAACTACGGAGGACTCCTTGAGCGCAAAAGATCGAAACCTATCGATACATTCCATGCTGCAAGCTTCGTGTGTGCACTGCGCAGGTTGTCCTGGTCTATCACAAATTCACAGGTGCGAGTAGCGCACGCAGCCCCGTGTTAAAGGGCGACCGGCTAAGTCAATGGAGAGTGGCAAAATTCGACCTCTCGAAGAGCCGAAATCCCTGAACCGATCGACACAAAATTTGAAACGGGCGATAAGGTCCGCGAGACGACCCCTGTGCCAAATTTTGTGCAAATCCGTTCATTGGGGGCTCATATATTACGAAAATTTTTCTAGTTTATAAAATACCTCTTTTCTTGACCAACCACAGGTGAAACCGACCAGCAGACTTTCACAGGCGATGGCTCGGACGACGCGGCATCACGCTAGGGTCAAACCCGTTGGGTAACCGAAATTTGAAGTTAATATCTAACCCGTGAAAAATCCCTTCAAAGTCAAAAATTGGGCCAACAATGGACCTAGAATTTTTCGGCCAAAACGCTCCTCTATAAAAATTTCACCCATAAACGGCAGCTAATTGTCGTCGTAGGCCCATAAAAGTTGTAGGAATAGTGAATAGGCAACATGACCACTTTATCGTGTGTGCGTATATTGAGGCTAAAGCATACGTCGTTTTTAATAGTTTTTTTGCTATAACTTTGTCAAATGTGGTCCGTTTGCTACAAAATTTTGCACACATAGTGCCACAGACAACGCTGCAAATTTGGTTACTTTATGATTTCTACTGTGGCTAAACCGTATGTTGGTATTTACAGTTTAGCCTCAATATATGCACACACGAGAAAGTAGAAATCGTACAGTAACTTGCCAGCAGTTTTGTTTAAGCCGCTCTGACGCGTCATATCTTCAGACAATTTCTGTGAGCTTTAGGAATGCTCAAAGCTGCCCAAAACAGAATCATACATCACATGTAGAATAACATGTTGCTCTTTCTGGACCTTGAAACAACAGCAAGTTTACAAAATCCACACAGCACACCTTTAATGCACGAACATAAAACTGTCAAATTAACAGTCATAAACGCCAGAACACACACATTTGAAAAATCTTGAACATCAACCAAAAGATGTAGTTTTGGCACTGAATGCTGCAATATGTATCCAAATCACAAGTTGCTATAATTACAACACAGTTACATGTAAAACAGAAAAAAAATGCAAATATTATATGGTTTATTTTACATGTAACATCACATCCAAAACATCTGCACAGAAATGTTTTATGCCAAAAACACTTGAAAAATTTATTAAAACATGTTCGACACAACTGCAAATGACTTGAAGATAAAACATAAATAGGAATAAAATAAAAAAAATGTTTCACTAGCTGCCTGCTGCTCTCCAGCAAAAATGTTTTGCACGTAAACACATCTAATACATTTTTGAAAAATACTTTATTTTGTATGATATCATATCCCATCTTCAAGCCGTGCATCATTTTACTGAAAACGTTTTAAAACGTTCTTCGCAAAATGTTTTAGCGCAAAAACTGTTAGTTGAAATTGTTCTGGAAGTGGTTGCCACATGTAGCATAAACCACAAAACGCTTGGACATAGTTTCTGCAGATGTTTTTTCTTGTTCTGACGTAATCACAGCAGCCAGACACAATATGTTGGCGGGACTCATCGTTTCGGCCACGGAATCTTTGGAAGGGAGTTGATCATGGTGGTGGTGCCATATGTCATACTCTTGTTCGCGGACTTGTGAACCGAGCGACGCTTTACAGGCTGAACATGCACAACAGATCATAGCATCATAATATCACCGTCACTTACCATACAGTGTAAGGCAAAACCAAGGACGCCATATGCATAGCCCCATCTAAGGTTACCCAAATGATTTTTGTCATTTTAGAGGACTGATATCATCACATCGTCCTTACACACAGTTGTAAACCAGTAAGTTTTTTTTACATATATCCATGTAAACGTGATGGCTCTAACTTAACATGGAACCAATCCCTATTCAATACTACTAACATAACAATAATTAATTATCTTGAGATTTGAGAACACAAACTAACGCACTAGTCAACTACCACATGGACAGGTTCTAAGCCAAAAGCAAGGTTAGGCTTGTTAAACCTGAGATCCATGGGTAAAAGCAGGCACAGCCAAAACCAACTTTTTAAACTCTGGGACCAGCAGTGAACTGGTCGTTCCCCAACTTCTGTAAACCACTACTGCATGGTGTTTCATAAAAAAGGGACCCCTTTTTGTTTTTTTCATAATTCACTCAAATGATGATCAATTCACACAAAATTTGTACTAGTTGTAGCTGAAGAAATACTCATTCAAAATATTGCAACAAAATATGGCAGTTGATTAAATATTCTTTGCCAGTTCTAACGTAATGCTGACGTCATAATGTGTCACGAGTACAAACTGGATAATCTCAACTGGTGCTGTCAGTTCCTACACTGTTCCAATGGTGAAAAATCTGGTCCATTCATGACAAATTGTTAAAGTTTTACAGTTACAGTTACAAAAACATGCAAAGCGATGGCATTTATGTGTCTGTGGGGATAGTTGGACTTTAACTCGTTCGAGCAAGACAGTGCACTAGCACACCGAGCTTGCAAAATGGTTGCATTTTTGGATCGCAAGATGCCTGATTTCATGTCCCATGTTGCTTAGTGCTGACACAATAAACATTTTTCATCAGCAAAGCAGATTAAGCTCACCATCGAAGCAGGGTAGCAACTGACAGCACCAGTTGAGACTATCCAGTTTGTACCCGTGACACATTATGACGTCAGCATTACGTCAGGACTAGCAGAGAAT
>Ga0209454_1004790_pt1 | contig 10223 bp, 4 predicted proteins | sample WorMetHERISLAND1_2_FD_187400 | JGI IMG/M metagenome (GOLD analysis project Ga0209454, IMG submission 187400) | Marine gutless worms symbiont microbial communities from Max Planck institute for Marine Microbiology, Germany - Olavius geniculatus... | ecosystem: Host-associated > Annelida >... | reverse complement strand
TTTCTGCTCACTAGTGCGAGATCGCCGATCTACCCCTAGCACTGACCATATATAATAATTGCACCGTTGCAACGTGGGGCCAATCGTCCAGGGTGAGGGGGCGAATCAACCAGAGGGTGAACAAGCCAGGGGGTGAATCAGCCAGAAAGCAAAATAGCCAGGCGGCGAAAGAGCCGGGGGTGAAACGTCAAAGGGGCGAAAAAGCAACAATTCGTTAGAATTCTGTCGGTAATTTGCGGTGTCTCTTGGAAAATTCCATCTCCCTGCCCTGCCTGCTTTTTCAACTCACAGCACTAATGACAGAAATATGCAAAACAAACACCAAAGTAATTGAGTCAATAGCAAAATCACTCCTCATTTCTGTTCGACAGGTGGCAGCAGCAATTTCCAACTGCAGGTTTCGGCTGGGAGTTTGATTCCAATCTCCCCTTCTTTGGAAGTTCAGGAACTCCCATCTAGCACAACGTGTCATTGGATTCCAGAAGTGTATCTGCCAAATGCCATCAAAATCCGTCCAACGCCTTATACAAGATGCACGAATGTGACAGACGACAGAGAGACCAAACTACAAAAAATGAGTAGGTATAAGTGGATATTTATAAGTTTTTGGTGCACTAGAAAGCAAGAAAAGCCATAAGTGGAAATAAAACTATCGCGATGTAACAGATTCAGTTATAAATGTTGGGATGCAATGATGACTGTGAAATGCAGGCGAGAAATGGGATACCTCCGTCGCCGCCATCTTATCCGCGGAGGGCATTTATCCACGCGCCGACACAGCACGTCGACGCATCAAACGTCGCACGAACGAACACCAACGAAAAAAAACACCAGTAATTATTCACTAACAATGGAATTAATTAATGATAAAATAAACAACAACAAACGATCAGCATCAGCTGCTGCAGCTGCTGCTCCTGCTACACTGCAGTGCTGGGCAAATGATAATTAATATGCATATTATATCGCCCAAGTAAGCTAAGTTAATCTTCGGACGCAGGCAATAACAAACTTGACTGTCTGGATGCAAAACCATAATTTTGTCTTTTGTAATGATTTTATAACTTACACTCAAACGTTTGGGATTGTTACTTATACGGCTGTCTTTAGTGTCTTAACTACGCACCTTGCCCGTCCGTTCATCTGTCTCTCGACTTGATCAGGCAAGAAAAAAGCAACAAAAATGGTGTCAAAGTGTCAACGTTTGCCAGACCGATAATTGATTTCACGTGCGCCAATCTTTAGTTTAAAATAGTAAAAAATATGGTCTGGGTTAAACCAGGTTAAAGTTAGACTTTTGCAGCTATTAGAAACGCGTGGATTGTTGTATTTGTCGCATATCGGTATTTTAGTTATAATTTTTGCACTTGTTGGACATTTTTGCTTGTTTTTATTAGCGCCTGCTGTGACAGATAACCATGTTTAATAAAATTAAACGCATATAGCGGCGATACGCCAAAAAATCTATATTGAGCTGCACGCTTCAATACGATACATCGGTTCGATACCGATATGGATATTTATCTGTTCGCACATCTCTACCGTCCTGTCAGCTGGGGGTAACGCCCACTTCTAATCAGCCGGTATTAAAATTAAAATGCTTGGCGTTAGTTATCGTTGCAGAAAATTATTTCTCGCTAACTTCGCTTGACAGTACCGCTACGCATTCATGCATTTTCGTCGTGGCATTATTGTGTGATTTTGCGTTCGCAGATCGTGGATAATCGCGGTGCCCAGCTGCAGTCGTCTGATGTATAAGGAGAAATTTCGTCAGAAGGCGTCCGGGCTTCCTGTGTTGCTGAATGCGGTTGTCCCTGGAACGGACGATTGCACGGATGGCCTGGATCTGGCAGACAAGCTAAACGAGTTAGCGCGCATCAGTCGATTAATTCTGTTAATTGTTTTAATTGAATTAATTAATTGATTAATTAATTACTTATTCTCTTGGGCACTGTTGTAAAAACTTCACTACACATAAAATTATTTGCAAAAAGTAACCACCCCACAGTATCTGAGCTGAACTGCGTGGCAGGAGCATGACTAATCAGCATTGTGATGTTGTGTTTAGAGCCAGCCCACAGCAACTCAGTCTTGGTGGGATTCATCTGCAGACGATTTGCTGCCATACATTGGCCGATGTTGGCAATGCAATGACCAAAACCTCTTGATATTGCCTCCTGCTATTTAGCTTTTATTCTTAGTGTGCTACTTAGGTCACATTTTAAGCCTAATTCATAATCCTAACTATGAATGGCAGTCCTTGAGAATGGTGGGCTGACATTGACTGCAATGCTGATCCTATTTTTGACCCTAATTATAACCCCGACCTAAGTGACATTAACCCTTGATCACTGATTCAAGCTTTGCCATGGTGATGATTACATGGAACATGTCGTATCTGGTGGACATATTAAACGAGTTAGCGCTACAGTTAATCATACGATATGTTTTGTGTATTTCACGCTTATCTTAATACAGCAATCAGTATGTTCAGCTTCACAGATAGGGGCCCCTCAGGACAAAGAATGTTGGACAGCAGTGCTGTTTTGGCCTGTCTGTGATGTGCTGTGACATTTAATAAAGTTTACTTGAAGCAGCATGACATTCACTGTCATCCATTATGGGGGGATTGCTTGTACAGCGTATTGCACAATCTGAATTTTATGAAGCATTATTTGCTTATTCATTTTCAGATCTCAAAAAAATGTTAGGGCTCCAAATTTTCACAAAACTGAGCATAATCAGGTTTAAATCCAGCTTTGGCAGCCCATGAGGTACCGGGCAGCAATGATTAATCATACCCATGTTGTTTTGCTGTGCCAGGGCGGAGCTGAGCAGCTGCACAAGCTGGGATGCTCTCACAAGAAAATTGAATGAATTGGACCTGGACACAGAGCAGCGAGTTCGGCTGGAACAGTTCCTCACTCAGAAGCAGACCGTCGGAGAGCTGAACGCAGAAGACTTTGAAAAGATTAGTGAGCTGGGAGCAGGCAATGGTGGAGTGGTCTGGCAGGTGCTGCATAAGAAGACGGAGCTTACCATGGCTAGAAAGGTACAAATCAGTCACCAGGGATGGGTTCTCGAGGACTCTGCTCGACCTTGAGAACAGCACTAGCTCAAAAAATTGCATCTTTGGCTTTGGCCTTAAAGAGGTCTGGTTTTGGCTTTGGTTTTGGCCTCAGAGGAAATTTTTGGCCTTTGCCTTGGCTTTAGCCTTGAAAGTGCTGGCATTAAACTCATTCCTGTCTGTCAGTAAGTCAGTTGTGCAAACAATTGGTGCAGTGCATGGCATTCTGGCAGGGGGAAGAGGCAATTGCCTTTTCTAAATTTTAGCTTTTCTTAAACTTTTTTTTGTCTGATAATGTTCTTTTAAAAGTACAAAATTTATTGCTGGAAATCTTCATTTTGGGTCAATTTATGATCAAAATTGAAGCATTGATTACGGTAATCTTTTCTCTTGCACATCCTAGCTTTTTGGAAACTTTTTTATCTCAGAATTTTTTTTCCAAAGCACAAAATTTGTGTTGGGTAAATTTTGGATAAAAATTGGAATTTTGAGTACTCGTCATGTTTTGTTGGAGATTTTCTGTCTGTTTCAAAGTCTAACATCTTGTCTTTTTTTCTTCTTTAACCCATGATGCTGGTATTGGAAGTTGAATGGCAGTCTTCTTTCATCGGACTTTTAGCTGTTAGCTTTCAGCATAACATTGCATGTCATTTTACTTTCGACATTGTATGGTTAATGGTTGAATATTAAAGGTGGCATATAGCGTTTTGTAGGAAACCCATCTCAGAGCTGTCAGTCTCAGTGTGCGTGTGTCTGTCCGTCTGTCACATTTCTGCTGTCTGTTTCTATTCAGGTAGCGTGTTGCCACTGTAGTTAATTTACCAACTACTACTACCACTACTGCTTGGTTAGTGCTTGGACAGGTGACTTTCTGTGGACAGGCAAACTATCTAGGGATATAACCAACACCAGACGTAACTCAGCCTTCTATCCCTGTGTAGATAAATTGTGTACTGGCCTATCTGGCTGGAGTTAAGGCAGGCACGTCCACTTGTGTCGAGTGGCAGTTAACTCTGTGTGATCCTGTATAGCAGGTAATGCTTCGCAGTTCTGCGATGGGTTTGCCATAAGCGGTGTTGTACTGTTGCAGTTGATACATTTGGAGATAAAGCCGGCTGTGCGTAATCAGATAATTCGTGAACTGATGGTTTTACATGAGTGCAACTCTCCGTATATTGTTGGCTTCTATGGTGCTTTCTACAGTGATGGTGAAATCAGCATCTGTATGGAATACATGGTCAGTAGGTACATTTTAGTATGTATTGTACCAATTAAAATCTTTTAATACCATAGATTTATCTCTGAAAAATTATCTTTTATCAATCAGTTAACTTCAGGCAATTTTTAGTCAATCAGAAAGACCACAAAAAGTGCAGAATCTAAAGTCGGATATAGCAACGCCATTGCAATCCATGTCGAGTTACTACACCGTGTCTCAGAAAAGAACAGTAAAAATTGTTTTTGTTATAACTTTGTCAAATTTCTACTAACTTTAATAATTTTTGGCATGTTGATGGCTAAGACGACGAAATTATGTAAGGTGCATTCATTTTCCACCTCACCTCATTTTTGTCAATGCACTACCATGTGAAACATGGATGCTCCAAATTGTTGTATAATGTTGAGTATTTGTCTCAAGTAAAATGCTGTAACGAGTTAATTAGGCACAAAATACACTAAAATGTAAATTATTAAGCAGAATTATAAGTTTGTATAACAACTCACTTGCAAATTAGATTTTATGGCAAAGTGTGCTCCGCATATAAAGACGCAGTGGCTTGGATGCAACACCAATGGCTGATCCTGATCGAATGCGTTCACTCATTGATTAGACGTGTTTTTAGCTCATCAGCCAGCTATTTTATTGTTTGCTGTTTTCAGCATAAAATATTTAATACCTCAAACTTATTAAACCATGTCGCACCCTCTGTCGAATTGATGATGCAAAAGTGAGCCATCTGATACAAATAATCGCCACATAATTTAACAATTTGGAGCATCTGTGTTTTACATGGTAGTGCATTGACATAAATTAGGTAAGGTGGTAAATGAGTGCACCATACATAATAATATTGTTTTGGCCATCTTTTTGCCAAAAATTATCAACGTCGGTGGAAATTTGACAAAGTTATCCCCAAAACAATTTGACTGTTTTTTGAGACACGGTATAGTCTGATCGCAAGGGCTAATTGCAAACAGCAAAACTAATGCTATACAAACAGTACCAAACTGCCAATTTTGATGACACGTTTTGCAAAAAATTTATTGGAATTTTAGTTGATCCAAAAACTTAATCACATTTTAGCAGTTAATTGACTAATGAGTAGTTGATTTTCACAGTTCAAATTTATACAGTTTTGTTACATGTTGTTGCTGCTTTTCCTTTTCATTGATCTGCTCTAGAAGTCTTTTCTTAATCTTTGCCACTTGCTCTAGATAATTGATGTCTTCATATTAGTGTACTGTAATCTGTAATAGTTATTTCCATATGTGTCCATTTTTCTTCCATTGTCTTTTCTCCTGATATTCATGCCTCTTATATATCACACAGTATTCATCTATTGCTTGGGACACGGCTTGAGACACGGCTTAGTCATTTTTATTTACGTTCACATATTTCATATTTTTGGAGTCATAATATGTAAAATTTCATGATTAGTTTTTCATTGTGATACAGTTTTTGATAACTAGATGCATTGTTTTTTTGTTGATGGTTTGTCTGTTCGTCTGTGCATGTGTTTGTCAATAGTGTAGTCTGTGCATTGTCTCTGCTGTGCATTAATGAACTTTTAACCACAAACAATGTTACAGGTGCATCTTGGAAAAACTGGTTTGGACTTATGATGCATAGCTAAGTTGTTGTATTAGGAGGAACTTAGCAGGAGCTTTGGTCTCTAGAGATGTTAGGAGGAAAGTCTTGGAGGAAAATTATCGATTAGGTTCCAGGGAATGATTGGTAGTGATTCTCTGTTGTTTATGCTCTGTGTTAGGATGGAGGATCTTTGGATTTGATTCTAAGGAAAGCTGGCCGTATTCCGGAGCCAATTCTTGGCAAAATCAGCGGAGCTGTAAGCGTTATGTTACATTATACTACTAATACTAATCAAATTTATAAAGCACAATAGGCGGAGCTACAGAGGTGCTGGACGACAGTCAGTCAGGTGGTATTAAACAGAAACGTTTTCGAATGTTTCTTAAAAACAGAATCTGAGTTGTGCAGTAAAATATTTGAGGGAAGGCTATTCCTGTCATCATTGTCTTATTAGTTGTTGTGTATGTTTGTGTAACATATCTTAAGCAGACTGTTCATTGTACAGTGTCTTACAGAATTGCATAAAATTACCCTACAGCAGCTGGGGCTCTGTCCCCTCAGATTTTGCTGTCATCATGGGACTTTAAGCTACCACACTGCTACAGATCCCACCCTTTTTGATGGTTTTGGTGACACACATCGAAAAAACTGCTGCCTCGGGAATCGATAGATGTTAGATAGATATTAATATATGATGTTGATGATGATGATGATGATGATGATAATGTTACATACTCAGCAACTGTTATCTTGTATTGTTATTAGGTTTTGAAAGGTCTGAGTTATCTTCGTGAAAAACACAGCATTATGCACAGGGGTATGTGTTTTTTGCAGACTTTTTATTTGCAGCTAATATGTTTGTTGTTAAAAAGCAATAAAATACAATAGGATTATTAAGTCATATGTCTAACTACAATTGCTGCATTCATGTTTCGTACAAAACTTTTGTTTGCTATATACAGTGTACACCATGTTCGGAAAAAACATCCGGAACATTATCGATTGTCACTCAAAAAATGTCCACCAATTTTAATAATTTTTGGTACAAATATTTCTGGCACAACTGGCCATCAAATACCAATTTACCACCTCATCCAATGTCTGCTTCTGCACTACCTGGGGAAAAATGAACCAACGAAGTATGCATTAAAATGAATAAAATTACATCAAAAAGCATTCCCAATATTATTGTTTGTGACTTGAAGAAGGATTGATAATTGTAATATTTTTTGGTGCAAACATTTTTGACACAACAGCCCATCAAACGATGTTCTGGTTTCCACCTCACCTAATGTCTGCTTCAGCGCTGCCTGGTAAAACCAAAACAAGTGATATATGCGTTAAAGTGAACAAAAACTTTAATAAATTTTATATCTTCGGACCTGTCGCCCCAAACAGCCAGTCAATTGCACTGTCTAACTGTCGTGCAGCACTGTGTCAACCAGATGACTTTCAGGAATGTGGAATTCAAAAAGTGACTGGTGAAGTCTGGATTGGTCTGAAGCAGAACATCATTGACACTGCTGACAACGAAACGAGAAACCATTTCTGTGCCTGTGGTCATGTAAAGAGCTGACATTTTAAACATTTTTTACTGTAAGCAGTTATAAAATGGATGAACTGTCAGTCCAGGTGACAGAAATGTAAAAGTGTGTTTTATGTCATATTTTGATTAAATAATGATGCTTCTTTGGGCAAAAATACATTATTTTGTTGGCTCTGTTTTCCCCAGGTAGGGCAGAAGCAGACATTGGGTGCAGTGGGAAATTTAACTTGATGTCCAGTTGTGTTAGAAATATTTCTGTTAAAAATTATTAAAATCTGATAATTCTTCTTTAAGCTACGATCAAAAATGTCCAGGATGTTTTTTTCCGGACATGGTGTATATGCATGGCAGAAAAAAAGAACGAATTTAAGTAATTAAAAATGCTCAGCGATGAGAAAAAAAATGACTGTAAACTGCTGCAGATATTTGCATAAACATTGCCACACATTCAGCACATTTCACACATTTGATTTCAAGGTGAGCTGAGGCATTCATATGTTTGCTTTATAGGATGCAGTCTAACATGGGCTGTTTAACAGAAAATGGCTAGTGTGTGGCTGGAAAAGTAACCATAGGTAACAACAACAGTCAACTACTGCTACTACTACTACTACTACTACTGACTGGTAATGGTATGATTGGTACAGATGTGAAGCCATTTAACATTCTAGTGAGCAGTCATGGTGAGATAAAGCTCTATAATTTCAGAGTCATAACAACATCAACAGCAACTACCACTACAACTACTACTTATACTACAACTAGTACTACCATTAACTTTTAATACCGGTAATATGATTGGTACAGATGTGAAGCCGTCCAACATTCTAGTCAGCAGTCGTGGTGAGATAAAACTCTGTGATTTTGGAGTGAGTGGTCAACTCATTGACTCCATGGCTAACTCTTTCGTTGGCACTCGCTCCTATATGTCGGTACGTGTCGGACACAAAATGCTTGTTAAACTGTGTACTTTTTACTGAAGTAGCTGACGTAACACTGAACTTGGTTTGAGCTCTTTTTCTGCTCTTTAGACAGAAAGTATAATGTATTTTACATGTAAGGGGAAATTGCTTCTCAGACGAAAGAGAGTGAGACTGGTAATCAGGAGGTTATGGATTCGACTCTGTGGACAGATGAAATATCTCGGTTTATAATCAGCCACCAAAGTCAACTTAGTCTTACATCTCTGTGGTAGATGAATCAAGTATCGGTCTATTAAGCTGCAGTTAAGGTGGGACACATTCACCTATGTTTTCTGACAGGTAACACTATGCAATGTCATATGGCAGGTGCTGCTCCATAGCTTTTAAAACGTTTGTTAATTTTATTTCTATGTGCATTTCAGCCTGAGCGCCTGCAGGGCACTCCATATGCTGTACAATCTGACATATGGTCAATGGGTCTGTCACTGGTGGAGCTGGCTATTGGTAAATATCCGATACCTCCGCCCACTCTACAGGAGATGGCTATGATATTCTCTGACAACGCAGCAGAGGAGCACATGAACGCTGCCAAGAATGGAACTCCACTGCCAGGTACTAACGTGTGAACAAGATCGTACTGTAATATGTAGAATCGTTGATCGGTGCTGCCCCCTGGTGAACCATTAGCAAGCAAATGCAAGTTTTGGCTGGGATGGTTGAATGCTACCAATCTTTTTCCCCTGGGGTTTCAGGGACCCCCAACTAGCACAACGTATCATTGAACACTGCAAGCATACTTGCTAAATAGCACCTTGATTCGTCGAATGGTGTAAGTAGAGTGCACAAATCGAATGTGACAGACAACAGACAGACCACACCATGGAGAAATGTGTAGCAATAGGCAGAATCGCTTGCACTGCAGTTGAATATGAAATCAGTTTGGGTGATGATCTTTGAGTAGTAGTAGTTGTTGAAGTAGTTGTAGTTGTTGTAGTAAAGGTAAAGATAAAGTCCAGCACTTGCTATAGCATTTCTTACATGAGACAGACTCAAGACCAGAAGTGCTTAACAATCATGGAAGTGGCAGCTGATTGACTTGAGCTAATGATATTGCAGTGCAAGTATGCGGCCATCCATTGCCCGCCTAAGCGAACAATTTGACCCCCGGTTTGCAGCTAGCAGACATACCATTGCCCCAATCAGCCATGCTAGGCCTTCACCCCATAACCCCTAAGCTACTACTCATTTCACATCCCATGGAGGGTAGGAGGCTGAGTTGGCCTGAGCACACAGTAGGTTAGCAACGTGCTCAAGGTTGCTTGCAAATGACGGCAGCGAGAATCGAACCGCAACCTGAAAGTTGCGAGTCGATACTAACCACTAGACCACTTTCACCTACACAGGCAAATAGGTGTGAATAACTTGCCCAAAGTTGTTACTTGGCAGTGCACAGGCTCGGAATTGAACCGTGGACCTTTCTATCTCGTATCCAGCACTCTATCCACTGAGCCACCAAGCCACCATTGTTGTAGTTGTTGTTTGTGCATCTGTAGCATGTCATATAGGGTACAAAATCTATTCTGGTGATGAACCGCTGCCAATGGCTGTTTTTGACTAATAGTAGTAGTTGTTGTTGTTGTAGTTGTCTGTCTGTAGCGTGCCCTGGTGAGTATGAAAACTGTTTAGGCAATTAACCACTGCCAATGGCTATTTTTACACGCGACAGCAGAATGCTTCGCCCGTCTTTGCCATCGTCTGTCTGTCCGTCCGTCCGTCTGTCTGTCTGTCTGTCACACTCGTGATCTGTATCAAAACGGTGCAAGCTAGGATCACGAAATCTTCACTGTGAGCTGCCCCAAGGTCTCTAGTTTATCG
>Ga0209454_1004789_pt1 | contig 10224 bp, 7 predicted proteins | sample WorMetHERISLAND1_2_FD_187400 | JGI IMG/M metagenome (GOLD analysis project Ga0209454, IMG submission 187400) | Marine gutless worms symbiont microbial communities from Max Planck institute for Marine Microbiology, Germany - Olavius geniculatus... | ecosystem: Host-associated > Annelida >... | reverse complement strand
ATACGCGATAATAGCGGTAAAATAACCACTTTTTAGGGGGGTAGCTGTCTTTGACGCCCGCCTGCGCCGGCCTCCTTGAACCTAGGGGGTCGGGACTTAGACTGCTAAAATCTACATTGAGTGCTGAAAATTTCATAGGCAGGTTGTCTTGGTCTATCGCCAGCCATTTCGTCGCAATTTGGTGTTGAAATCTGTGCTGCATCCAAAAATTGCGAAAAATTCACTGAAAACCGCTTTTTGAGGGGTTCAAGGTCGTTCAAGGTCATTGATGTTGGTAAATCCAAAAAGCCTGTCACCAGTGCTTGTTATGATAAGCAGCATGTATGTACCTATCTGCAACCGTTTTTACATTATTTGAGCCAATAACGGCAAAATGACGTCTTTTTTAGGGGGTACCCCTCTTTGTCGCCCTCGTTCGAGGGAACCCCTGCACCCAGTGGCACAAAATTTTGATACGATAAACTAGAGACCTTGGGCAGCTCACAATGAAGATTTCGTGGTCCGAGCTTGCACCGTTTTGATACAGATCACGAGTGTGACGGACGGACAGACAGACGCCCAGACGATGGCAAAGACATGCGGAGCATTTTGCTTTCGCGCGTAAAAGTCTGAAATATACGTTTTGTAGGGAATTTTATTCTGAACATACGCGGAAATTTTTTTGATGATGACATCATTATTGTGATGTCATCTGCTAATAGAATATAGTGTACATGTATTATTTTCCCTACCAGTAATGTATCATAACTCACAAGTGAGAAACAGCACAGAGAGGAAAAAACAAATAAACTTAACAAGTTACTGTCACCTCTTTAAACGCTAAACATTAGTGCTTCATTTTTCAGCATATTCTTCATGTTCGTTCAAACATTTGTCCCATCTGTCAACAAGCTTCTAAATGCCTGATGCAAAGAACAATGCTGGCCACTGTCCAAGTCACCGACAAACAACTCATTGCACATAGGTAAGCTGATGCAAATTTTTGGCCATTTAGCATTGTCTTTGACCAAACGTGTACTGTTCGTGTTGTAAAACACTTGCCGCCATATACTGGATGCATCTCAGAGTAAATCTGATTTGCATCAAGTCTTTCTGCCCACAAAACAAACATAATAGTGCACTGTTCATTACGGGACAATTTCAGTGGCAACGTTGCTTTATTTAATGTTTATAAATGACGTCACAGTGACGTCATTGTAACAAAACTCACATCCGGCACTTAGAATTAAATTTTGTAGAAAATGTATATTTTAGATTTTTTCCCATTTTAAGAGTTAATGGAATGGCACCATTTTGTAAACTTATTTATGGAACAACCCTCGTGATTCACAATTTCAATTTTGGTTAAGTTGTGGAGCTTTGGTTTCAATTTTAGTTTTAGTTTTTGTTGTCTTGTAATTTCAATTTCAGTTTTGGTTATAGTTTTTCAGTCAGTCCAAATATGTGGAGCGAGAATTTGAATTTTGTGCATTTGCAAAAATTAAAAGATCTACAAATTTTTGCAAATTTGACATTATTTGATTATTAGGTCGATGTAAAAGAATGAATTTAAGGTTGTGTGTAGCTTTTTATGGAATACCCAATTACCCGTCGCAGAGCTACCATATGGGATAGATAACACAGTGTTACCTGGCTTCGGACACAGGTGAAAGCATCCCGCCATAATCCCAGCCAGACAGGCTGATACTCAATTTACTTACACTGGAGGGATGGAAGGCTGAGTTGACCTTGGTGCTGGTTATATACCTAGAGTCCTAGATACCTGTCTGGAGTCAGCCATCTAAGTAGTAACCACTTGATAGTGACCTGACTAGGAATTGAACTCAGAACCTCATGATTGCAGGCACGATGATTGACGTGTGCTGCAGGTACTTGGCAAGCTCGTCGAAGGACACAACTGTGAAGATCTGGGACACAGTTCTGGGGACAGCTCTGTACACGTTGTCAGCTCACGAGCGATCGGTGACTTGTGTACGCTGGGGTGGAACAGACCTCATCTATTCATCATCACAGGTAGTGATGGGCAACTGTGTAAAAAGAATAATTAAACCGTAACTGAATTTTAACTAAACAATACCTATTCAAACTATTATTTAGCAACTACTTTGGCAATAGAGTTAAATGAACTAATAATTTTTATTTAAACTTTTTCCTTCAACTAATTTGCTCTTTTGGGGTAAAATGGGTGCAACATTGTCGAGAAGTGCTGTTGATATTGGCTGCAAGTAAATTGTCGGTTTAAGAAGAATCTAAACATCTTGAACACTTATAAAATAAAATTATGAAATAAAGAAGTCACCATCTTTATTAACTTATTTCTATTGACTTTTGGAATTGTTGCTTCCTCAATTCACTGCGGTCAGTCCAACGATATCTTGAAGTCAAAAATCATACAAATGATTCGAGTACTGTATTTTTTAAAAATTAAACTAAATTTAGTTGCTGACTAAAACTGATAAATAAACTGCTGTTATACTTAAACATTTCTATTTTAATTAAAGTGTTGATCTAAGGAAGATACCATAAAACTTTGAATTTCAACCAAGTCCCAGATACAGGTTTAGTAGTATATGTAGTAGTGGAAGTTACTTGTACTATTAGAAGCTCTGGGCTTATTTTTGATGTTTTGTGTTAAATTACTTAACTGTTATGTTAGTTGGCAATGTTTTAGTTAATGTTTCCCTGTCACTGATTGCAGGACAGCACTATCAAGGTCTGGCGTGCGTCCGATGGCGTTCTGTGTCGGACGCTGCAGGGTCACGGGATGTGGGTGAACTTTCTTGCGTTGAACGTTGACTACGTGCTGAGGACTGGAGCATTTGATCCCGCTGAGGCTGCCACCCCCCAGCCTTCCATGGATCTTTCTACTGACGAGCTACAGCGGAGAGCCCTGGAGCGGTATCGGAAGGTCACCGTCGGCGGGGAGAGGATGGTGTCGTGCTCGGACGATCACACGATGTTCCTCTGGGCGCCAGAGACTAGCTCCAAGTCTCTGACACGCATGACGGGGCACATGCAGCAGATCAACGAAGTGGTATTCTCACCCGATGGCCGGCTCGTCGCGAGCGCGTCATTCGACAAGTCGGTGAAACTGTGGGACGGTGCCACCGGGAAGTTCGTGGCGTCGCTGCTCGGTCACGTGCAGCGGGTGTATGAGGTGGCATGGTCGTCTGACAGCCGCCTGCTGTGCAGCTGCAGCGCTGACTCGACCATCAAAGTCTGGAACATCTCTGCTCGCAAGCTGCTCTATGATCTGCCCGGCCACTCAGACGAGGTGTATGCCATAGACTGGAGCCCTGATGGACAGCGAGTTGCCAGCGGTGGTAAAGACAAGGTACTGAAAATCTGGAGGCGGTGATGAGTAGGGATTTCAACCCCGGGACTCTTTCTGAACCCGGTTTCAGAGCTGGTTTGGGGGACGGGGTCTGGGCTGGGACAACCAGTGTGTACTAAGACTTCTAGAGCTGAGAATTTTGGTGTAAGTGAAGATGCTCAGGCAGCGGGCAGTGTGGTGCAGGGTGCTTGTATCCTCATTCTTGCTGGAGAGCAGTGCCCATTACAAAAATTTGAAATTTTTTTGATCTCGAAATGGCGTTTTGGTGTATTTGGTGTACAGTGTGCATTAAAACATAATTATAGTATATAAAAACACAGGCTTGAAACTCGGTTTTGAGGTGCCCTAAGTCTAGGTTTTATTGCTGGCAAGACTTCTAGGTTCCTCAAAAGACAGGGTTTGGGGAAACCCTGGATTTAATGATGTCTAGTGATGATATGCACAAACTGCTGTTGGTGAATCTGCCATGACTGTTTGTCATTGAGCAATGACTTGTTTTACTGGAGAACATCGTGTTTGTGTTGTACGTTATGTCGTTACCATTTGTGATAAAGCTTTATAATGAATTCTATGCAAAAATGTAATAATAAACCCAAATTCCATTACGCCGACTTTGCGACAAAGTCTGGGACAAGTTCGCGACAAAGTCACGGACTTGTCACGGACACAAATCACGAAAGTTCGTGACACAAATCATGTCGCCGACTTTCATGATTTATGTCCGCGACAAAGTTTGCCGACTTTGTCGCCAACTTTCCCTGTGCATTGTAACGGACCATATTCTATTAGAGCGACACAAGCGAGTTTGTCACGGACTTTGTCGCAAACATCTCGACATGTGGAGATGGTTTGTGTCCGCGAATTTCGTGATTTGTGTCCACGACTTCCCCCACAGGAAGTTTCGGTGAAAGTCGGCGTAATGGAATTTGGGCTATTCCAGGTGTGTTCAAATAGATTCCATTGCTGTTACACTTGCAACCTACCCATGTGTTCATAGAAAATGCGCACTTTACTGATATGAAGATTGTTAAAAAAATTTTACTCTATGATATTGATTCTTATTTCGTTATTGAATGGCTCGAGCCTCGTGTGTTGCTGGAAACATTGTTTACAATATAATCTCAGTGTTTCCTTAAAGTTTTGGATGAACAGTCATGGCCTGTTTTCATATGATCTAAAATAGCCAACGACACCAGGGTGTTGGATACTCAAAACATAATTTTGTGATTCAGTATGTTATTTTTAGAATGTTTCTGTGGCCATTAGAACCACGAAAAAAATACACGCTTTATAATCTTCTGGTAAACTAAGTTTTTTGTGAGAAGAATTAAGTACATGATGAGGAGCGGGAGCCCACTGTAGAACAGTGATTCTAACACACTGTGTTTTGAAAAAAACCTTATGTTTGCTTTTATATGTCCGTGGAACATGTTCAGATTTCCACAATTTTTTTGCAGTTTTATTTGGAAATGATGCATTTTGTGCGAAATATTCACTTGGTTATAAAAATGCACCCAGTCAATAGGGGAGAGGCGTTTGAACTTAAATAATTTTGCCTTGCATGTACTATAAATGAAAGGCAAAGTGAAGTCGAACACTTGCGTTTCTTACACGGGTCGGACTGAAAACCGGAAGTGCCTTACAATCTCAGAAGTGGCAGCTGATTTCCATGTGCTAGTGATACTGAAGCGCCCTATGTGGATATCCATTGCTCACGTCATCGAACAATTGGACCAGCTGTTTGCAGCAAGCAGATATGTTACCGCCCGGATCAGCCACACTAGGCCTTAACCCCATAGCTTGTATGCTAATACTCGTTTCTTATCCCACGAAAGGTAGAAGGCTGAGTTGCCCTGAGCACACAGTAGGTTAGCAACTTGCTCAACGTTACTTGCAAATGACCGGCAGTGAAAGTTGCGAGTTGACACCAACCACTAGACCAATTGCACCTACATAGACAAGTAGGTTAGGTTTGAATAATTGGCCAGAGTTGTTACTTAGTAATGCATCGGCTGAGAATCGAGCCGTGGACCTTTCAGCTGAGCCACCAGGCTGCGCACAGTTCTTTGTACGTTACGTTATGATATGCTGGTTTCGAGCTGACGTTTTCTTTTATACTTTACCGGAAACGAGTTGTCGTATGTAAACATTCGACGATCGGTGATTTTTAACGCAAACCTAGTTGTTCGAGCTTTCTAGGTGCGTTATCTTGCTGTTAGTTTGTGTTAAGTCATGTTTAACTTATTTTCTTGTGATGATGGCATCCGTTACACTGTAGCTTGCTTGTATATAGGATGCATATAACGGATGTCTTCTCATTGATGTGTCTGCACTCTCAGTCAGTTGTTTTTAAATCTATAAAATGGTCCCCACGATACTGATAATTTGCTAATTTGGAGCAAATGTCTGTTTTTGGAAAATGTGATAAAGCTACACTGTGCATTTTCAGTAGTTTAACTGTTAGTTACTTAGAAAGTGTGTTTAGTACAGCAGTTGTTATATACTATGGTATGCCAGTTTCTAGATGGTGTATGAAATGTTAATGTTGTCGTGTACAGCTTTTGATATGGAGATCGACGAAGCATTTAAAATCGTTGGAGAATATGGCCCACTCCAGCGGCGTGTGTTCTGGAGTATGGCACTTCCACAGATATTTGTTGCATGGCATCATATTCTAAATGCATTTGTCGGTGCTGAACCTCGATTCCAGTGCATTGGTAATGACAAGGAAATATACACAGACTGTAAGAGTGCTGATGACAACTTATGTCAGAACTTTGAGTTCTCTGACACTAACTTCACATCGATTGTGTCGGAGGTTTGGTATTCGTTCAGTTTGATAGCATTCAAATAGAAATTTATAAAAATATTGCCAAATTTAGACATTGATGAATATAGTAGAAAACATGATTGGAGTTGACAGAGTTATCAAGATTTTACATTGTAGCAGCACAGCAAAACAAACCGTGTTAAGTAGTTAATTACAGCCCTTCTCATCGCATATTTCCTATATCTATCTGCCAAAGTTATTGCATTTAAAGGTCCGTGGACCCCAAAACTAACATATACATTTTATCCATTTTCCTGAAAGTGCAGAATTTTCTGATAACTTTGACAGTAATATCGGTGCCCAGCATTTTGACAACACGGAAAAATTTACCTTTGAAGTTGACGATCTATGAAAACGATGTAGATGATCCACGGTGACGTCATGAGTTTAGCCTATAGACGTCATGAATATTAATGGCCTAGCCTAGAATGATGACGTCGTTGGTTATTCATGATCTATATGGGCTAGGGTCATAATGTCACCGCGGGCACTGATAGATTAGAATATTTCGCATAACGTAACATAATACCGCATTTCGTTTGAAATCACACATTAATTTCATATATTTATGAAGCTGAAATCGACATATTATATATGCGAGGTTAAATGTCTAATTTAAATCTACAGAAATTGCGTGAGTGAGTTTGACCGTGGCCATGGACCTTTAACTGATATAGACCATGCAGATTCTGTGTGTCCAGTCCCACAGCATGAAACTGATTACCAACGTCTGTTTGTGACTTGTCTTCAACATTTTCATTCTGATGCCAGCTGATCACTGAACTATTCTGCAAACCGTAGTGTGAACCAGCACATCTGTGATAGATATTTGGTGTTAGAATTGGGCAAACATCAAATATTATATCTGTACTAGACTAAACTGAACAGATTGCTGTGTGTTTCTGCAGTGGAGTCTGGTATGCAGTAATGCGTACAAGGCTGATCTGGTTCAGTCGCTCTTCATGGCAGGTCTTTTTGTTGGTAATCTGGTTGGTGGAGCAATTGCAGACCAACGAGGTCGTCGTCCAGTTGTCATCATAAATGTCATCGGTGTTACATTTTTCAGCATCCTGGCTGCATCCTCACTTACTGCTCCCAGCCACACGACATACACACTGTGGCGGTTTGTTCTTATTACACAATTCACACTGGTGGCTATAGTTAACTAAAACAATGAGAGTCTGATGCAATGTCTTCTTGGTAATGTTGCAGTTTAGTGGTATAAATACTTTGCAGACCATAATACACCATAGACAGTTATGAATTTGCTCATCTGGCAAGTTTTTGTCATCTCATATGTAAGCATTTTGAAGTTCTTGTGCCAGAGTAAATGTTAAAGTTAAGGTAGAGGTAAAGTTAAAGCTAAAGGAGGGGTTAGAACTAGTTTTAACCCCTCACCCTAGCAAGTAAATCATCTCTGTATGAAACTAGCCAGCCAGTTTGACTCAGCCTTCTACCCTTCACGGGACGGCAAAATTGGTAACACAGTATTATTTAACGAAAGACTGTAATGTGGTCTGCTAGGAATTCAGAATGCTAAACTGCGACATTACAGTCTTTCGTTAATTAATATTGTGTTACCAAAGTAGTGAATGATAATGTTTATTTGAGAAGTGTAATGTAACACATTGCCAGGCAGCCGTTGACCTTGGACCAAGCCAATCAGTCAGAGCCTGAGATTCGCATAAACTGACAGCTAGAGTGCAATATTCTTCATTGCCTTGTTTATTGCTACTGAGCAGGAAAGTTGATACTCATTTTGCCATCCCATGAAGGGTAGAAGGCTGAGTCAAACTGGCTGGCTAGTTTCATACAGAGATGATTTACTTGTCTGTGCACAGTAACCCATCTAAGTACTAACCAGGCCTGGTGTAGAGTAACTTTGTTGATTTGAAACAATGCTTTAATGCTGTCATTTCATGCAGACATGTGTATGGATTGATAATCTATTATTGCTGTTTAGGTTTGCTGCTGGGTTCTGTGCTGGTGCTTATGGACTACTGAGTTTCTCTTTACCAGCCGAGCTTGTCTCGTGTGCTGAGCGGGGATTCATTAATTTTGTCAACACGGTTGCCTTCGCTCTTGGCATTGCCTCGTTGTCAGTTCTTGCATACTACATCCGTGACTGGCGCTTGCTCAGCTACGCCACTGCTCTGCCGGGACTCATTGGGATATACTACTACCTGTAAATTATTTCAGTGTTTTTATAGTGTGGTAGCATCTCAAACTTGTAACCCAGAGGTTGCAGGTTCGAGTCCCACCCGCTGCACTACCAGGTAACGACCTTGGGCAAGTTGTTCATACGCATGTCCCTCTGTGACCAAGCAGTATAATTTGGTACCGGCTTCACCGCTGTGAAGGTAATGGCAGTACATGGGAGAGGTCTGGCCTGAGGTGCGGCTCACTGTTAGCTCAGGGCCTTGAAATGGAGATGAGCACCACCCTACAGACACAGAGCTGTGAGAGAGCGCTGTTGACTACGGGAGTTTCACCTTTACATATAGTTTACATTTTGTTACACTAGGTGGCGCCACTTCATTACTGCCAATGGAACCAGTTGGCTATTTTTGAGCAAGGCTTTACAATCTTGCTAGTATTATTTTTTATACTGTCTGGATAATTGTTGACAAAAAATAACAAGTGGCAAAATTCTTTTGGAGTGGCATATACTTTGTACATCAGCAGCGTTGTTGGTTAAAAATTGTAAGGAAAGCAGGAAGTTGTAATTTTTTGACATACAGAACTTTGCAAATATCAGGCAGTTGTGAGTGCTTGCGTTACAAGCCTTGCTGGCTGGCCCACACTGTATTTGTATTGTTTTGTTCTAATGTTTTCTCTGAATGAACTAAATAAAAGAAAAATAAATTATGGTTGCTCAAAATTTTAATTATGACATTAAATTTTTTTTAAATGAAGGATTTTCATTCTTATGTTTTGTTTTTTTGGGGAGAAAATTTTTAGACAGGTTAAAATTTGCCACTGTTGTAGATCAGTCAAACTTGACAGTTGTATGCTGCTGTTATATAGAATAGTTCCGGAGAGTCCTCGTTGGTTGCTGAGTCAGGGCAGAGTTGATGAAGCAGAACATCAACTGTGTTACATTGCGACTGCTAACAGCGGCCGCATGCCGACTATCCCTATCAAGCTGAGGCCGATCGTCAGTCACGCCGTGCATGCCAGGAAAGCCGGGGTGTTGGATATTGTACGTCACCGATCTCTGCGGAGTCGAACGCTAAACAACATCTACACCTGGTAAATGCGCTGGCTGCTGGTACTTGTTAAGGCCTGTACAAATGGTTTATTATCTCCACCTATGAAACGAAGTGAATTGGAGGAGATTATGAGATTGGTCATTCTGTCGGTAGTTCCGTGTGTCCGTGTGTGTGTTTATCGGTGTGTTTGTGTACACGATGACTCATAATCAAAGCCACCGGCAGGAACGGTGGCGCCCTCCTGTGAAAACTTCTACATTGATTGAGATATGCACTCACAGTCTCATGAGCGCCTTCTAGTTTTTTTCCAGTTTTGTTTTGATAGTTTTTAGCACCAGAGCAAAGTGGGCTTTTGTGTGTTTATTTGCCATTAAGCAAGTATTCACTTGCTCACTTTTCTGATAGACTTATTGAGATTAATTGTTACCAACATTTTATTATCTTTTATTATTAGTTTTGTCTAGTACTACTTATAGGCTGTTCAGAGGTTCATAGTGCAGTTGTAGAATGATGAATTGAAGGTTAAAGGTGGTGATATAGCCCTTGATAGAATGCCCATCTTAGAGCTATGGAGCGTCACCTGCCGTATGGGATCACACAGCGTTACCTGCCACCCGACACAGGTGAACACACCCAGCCTTAACCCAAGCCAGATAGGCTGGTACTTGATTTACCTACTTCGGAGGGATTGAAGGCTGAGTTGACCTAGGCGGCTGGTTACATACCGAGATGGTTTACCTGCCCACAGGCATTGCATTGCAGTATTAACCGGGCCCAGCGTTCCGTACAGTAACTTCGTTGATCGGATCAAACGCGTTACCACTACACCATGCCACCAACCCAATTAC
>Ga0209454_1004788_pt1 | contig 10224 bp, 4 predicted proteins | sample WorMetHERISLAND1_2_FD_187400 | JGI IMG/M metagenome (GOLD analysis project Ga0209454, IMG submission 187400) | Marine gutless worms symbiont microbial communities from Max Planck institute for Marine Microbiology, Germany - Olavius geniculatus... | ecosystem: Host-associated > Annelida >... | reverse complement strand
TTCGTCGCACTTCACTCTTTGCAGCCAAAAATCGCCAAAAAATCACTTAAAGTCAATATTTTAAAGTTCAAGGTCATTCAAGGTCGTCGAAGTTGACATTCCCAAGAAGCTCGTCGCCAGTGCTTGTTATGATAAGCAGCATGTCTGTACCTATCTGCAACCATTTTCACGCTAAACAAGGCAACAGCGCATAAATAACCATTTTAGAGGGGTAGGCTCCCGATATTTGACACCCGCGTGTGCAGGCTTCCTTGAATCTAGAGTGTTTAGACTTGAATTGCTAAAATCAACATTAAATGCTGAAAATTTCATATGCAGGTTGTCTTAGTCCATCTCCAGCCATTTTGGCGCAATTTACTCTTGCAATGCGTGTCGCAGGCCAAAATTGCGATAAATTCACTAAAACCCCCTACTTCAAGAGTTCACGGTCATTCGATGTCATCGACCTTGACATTCCTAAGAAGCTCGTTACCAGTGCTTGTTATGATTAGCAGCATGTCTGTGCCTATCTGCAACCATTTTGTTACGTTAGATGAGCCAATAATGGCAAAATAACGCTTTTTAAGGGGGTGCTCCTCTTTATCCCCTCGTTCGTGGGGACCGCCTTCACCCAGTGGCATAAAATTTTGTTGCGAAATATTAGAGACAATTATATGATATCATATGGTGAAAACCAAAAGTCTCTATCTCACCTGGGTTTGGAACGGTACCGGGACGTGACAGACACCAGACAGAATTACCATAGCTAATACGCGCTATAGCAGTATACTGCTTTCGCGCGTAAAAAGTAAGCAGAGCAGGTAGTTGCAAATTTTTAACACAATGAATTGTGGGTGTTTAAAATTCCAATTTTCCGTGGATTTTTTAAAAATTGAGTTTGTCAGCCCAAAATTGTGCATTTCTGGACGAAAGAAAATTGTCGTTGTCAATTTATTTCCCCAGCAATAAATGAAACATTAACACGCACGGAACAAGAGTGAACGATATTATAACACTACAATAATAACTGTTTTTGTTTTTGTTTAACTGAACAGGACAACTACTCCGAGTTTCTCCAAATTGAGCCTCTATCGCAAAAAGTCTTAGAAATACTAAAGCCGGTTGTCGTGGACCGGATAATCTGCCAACGGCGCAAAATATTAACGATGTTATAAACTATTAAGCAGTGCAAAATACAAAAAAAACCTTAACGGCCATCTCAAGAAAGAAAATGACGGTAAACACGTAGTTGGACACGTTCAGAAACGTTCTTTCCTGTCAAACAGATCCAATAGCACATCGTTACGAAACTTTGAAAAATGCGTGAATATTAAAAAACAGGCCTAATATGTGTCACGTGATAACTTAGGACGGGATGCTATTAAGAGTGACATGCTAAATCAATGTAGATAAGTGAGTGAGCAAGTTAGTAAGTAAGTGTACTTTAATATGAACTGAAGCAACTGAAACCAAAAAAGTCACAACTCAAAATGCGCCGCAGTTTCAATCGAACAAAAACGTCTATACGTGAATCGTTTTGAGTTGTGACAATGCCGAAAGAAAGAAAAAAGTTTGAAAACACTGCGGGCTTATACAATATCGTGCTTTTTTACGGTGCTTTATTTTAAGTTGCTGTTTATATCTCCTGCTTAAGAAAAACACAAGAAAAATTAAAGATATTCGGCCGTCTGACTGTCCAGTTAGTGCATGTGCCAAGCGTTGCCAATAAATTAGATGATTACGCAAGACGCACGTCACTTTCTTTAACCTGTTATTGAGCGGAAACTTGGCACACTGGTTACTCGTGAGTCATAACCAGATTTTCAGGCCAATATTTGCTATTTTCTACGCCTTTTAGAATTAGTACAGAAACAAACGGACAGACAGACGAACGGACGGGCGAGCAAGAAACGTATTGCGGCCTACGGCACACTAAAGGTTAACTAACGATATGCGCTACATAAATTCACATTCAACTTAGAACCTACTTACTTACTGTGTGATCTCATACGGCAGGTGACGCTCCGTAGCTCTGAGATCGGTTTGCTACGAAGGCTGTAGCATTTAACCGCTTAACCATTTACGGAACGGTGGCGTGCTAATTGAATAAGAGCAGAGCGACTGGCCATGCTGTAGATCGGAATTTCGGGACGTTCCATGGCGAGTGTGATACAGTTGAGAGCGATGAAAAAGAGAATCGTGAGGTCAAACTGCTTCGTGCCCGCGACACCCTGACAGATCTCTCGCACTCTGCACAGTGTCACGTCAACATCAATTAGTCAATCAATTAGTCGACGAGATTATAACGCAGCCAACACACAGGCACAATATGAAGATTTTTTTTTACATATTGCACACTTTTCTTTCACATGTTAGATTCGATGTTTGATGCATCTCTGTATAAAATTGCCAAAAAGCATCGAAAAGATTTTTGGGCAGTACGTTATGCAGTTTCTTTTCTTTTCTTTTTTTGTTTTTGCCACAAAGTCTCCGAGCTCCGTCGGCCGATTGCCGTAACACTTTCAAGAAGTCGTCGTTCTCCTGTTGCATCTCACAAAGTATAATGTAGTAACAATATTAAAGTGCGGTAGACAAAATTGCAGTTGTTTCTTTTCGATGTTGCGTGCCAAAAATTACTAAAATCAGCCAATTTTTCGCGGAACTATTCTAAACAAGTAATATGAGCAAAGCTCATGAGACGCGCGACAGCCTTAACAGTTCTTATTCGCAGGTTGTCTTAATCTATCTCTATCTATTTCGACGCAATTCGCTCTTGAAATTTACGCCGCAGCCACAAATTGCAAAAAACACTAAAAATTGCGAAAAATTCATCAAAAACTTCTTTTTTGGGAAGAGGGGGGTTCAAGGTCGTTCAAAGTCATCGATGTTGATAAACCTAAAAAGTATGTCGCCAGTGCTTATTATGATAAGCAGCATGTCTGTACCAATCTGCAACCGTTCTCACACTATACGAGCCAATAACGGCAAAATAACGTTTTTAGAGGCCCTCGTTCGAGAGGAATCCCCTCACCCAGGGGCACGAAATTTTGTCACGATAAACTAGAGTCCTTGGGGCAGTCCACAATAAAGATTTCGTGATCCTAGCTTGCACCGTTTCGATACAGATCACAAGTGTGGCAGACAGACAAACGGAAGCCTAGACAATGGCTAAGACGCGCGAAGCATTCTGCTGTCGCTCGTAAAAATGTGGCTTGTATGTTAAGATACAGTGTAGCGGCGTTCGCCAGCTGGCAGCACCGCTTATAGTCCTCGGCGGAAGTTTGCGATCTCCCAACTCTTCTAGCTATGAAGGCATTTTGAGTTTCGCCGACCTGCTTGAAGGAGGAAACAAGTAGAGCGAGTAATGCTTTCGGGTCTCGAAGCAGCCTCGGCGCTTCGGCAATCGCTCCTTCAAAATCTGACACTAAACACGTGACGACAAAAAAACAACAACGATCGACTGATATTAATATTATGATAAAGTAAATATTAATAAGTTCCTACCGAGCCACAAGACCCATAAAGCGGCGCTGATCTTCATCTTTTTAGCCCCAGTCAGACACCAGTTTACACTGCGAGACCACGGATGCCGGCCGTATTGCGCATCTTTCAATCACTGCACTAACATAGAAAGGGATGGCCAGGCTGAGTTGACATTCTGAGATGGCGGCAATCACCCATCCAAGTACTAACCGAACCCGACGTACAGTAACTTCAGTAGTAAGGCGACAACATAAAACAAAATGATTAAAGAGCGGTTTACATTTTTCGAGTACATAGCGCCAAAAATCTAACGTAATATAGCAATAATTAAAAAAACGCTATCGCATAAGCGTTATGTAGTACTGTAGGTAAACTTCATCAAAATGTAAAAACGCGTACAGAGCGACGTAACTGAATTGAACTGATCAATGAGTAAGCAGTGCGAGCCCATTGGTTATTGGTTACCGCGTACGTGAGCGTAGTCACGTAGCTATGTTTAAATTGTATAGTGTACACTCAATCCAGCCGATTTGGGCTGCAATGTCAATAATCGTGTATCTAAGCTACCGACGCTGTTAGACGGTGTCTACTGTAATGTATTATAGTTCAGTTACGACACTCTGTAGGCGCCGATGCAAAGTAGTGTTAGAACGTGTGGTACTGATGGCCGCTGTAAATACGTTACGTACGATGTCGGTAACACAGGCGGTGGACTGGGTGCCAGCGTCTTCGTTGTCCTTCAGCTGGACACGTGACGTCATCTCGCACCGCCCACGGGTTACGTAAAGAGGCTGTCATGACGCCACGGGGTCAAACGACCACCCACGTTGCTCGGCTAGTTGTCCTCCTTCAGCTGGACACGACGAACGCTGTTCTTCTTCTGACGATGATAATGATCAGCCTCACAGCCGACCAGGTCGTTGTGTTGGTACTCGTCCAGCGACGCGCTGCCGACCGACGTCTGTGCCCGTATGTTGCCGTCGGTGACGACCGATACGGAGTTCTGTCTGCTTGGAGGAACGCAGACGCTCATGGAGGTCCGCAGAACTCGGCTACTGCCACGTGACCCCGTGACGTCAGAGGTTGGCTGTGCGGAGGCGGAGTACCGGCTGACGGACGACGCTCGCCGCGACAAAACCCTCTGATGAGGACTGGAATACTTCATTCAGGTTGATCGACGTCCGGCCTGGTGAGTACACGGATGGGAGACCGATGATATTGAGCGTGGTTCTGGTGAGGACTGGTGGGGGGTCTGTAGCTGGTGACGGAACTGTGTCGACTGACGGCGTCGCGCTGATTATTCAGCTGCTGTACTCGCGCTCCGCTGTCTTCGCTACACGATCACAGACACTTAGCTCAGTAATCCGTGCCATATCAAGCTAATTTTACACCGTTCCATATATAGTAATAAATATTAGCGTTTTCCATAATAAAAACTCTGACATCTAGCTATTTTCTGCCACTATCAACATAACAAAATCTTACTAACTTACTTAATTACTTACTTACTTAGAGTGGCGTAGCCAAGAGGATTAAAGCCCAGCCCCACTCCTCCCATTTCCCAGACAATACGTAAGCACACGTTCAAACCGCTCTAAATTTGCCAACGTGGTAAGTTGATTTTTACGAAAATAATTTTTAAAAATTGTTGCCAGTAGTTCTCATGTTTTAAAGGTACAATCATCACTACAATTCGTCAAATTCGATCTCGGCTGGGGCTCCGCCTCAGACCCCGTTGGGAAACTTACGTCGCTCTCCCAGACTCCCCAGCTGGATTTTAAAAGTCTTACTTCGAATATGAGAAAGGAGACGGAAGAGGAAAAACAATAAAAACAGCACATCTAACTAAATCGTCTAAGACAAAAATATGGACTATAGTCGTCAATATACAACAGTTATTACTGCTTAGACCTGTAGGTTGGTAGTTTAGTTGTAGAAGAACTGTCGTGTTCAGCTGGACCAGAACTCTCACGAGCTGGCATAATTGTCCTAGTGGCTGCGACTGCGGGGGCGGGGGCATTAAGTGATGACGAGGACGACGAGGACGCCGTGACAATGCACTGATGTTGCTGCTGCTGCTGCTGATGTGGTCGTTGATGCTGATGCTGTAAGTCAGTGGATATTGAATCGGCGCACGCCAGCGAAGACGAGGCTGAGAGGAGCATTTTATTGCCGCTGCCGCACTCCACCTGCGAGCGGTACACGTCCAAATGCACAGAAGTTACGGCGGAACACGAAATTCTGCTAATACTGACTAATTTTCTTCCAATCCTTATTTGATAGGTAAGTATGTAAACAAATAAATAAATTTGTATAGTGCACAATAATGTCGACAAGAAACTCGCCGAATCTGAAGCGCTGAAGCTATGAAACAATGCGAAAAATTATGAAAGTGCGGCGAAAATGGTTTTTCTACGTTTTTTTATTTTGCTAGTCTAACTGTGCAAAAATCAACAGCTATAATGCCAGAGTAGGCTTACCTATTTTAAAGGGTTTATTTTTGTCTTTAATAATCGATAAAACAACATATATAATAGAGAATGAAGTACATGCGCGTAATGATTATGAATCGGAGGCGGTGAGAGCGTTGACGTATGTTCAGCTGTAGAACATTGAGTCGTAGTCACAGCTAAAGGATGACGCCCGGTATGAGCGTCATTACACGGCGAGTGCTGCGGGGTCGCGTCAGTGTGGGTGATGAGTGGAGGCAAATGCGACGACGCTGATTGGCTCTCGATGATGACGTCACACGGTCACGTGATGAGTGGAGGCGTCGCTGATAGGCTGTGCGATCGCTGGGCCGCAGTGTCGCTGGTCTCTGACATCGTCGGCCTCAGCGAGTTTCTGCGAACTGCGGCGTCATGATGTAGCATCAAGGAATTGCAGTTATCGTTGCCAGCCAGTTGAACTCAGCCTGGCCGTCCCTCCGTGCAATGAGTTATCGTTGCCGGCGGCTAACGTCACGACAGCGGACGGCGGCACTCCGAACAATATCTTCTCTGCAACACATACAACGTGTCTTTTTGTTTACCAAACGACCGCAGGCAAAACAAGTAGCCCAGCTGTCGCTATGGTAGCCGACCGTACCTGCCTGCACCCGAAAGCCAACGAATGTGAACTAGTACTTCCGGCACGTTTTATGTAAGCAATTCGCAGACTATTTGGGTACACTTAGTACCCCCGCTTGGCAGAATGACGGAGTTGTAGGGGGTCTGACTTAGTACCGTTAGAGCAGCGATCAAGCAACCGTATTTGCTTCTTCAGACAGCTTTCTGGTAAGACGTACCGTTTACCCACAATACATCCGTTGTAAGTGCAAATCCTTATCGTATCGTGACAGACAGAGAGACAGACAGACGACAGACGACATAGACACAAATTTGTGCCACAAGCGCGACCGTTAGTGCGGTCGGTTCCTTGTCAAAAACATAACCGACAAAACCGAAAACTTCAAAACTACCCCACTACACGAACCGTAACCGTAACCCTAACCCTTACCTAACCCTATCCCTATTCCTAACCCTAATCCCTAACACAAACCCTATACCACTCCTTATCCCTATTGCGAACCTTCATAACCTGATCCTAAACCCTAATTCCTGAACCTAACACTAACCCTATCCTTAACCATATTTCGTAAACTTAAGCTATGTCATTGTTTCTCCGTTTTAAAGTTCCCGGTTTTGTCGGTCTCGGTTTTGTCGAGACACCAGTATGGTCAGCTAACAATTAATACCCCGTTTACACGATCAAGCAAACATCAAGCAAACATCAAGCAAGCATCGAGCAAGCAACGAGCTAACATCGAGCAAACGTCAAGCAAACATCAAGCAATTAGAGCAAACGTCGTGCAGGTGTACTTTAAATACATTGGTTTGATGGTTGCTTGATGTTTGCTTAATGTTTGCTTGATCGTGTAAACGGGATATAACACAGAAACTGATTGAACCTTTTTCCTTGTTGTTTTTGATGTCGTCCGTGTCGACCTTGACATCCACCATCTTGCAAGCGTACAGCTGCATCAGCATCTCCTTCTCCTGTTCCTCCATCCGATTAATGTCCTTTATCTTACGCGACCTGCGTCTCTCTATCTTTTCTCTGATTGGCTCAGGTGCCACGATGACGTCACGACGACGTCACCGGGTTGGTCACGTGACTTGCGTCTCTCCTCTTCCTTGCGTTCGACCAACTTTTTTCTGACCTCCGCCTGCAGCCAAGTTATCCATGGCGTTGTAGCAAGAAAAGGGGAGGGGGTAAAAGCAGGAAGACAATATCCCTTAATTTTAGGAAAAAATTCTTTCCTTTAAGACTTAGGGCTGGAAATGCCCCCTTATATGAGAAATTTGGGGCAAAAAGTAAAATTTTGAGCATTGATATTTATATCATTGGCATGTCGGAGATTTTCTCGCGCCAAAAACAAAATTTGGGGTTGGCAATGTCTCATTTTGTGGGAAAATGTACGACAGAATTAAACTTCAGCATTGAAAATTTGCAGTTGTTTGTCACAACATTGCAGGTTTTCGCCCCCCCCCTCCTTACACGACACGACGCCTCTCAAGTACGTGTGTACAAAACAGTATACAGTATTAATACTTTATAATGCCGCCGTGGCAAAGTAGGGGCAAATATAAAAAACAATTCCATGATTATAAATTGTCAACAAGTACTTACTTAACTGTTCATTATTTTATCTGACAGATTTAACCTACTCTAACGGCAGTGTTGGGAAAACCCAGAAAAAAATGAATTAAATTAAACTCTCAAATCATGCAGACCAAACTCAACTCACGTACTTTGTAGTGAGTTAAATCAAACTCACGAAAAAATGAATTAACTCATAAACTCATGTTGAAGTCATTAAAGCTGTTCTAAAATGCTAAAACCTGTCAATTAGCAAACAATCACTATCCAGTGTTCCACAAAAATATATCTGACTCAGTTAATCAATCATTTAATCAATCAATCAAATTCACTAAAAGAATCTTAAACTTAGCCTATAGGCCTACTGTTTCTAATTACTGTCTATTTCCTGTGATAAGCTACTTCACATTCGCTTTCAGTAACAGAAATTTCTCAAAGTTTGCATTTAAAAGTTTGTTGCGTCTCGGATTTTCAATCTGTTTGCCTATGCTAAACAGAGTGCAGTGGATGATGGCACTGCTGTATGCCCCTATTAAACTGTCAGATATCTGTGCACATGGGCGGCGCTAGGAATCTGAAGCTAAAAGGGCAACGGCGGCAAGAGCCAGGGCACAGGGGGACAATAATTATTCTTTTGCGCGTTGGCCAAATGTCGACCTTATTGTATTTTATCCCAAATTCCCGCAAATCTAAATTGAACAGCGATATAAATTTTTGTTGTACGATTTCGTTGGCTTGCATAAATCACAGCGTAATTTGTGACATTTCGTTCCATGGTGCTGCCACCTCGGGAATTGGTTTACAACGCTGAACATTAACTGACGCCGATTGGCGCCGAATTCAATGACCTTGAATGACCTTGAACGCCAAAATAAGAAGTTTTATGGATTTTTGGTGATTTCGGGCTGCGACACAAGTCTATATCATTTACAAGGTGGCGCCACGCTACTATCGTTATGCGATAGTAGCGTGAATTTGGTATTTGTATATTAACTTAGCGAGAACACCCCAATTTTTAGCTAAACTACTGAACCGGAACTGCTATAGGCTTTCGCACGTCTCGTGAGCATTAGCTCAAATTTCTTGTAACCATAGCCTAAACTGCCAACTTGCAGTGAGTTGAGTTTAGACACCTGATAAACTCACAACTCACACAAATAATGAATTAACTCAAACTTAAAACTAAGAGTAACTGAATTAACTCGCGAGTTGAAACTCGATTGAGTTAAAGTCATGCCCAACACTGTCTAACGGAAAAATACAGCAAAATCAAGTGTGAAACATATACGTGAGTAAACAAAAAAATAAAATATTTTGAAATGCGAAATTGCCGAAACTAGACGTGACAAAGTATTGCACAGAAATTCTCCGTTTGCTTTCCCACAATTTGTCAATGTGCACTTGCTACTGATATACGAAAATTACCTCGGCAGCGGAAGAGAAGCCTTCGACTAGAATAGCAACGAGCAGATTGAACAGAACGTAATTTCCAAACGTCATCAGCGCGATGAAATACAGAGCCGCCCACGGAGACGTTTTGGACATTCCTTCGTAATGACGTCATCGTGACGTCATGACGACGTCAGAGGTAACGTGACCGCTGATGGTCTTGGACATTCCTTCATAGAGCACCTCGTGCCAATCTTCCTGCGTCAGTATCTATAGACACCGCCATCTTTATCATCATCATCATCACCATCAGTAGCAGCAGCTGCATTAGTGATGGTATCAATAATAAATTTATTATGACAACGCCATAGCAACTGAGTTAGTAAATTTAACTAAACAGATATCGCAATACGTAAGTCTACGTGATAAAACTTTTCAGTCGTATAGTATATACGTAGTCTCAACACATGCATTACGGTTCTTGCGGTCGCAGTAGAATACTATTATGAACGTTAAGTCTTTTCCGAGTCATAAGGCCCACATGGCAGCGCTGATTTCCGCTTCCTTAGCGTTTGACCAGACACCAGTTTACACTGCGAGATTATGGATACGGGGCTAGTGCATCGCGCGGTGTGCCTGTTTACGTCCCAGCTTTCGCTGGTACTCATTGCGCCTACCCACGGAGGGATGGCCAGGCTGAGTTGACCTGGGTGGCTGGTTACATACCGGGAT
>Ga0209454_1004787_pt1 | contig 10225 bp, 3 predicted proteins | sample WorMetHERISLAND1_2_FD_187400 | JGI IMG/M metagenome (GOLD analysis project Ga0209454, IMG submission 187400) | Marine gutless worms symbiont microbial communities from Max Planck institute for Marine Microbiology, Germany - Olavius geniculatus... | ecosystem: Host-associated > Annelida >... | reverse complement strand
GTTAAAAGGCGTACAAAAAATGGTGCCAGTTTTTTGGCCCACCGTGTAGGCTATACACCGTCTCATCAAGTTTAGAATGGCAAGTTTACTGCGCCGATCTCGTCGCCGCTATCCGCTGCTAATACTATGTTATAGCCACTCAGTAGGGCTACGTACAAGACATCCACATCAGACGATAATGGCGCACCGTCTGCACAGACGTATACACGTCCGTAGCTGAGAAGAGGGTCCATGTATCGGAACGACTCTTCCGTTTCCCCTTTCCCTCTCCCCCGTCCCGTCTCCCGCCACTGGGGGTCATCTTTACGCAACCACAAGCTCCGATAAAAATATAGGCTACATGAAATGTATCGAAGATCGTAAACACCTTACGGGTAGACTATCGTTCACGATTTCACTTGCGGGAGAGGAAAAAAGTGGAGCGCGCGATTCATCCCATTTTACTGCTGTAGTTGATATTCCACTTCGTACGCTGCCCAGTCCAGCACGGGATTGAAGATCGTTGTTAGGTTCCTCAGCGTCCATTACCCATAGGGTTGATTTTCCGATATTTTATATATTTAATCGTGACTGCTCCTGCAAAAATTAATTTTGAAGTAACGAAAAGCTGGACGGGAAATACGACAACGAACAAGTCAGTACCAACAAAAACGATAAAAACAACAACGAATACATTACGTAAGTATAAATCCTTGAATTCGTTTCTGTGCGTTCGAGTTATTCTGGGAACTAGACACGTACGTTGGGAGAAACTCTCTCATTGAAACGATGTCTGTAAAACTGTGTTGGACTATACGAAGCGGTCGCAGGTCGAACGACAACCCGTCGCGGACAGTGGCGTAGACAAGGGGGAGGCAGAGGGCTTAGCCCCCCCCCCGCAATCCTCCAGACAAAACATAAGCATACGTTTAAATTGCACTAAATTTGGTCAGTTCATTCTTAAGAAAATAATTAAAATTGTTGCCACCTGATCTCATCTTTTAACCCTAAAATGCACCAAATTCGATTTCGGCTGAAGCTCCACCCCAAACCCCACTGGAGGAGCTCACAGCGCTCTCCCAGGCCTCCTAGCTGAATTTTAGGGGATCCTACTTCTAAGGGAAGGAAAGGAAAAGAGAGGGGAAAACAGGGAAAGGAGTGAAGGAAAAAAAGAAAGGAAAGGGAAAAGGAGAGACGAATGGGGAAAGGAGAGTGAACAGGAATAGAAACGAGGCCCCTCCTAATTAAAATTTCTGGCTACGCCACTGGTCGCGGACCGGATACAGACCACAGACATAGCGCGCTCTCTGTGTGAGACTAAGATACTTAAGAGCGTAAGTAGCACTCCGGCGACTGGTCGTAAGTCGCAATATAGTCCGACTGGACGCAGTCTTTTGTCGGCCGCACGCACGCACCCGGGACTGTCTTCTTGTTAAGGGTGTTTACGGGCACGTGTCTTCGGAAGCGATCACGTGACGCCTCGGCTCGCGCTGATTGGCCGACGAAACGTTAGGCGCCTACAAGCAGCGCGCGGGCGGGGCGACGTAATTACGTCACGAGTCGTCACGTGACCGGAAACTCAAACGAGCAAGATGGCCGCGGTGAACAGTCGGCCGCAAGCGCTGGGCCGGAAATTGTTGAAAATGGAAGAAAATGACGCTCGGAGACGGGGAAGGGAGGGTAATGGGGCGGTGCCGGGTCTCAACTCCAAACCCTCCAGCCTCCCCCCCTTTGCATCGTGAGTTGTGTCGATACGTGAAGTGCGCTTGGTCGGCGTGTGGTGGCGGCGATTGAATTAAAGTGCATGCCACGTTCGTGTCGACGAACAGCGAGCGATGTCGTCATAGGGTCGCGCTATTCGACGGCAACGACCGAGGGGTCGCGCCGGCCCAGGCCCGGCCGAAAATAACCGTTTCTTAACACTTTCACTGCCACAGCTGTGTTCTATGTAGTACGTACGTCCAGCACGTGGAAAGGTTATAAAAGTCGGTTTATAGCGACACAACTCAACCCGACATCAAATTGAGCGCAGTGACCACGACAACGCAACTTAACTGCCGACAGGGGCCCATTGAATCACACCGCAGTACTAAGCAACGGCGTCCAAAAATCTTGACTCAAATCTTTAAACACGTGACAGCGGCGTACACAAGGGGGGGCTCAGGTGGTCCAGGCTTCCATCTCACTTTTTGTTCAAAATAGATATTAAAAACTCAGAAAATAATTAAAATTTGTTTCCACTATATCTTATATTTTTAGGATACTGCACCAAACTCGATTTCGGCTTCGGCTCCGACTCAGACCCCGCTGTGAGAGTTCACAGCGCTCCCGCAAACCGCTTAGCTGAAATTTAGGGGCTCTACTTCTAAGGAGAAAGAGCGGAGAGTAAAAGGAAAAAAGAAAAGGCAAAGAAGAGAGCGAGGGGCACGAAAAAGAAACAAAGGGAGGTGATGGAAGGGGAGAAAATGGAAAGCGAGGCAAGACTCCCAGTTCATATTTCTGGCTATGCCCCTGACACGTGAGCTAATCAATGCCGGGAAACAATTCAACGTTTCTACTGAAATTTGTGTAAATTCAGCAGCTTAATGTATATGGCGTCACTTAGAAGCGCGATCGTAAACATAAACAGCATCATGCGGTGTTCTCGGCGACGGCATGGCGCTTTAATCTAAAGTTGTTTATGTGCATGCAAGCTTTTTATCCAGTAAATAGCAATCTTTATCCGCCAACTCAGCCTTTTATCCCCGCAGGTTCAGTTGTTCGCTGAAGCGGGCAACGGATGGCCGCATAGGCCTAGTGCGCTGCGATATCATTAGCTCATGCCAATCAGCTGCCACTTCCGAGATTGTAAAACGCTTCTGTCCAGGAGTCCGTTTCATGTATAAAGCGCTATTGCAAGTATAAAAAGACTTGTGTTTTACAATTGTTAGATACGCAGAACTGAGCTATCGTACAAAACTTTTCATAATTTCAACACGCTTTCGCATTAAAATACTGAGAAGTTCAAACAATCAATCAGTCCATAAACTGCTTACAAAAATGCTCAGTAGTGTACAATATAAAACCCAAGCTAAAACCCGAGATAAACCCGAAAAATGTGCGGTATTATGAAAAATAACAATCAGCTAAACTTTCTACAGTTTATGCCTATTTAGTTTAGCTTATTTCACTGTTCACTGATATACCGATTACGTTTGTGAGTGTGAGTCGTACCTATTTCGCGACTGGAGCCGGCTAGGGAGCCGACAGATTTACGGCCTGAGCCGGAAGAGCTTGAGCCGTAAAAAAATCAAAGGGTTAAAATGTCTCATCTCTAGTGTCGTAGTTCGTGTCGGCACGTATAGATGGCGCTGCGTCTAATAACGTCGTCGATCAGCGCGCCACCTTGCGACTCAAGAGCGAACCAACCAGAGTTGTGGTGCTGGGTACGGGAAGTAAGTAAGTAATTAGAGTTTCAAGAGGCTAGTTGTTGCGACTAACGAGAATGACCTGGACTCGAGCGCGCAAGCTGCTAGACGTCTTTCCCGCTGATTAACGGCTCGCCCGAACCAGGGTATGACCCGTACGTGTGCCGCATGCGTCAGCACCAACCGAACCGGGCATTTATTCTGCACGAAAGTCGCTAAAAAGGAGCTGAGCTATTTCAAAGACCCGCAGTGCAAATTCTTCGCTGCGGATCGGCATCATTAAGTTAATCGGTTCTCCCTTCAAAGTCTACACTGTACACAGCCAGTATGACATGACTGCACATTCGTTAGCAGCACAATTTGAAAATTAGGCTAACCATAGCCAGTGGCTTACTGTAGTCTGTTTTGGGGGTCATTTGCACCTACACGAACTAATGCATAGAAACAACCAGTAGTCAGTAATTTAGCATGGTAATTTTTAAACAAAAAGCCCAGCTGTCGCTAGGGACGGACGACCGTACGCGGGTGTCGGAAGGCCAGCAAACGATTTTCGTGTCATGTGAAAGAGCTTATTCGACTACCTATTAGTGATCAATAGCAACCTGGGCCCTATCTCTTACCGTTTAGCCACAACACATCAGTTAGAGACGGACTAAGAGACAGACAGACAGGCAAGCCGTACCATAGCGCAGACCGTTAAGCTTAACGGTCGGCCCAAAAATTATCACTACCATTATTTTATGCGTCGGTTGTACATAAACGACGTCTTATGTTTTCGAAAATATGACGCTAGCTGACAGCAAAAACGAGAGGCAAGAGAAAAAACGTGGAGTGCATTGTGGTCACCGAAGCTTAGCATACGTGGTTATTTTGTTTTGTCTGAAGATTGCTGCGGCGTCGCGTCAGCTTAGTCACAGAAACTCGTATGTATTCCTTTATATGCACAACAACGACGACGACGACGACGATGACTGCGTGCGTTGTTTATGAGGAACACTCAAAAGGTCTATATATCTTGAACCGCGTGTCTTTGTCGTGTTGTTATTTTGACCGCCACATGTTAAGACTGCGAATAACAAATTTTACGAGCATCCTGTCTAGACTGGTCAAACTTACTGCATGGACTCTGACTCCTAATAAATGGACTCGACAACGTCATCACCGAGTTTTAGTCTAGCAATATTTCTACAGCCGCGCCGTCACTTAACAATACCAGAACGTAGCAACAGACAGCCAGACAGACAGCACCGCCCACCCGTCTCAACGACTGCGTCTGAAAACGGCGCAACATCAGTTTAACGCCGAAGATGCAGATCTTCGACGCTGTCGTCGTCACCACTCTGCTGTACGCTTCTGAGTGCTGGACGCTCTTGGCAACCGAGTTAATAGAACTGGAGGTTTTCCAGATGAGCTGTCTCCGCCGAATGCTATATAGGGGTAACCCGATGTGACCGGCTACACAATGCATGATATGTTCGTGCACCGGAACAGCCCATTATTGAGAGACGGCCATCAGTAAAACCATCTTCGATGGTTCGAAGATGTTTGTCGCATGGACGACTTCCGTCTGCTAAAACTGCTCCTATGGGCAGAACGTCCGGCTGGTTGGCGTTGTCCACCCAACGCGCCAAGAAAACAATGTGTCGCTGCCGACGTGACGTCACATCTTCCTAGGCGCCTCTACCGTGACCCCCAACGACAGCGGCTAGCACGACAGCTGAGCTCGGCGCACGGCGGAGGTTGCGGTACGACATCGCCGGCATCAACCGACGTCACGACGATTGCATGACATCTTAGTTGGTATTACCTCACCTGAAGATAAACATCCTACATCTTGGGTCTTTCCTTTCACACATGCCGTAAATGCAGACACTAATCGAAACCGAATATCAGCTGACGAGAATACTTGCTCTATGGACAAAACCGTTATCACAACATCAAGTATTTCTGGAGTCTAAGTTTCCTGCTCATAAAAATACAATAAAAAAGCGGTGTATAGTTTTTTATTGGAAACCCATCTCAGAGCTACAGAGCGTCACCTGCCGTATGGAATCACACAGTGTTAAACTGTTAACTGCCACCCGACACTGGCGAACGCGCCCCGCCTCAGCAGCAACACGGACGTGGAACATTGATGCTACTCTCCGCCTATACGTCGTCGGTGCCCACACAAGATCTCAGCACCCAAGAAACGATAGAAACCAAGCAAGCTGCTTGACCATACCGATAATTGAAACGAGCGCGCACACACTGCAGATGCCACAATAGTCCAAGGACAAGCGGGGCCGATGCGACCATGACCCATGCATGCAGTGGTCTGCGACACACGTCGATACGCTTGCTTCTGCTAATGCTTCACTGTGCTACGTGCTTGAATGGCAGTCGTCCTTTGTGAACACTCAGACTCCACTACTTCGATTTGTTGCGTGACTTGTGGGGACAACAAGTCGTACAGCAAGATGTACCACATCACGTCACAATGTTGTCTATTTGTTAGCCGGCCGTACTTAAGTAACGATCGAGCTACTGAGTCGAAAATTGGAAACGTGTCTGCCAGGCAAGCTGCGTTGAAACGTTGAACAGCGATAGATAAGCGCTAAAACAAGAAAGTTTACTTATTTAATATTTATTTATAATAAAAAACGCAACCATGAAAAACCGAAGTGGTACAATGGCCTATTGCGATTGTTAAACAAATCTGTAGGCTACATAATATACATGGTGCCCGAAAATTGTGTTTACTATAAGTGGCATAAATAAAGTTGTGTATTTTCATGTATATAACTTTTGGCACGAATCATTTTATGCCCAATTTCACTGAAACAAATACAGTCTCCGAGGCGAAAGGTCCTCTATCAACTTTCTCATATCTAAGACAAGTTGTTCGTCGCAGCGACGTCTAGCGGAGAACAAAAATCGTTCCGAGGAAGACAACAGCGGTTGCCGAAACGTCAACGAAAGTTGTAATAAATGTTGTAAAAAAAGTAAAAATATGACGAATTAATATACTAAATTTGCTATACACAATTTCGTGAAAAAACTAACGCACTTTTACCGAGTGTTGCTTACACAACGCTAACGTCATCGAAAACGCTGTGTTCGTAAGAGGGTTCCATCCAATTAAGTCTTGTCATATTAGACCGCCCTCGACGAGGCGTGGGCGGATGCGTTTTTGGTCCCAGGGGAAAGTGGGCATCACCGCCATCACGTGTGGTGCTGCACTGTATGGCGGTGGCTAAAATAGACCACGTATCGTAACGTGCGGTCGTTACTGATTTACGAACGACCTCAAGAGCATGACTAACTGTTGGCAGACAGATAGGCTTACATATAGGCTTAATATTTACAGCACTAAAAGTCCAGATTCCAAAATGTAAGATTGTTCAAATTGTTTGACATTTTCTGAGATTAAAAGAATTTGACGCTGTTATTCAGAAGAGGCGTGTTTTCCTTATCTAGCGATAGTGGCGTCCACGGAGCAAGTTATGTTTTGGGTCTGTCCGTCTGTGTGGAAGAAGAAATTAATTACCTTGCAGCATTCTCTGACATTAAAAGATGAGACTTAAACTGAGACTTAGCATTCTGAGCGAATGTTTGAGGTTTTTGGTCGCTTCTATTTAATGTAGGCCTAAGCGGCCATCTATGGACCACACTAAACGTTTTGCGGCCAAGTTATTGTCTGTCCAATGCAATGCATAGCATTGGACAGTATACAAGAAATCTGAGTTAATGCTCATGAGACGCGTGAGAGCCTATAGCAGTTCCTGTTTGCAAGTTGTCTTGATCTAAATCCATCCATTTCATCGCAAATCACCTTTATGCAGCCGAAAATCTCGAATAAAAATCATCAAAAGCCCCTATTCTGGAGTCCAGGGTCATTCAAGGTCATCGATGTTAATACTACTAAAAACAGGTTACCAGTGCTTGTTATGATAAGGAGCATGTCTGTGCGTATCTGCAACCATTTTCACGCTGGACAAGCCAGTATGGCAATATCGGAAAAATAACTATTTTTAGGGGGTACTCCTTTTTGACACCCGCGTGCACAAGCCTCGTTAAACGTAGGGGGTCGGAACTTAACACTGCTAAAATCTACATTTAATGCTGAAAATATCACATGCAGGTCATCTTGATCTATCTTCAGCCATTTCAACACACTTCACCCTTGAAATGCTTGTCGTAGCCCAAAATCACGAAACATTTAATAAAACCCTCTATTTTGGCGGTTCAAGGTCATTCAAGGTCATTGATGTTGACACCCCTAAGTAGCCCGTCGCCAGTGCTTTTATGATATGCAGCATGTCAGTGCCTATCTACAACCATTTTCACCCAAAACAAGCCAATAGAGCTAAAATAATGTCTTTTTTAGAGGGAGTGCCCTTTTTCTCCCCTCGTTCGAGAGGACACTCTTCACCCAGTGGCGTGAAATTTTGTCACAAAATACAGACTTTAGGCTATAATGTGACGTAAACATGAAATCTCTATGTTACCTGGTCTTAAAACGCGTAGCGGGTCGTGACGGACGGACAGCCGAACGGACGGACAGAATTGCCATAGATATTACGCGCTATAGCTATGCTAGCTCTCGCGCGTAAAAATCGCCTTAGCACATAGATGTGATAAACGTTTACAACGTTTACAAAAAAATCTTTGTATTTTGTCAACGTTTATCTCAATAAAAATTACATGAGCGAAACGAAGCAAAATTATGACAGCGACAAAAATAATTAGTGGACAGGACAACTCAACTTAGTTTTCACGTAGCTATAATATTAAAGTGAGTGAATTCTAGGCACTTTTGTAAAACGGTTGTCACAGAAGTGGAGTAAGACATTCTTTGACAATGAAAAAACTTTTACTGAAATTTGGAATTATCCAAATAATAGGCCTAATATTCAAACTTACGCTCTGTGTACGTTTACTTTTAGTTTACCAACGTCTACAATCTTTTTCCTAATAAACGCGTTTATTAACGTTTATTATAATTTTTTTTGACGTTTATCACATCTATGCCTTAGCGTGTGTGCGTGCGTCCGTCCGTCCGTCCGCCAGTGTCCAACTTTGAGGCGCCATATCTCCATAACGGTGCTAGATAGTCTAGACACATGGTCACAATGGACCACCCATAGCAAGTCGATCACCGCGAGTCGAATGGTCACGTGACCGATGACGTCACATGCCCCCAAATTGTCAAGGTCGTGACCCCATTATCTTTGAGGCAGCAATTAAAATTTTTATTGTTTATCGCTGGCCTACACAGCTCACTCATTTACTTCGTACTGACTTTGCAGTAAGCTATCGAAATGCGTTAGACAGACTCCGTGTTCGTTTGAACATTAAGCCTATCTTGTGCTTCATACAACACAATGTGTCACTGAACCCCACATCTGTACCCGCCAAATGATATAAATCCATCAAATGGTTTAACCACGAATGTGACAGACAGACAGATAGACAGTCAGACAGACCACGATACAGAGAACTGCGTATAAGAAAGAATATGCGGAATCGCTTGCGCCGCAGGAACGACGATTCCGCTTAAAATCAAATAAAGGCGTAAAAGTATAGGCCTACCAAAGTTGGGATGAATGTTGTTCGTGCAAGGCAAGATCGACTTACACTTCATGCACCCGTAGCAAGTCTTGAGGCCAATGAAGACGATGCATTTTCGTGCTAAATCGTTTTTACGGCATTATGCAGCCATCAGCTTGAGGCTACGCTCTCGATATATCACTCCGGACCGGAATCACGTGATTGCCGATCATCAAATCAATAAATCGATCACTTGAATTATAGGCGGATCCGCGACACGATTCCGGCGCCGTTCGGCAGGTGGCGTGGCGTCAGACGCCAAGTAGATGGCACTGAAGAGTCTCTGATTTGATTACACGAGCGGCTGGTGTATGAATTCAAGCATTTATTGACACTCAGTACGCTCCGTGAGCTGGAGGTGTGCAGCGTACCGAAACCGTACCGATACCGTGGTTATTACGATCGTAGAGTAGGCCTACAGTTGTGGTGGAAAGGTAAAAGTCCGGTACTTGCTGCAGCGCTGCTTACACGAGTCAGACTTGAGACCAGAAGGCTGCACTTTTCAATCTCGGAAGCGGCAGTTGATTGGCATCAGCTGATGATGTGGGCGTCCAAGTCGGGTTCGACTCGCAGTCGCATCGCAAGCGTTTAAAACTTTAACAATATGTTCTTCTAGTCACCAAGGAGTATTTTGGTCCTGATCGAACAGTGGTAATGGCTGGTAGAACGTAGGCCTATTCAAAGTAAGTGCCAGCTTGTATAAGCTATGCCTGACCAACGTGTGAGTTGCGTTTCATAAGTGAGCTTTGTATGTAATACGCTGCTTTTGGCGTAGTAGGCTTAAACGATTGATTGGTTGATTGATTGATTGATATAAACGACTACGACGAAACGGTATTTAATAGTTCCAACTATTCAAATTTATGAAAGAAAATAATATATTTAAAAAGATATCACTGAAAAAATGCTGGCATCGCCTGCTGGTCAAAGCCGGATTATGGCGAATTTTAATCCAATAATTGGTCCTGTTCGACAAACAACGTGGGTTGTGAGACCCCGCCCCTCACATTAATTTTCCGACATTATTAATACACAAACACTTTACTTTACCGTGGATTCAACACTAAAACTACATGCCATGTTAGTGCAATTAGCTGATCAAAGATGCGGCTTTCTGAATTCGAAAGCCGTAGCCTATCTAACTTGGCGTCATCACAGGCTGAACGGTAGTTCAAGCCCTGTGTTAACGGCGACTTCTCTTTCTTATGGGAAAGCCAAAAATTCGACCCCCCACAGAATCAAAACCC
>Ga0209454_1004786_pt1 | contig 10227 bp, 7 predicted proteins | sample WorMetHERISLAND1_2_FD_187400 | JGI IMG/M metagenome (GOLD analysis project Ga0209454, IMG submission 187400) | Marine gutless worms symbiont microbial communities from Max Planck institute for Marine Microbiology, Germany - Olavius geniculatus... | ecosystem: Host-associated > Annelida >... | reverse complement strand
ATAATATTTTCTACAATCTATACATCAGTGAAATGTACATCCTTTACGAACTATAATGAGTCGGTTGCTGATATGACGTCGTTGTAATTTGTGACGTCATATAGCTCTAAACGGAAACGATTTGGAGTGCTAACGCAAACAGCATAGAATCAGGCTCACTGTTGCATGACAATTTTCTAGTCTGTAGCTAGGTTTACCAAAGTGAAACTCTGTGGCATCTGAATTTTGTGCAAGCCCTAACAAATACGTTTGTAAATTTCTCATTTGCATATGTGAATACACGATAGCCTACATTTGCGCTAGCCGCAAATAAAAGCATTTGAGTCAATTACGACTTCATGCAAATACGAGGGGCATTCAAAAAGTTTTGAGCCTCAATATATTGGACAAAAAATGTTTATTGTCTATATATCAGTAAAAGGCACCTACCTTGCGTATTCGTGTGAGCAGATTGCGGAAGTGGCGTCACTGTAATTTATGAAGTCATAGAGCATTAAGCTGAAACGATTTGGTGCGTTAATGCAAGCAGAATTTGAATCAGGGTGATTGTTGTATGAAACTTTTTCAGTGTGTAGCTGGATTTACCAAAGTGGAACTCCCTGGCATCTGATTTTACGAAAGCCCCGACATCTACGTTTATGAATTTCTCATTTGGGTCTGTAAATATACTATAGCCTAATCTGTGGTACCCGGAAATCAAAGCACTTTTGCCAAAATACGACGCAATGCCAATATCTGATGGTATCAGAAAAATTTTATTAAAAATTTAACTGTTAATTTTATTAGTTGTGTTATGAGAGGCTAGTCGGAATTTGTGACTAGTTACATGGGCCCCTAATGGGCAAGGAAGTTGGGAGGGGCCCGGAAGCAAGCCCTGCATAATTTCCCCGAATTTCAGCACTGCAGTCCAGTCCAAAGTCTACAGTTACCCATCTGGCTGTTCATGAGTATGACTTTCTACACCAAGACCACCATGCATACAGCAACGACCTTACCCCCAGTGACTATTATCTGTTTTGACATCTGAAATCTTACAATGATGGTTTCCGCTATCCATGATTATAAATGACTCAAGCCTCTTTTGTTGACGCTGAAAATCAGTTCTATTTAATGCTCTGTGATGTCATAAATTACAATGACGTCATATCCGCAACCGACTCATTAGAGTTCGTAAAAGGATGTACGCTTCACTGCTGTATAGATTGTGGAAAATATTGCTGTCTAATATGTCGAGGCCGGAAACTTTAAGATGGCCCTCGTATAATGTCACTTAGCGGGGATAGAGATGCTGACAGTCACAGCGACGATTGCGCTTACACGTTGTTTGTGCAAATGTCATCATTTTTTCTTCTTGTTTTTTCTCTTATTATTACACGGTTTAAACACACGTTATGTCATTAACAGTATAGTAAAGAATCGCAAGTGTCGGACACTTCAAGTTCTACACATGCTTCGATGTACGTTGTAATACGTCATGTTTTAGTAATGCTACAGAATATATACCCGTTTGTCTGCGTGTACAAAATATCTAGAAAAAAATTCGTATTTTTTTTGGTTACTATGCGTAGAAAACGGTATTACGAACTGAACCTTCTACGTGACCATGTAAACAGGCCAGATCTGCTTTTGGCTCAAGCTTTTAAGTGGCCTGGAAATCCCGAAAATTGATGAAGTCACGAAAACGTACAAGTAACTTATTTTTGGTCAGAGTCAAAAATCAATGTCACGTGCACGCGACGCGCATAGCATAATGTTTAGACATCAAATTTGCTTTACATAGGCATATGCAGTTCAGAATCAGCAGAAATGGGGAGCATTACCAAATTTCTTACTGTAATAACTTTGGTTCTTTCTATTATGCATTGTATTTTCGGAATTATTTAACACTGTCAAGCTCAAGCGTTTCATTTTGTCGGAAAATTGTCGGCGAATTGACTTCCACGCTCGTTTGGACACGGTCAGCTGGACAGCCAGACCACGTGACTGTGGCTGCCTGGCCACGCTTCTGTTGTCAGTCAGTCAGTCTGTCTGGGTTTGCTGCGGACAGCGGTTGTGTTGAACATGTTGAGTTTTTTGTTTGATGTGCGCGATCGTGGACATTAAATGCTTCTGAGGCTGCCCGGAACGATACCGTAGTTCGGGAAGGCCTTATGTTTTACTGCTGTTTCTTTATTCTTTTTTCATTGCGAGATCTCCGAGATCCGTGGGCCGATCTTCGCGAAATTTTGCCACGTGTTCGGAAGCATGTTCATTTACAAATGCCGGTCCAAAAATTTAAGGGCCTGCCCCGAAAAAATTTTTTGGGGCGAACAACACGTTAAATTTGGCCCGATTTCGGACATCTGCCCACTTTGAGCGCGAATATCTCCGGCAAGAATCAAGACATCAACAATTGAAAACAAACTTGATCGACTGCCATCTCTTACCTGTTGGAGAAAAAAATTGATGAACTTCTGTTTACTAACAAAAACGTTTTAGACGTAGATGTTAACCTACCCAAGTTCAAAATTCGGCGCGATTTCGGGCAACTTCAAAATTTGACCGCGAATATATCTGGAGCGGATCGACATACCGAAAATCGATAACAAACATGATCGACTGCCATCACTGCCGCGTTGAACCAAAAAATTTAATGCACTTTGGTCCACTAACAAACAAGTTGCAGGCGCGAATGTTGACACAATGACACACCCTAAATCGACAATGCGCTTTTCTGCGTATGCTACTGCATTTGACTTCGGGCCACGTGACTTTGCTACCAGGTAGATTTCACCCCCCTTAATTGGCCCCCGTAGGACTTACGGCGCCGGGCGGCCTCACGTTAAGCTCTGCCACATATTTCTAGTTTTATTTTTTTGTAAGTGCATGTTTATGTAAAAAACGTAACTGAGCGTTAAGCGTTATTAGTTTACTCTTTTACAGAACAAATCTGGTGCAAAAGATAAAGGCAGAAATAGCAACTTAAACTAAAGGCGAAAAATATATAACTCGGGCATTGTGACAAACATCGACATCAATGTTTTGTGCCAAGGCTACTGCTCGGTGATCGACGTTGCATTCGTTGTTGACTCGTCATCCAAGCCGCAAAGCCAGTCCACCTGGAACCAGATGCTTGCCTTTGTCAGTACAATACTCGACCGCCTCACAATATCACAAGCCGCGATGCGAGTGTCTTTCGTCAGTTACGGCGACCGAGCTAATGTCGAGTTCCGCTTGAGCGAATACAGTGATCGCCAGTCAGCAAAGCAGCGCATCAGGAACATTAGGTACTTGGGTAGCGCAGGCAGCAACTTGCCCGCCGCTCTCGATGCACTCCGCAACCAGGTCTTCCAGACTAATGCCGGAGCGCGATCGCTGGCGCCATGGGTTGCCGTCATCGTAACTGACCGGTCACCTACCATTCGGGCACAGGAATTGGTGACCGTTGCTAGCCGGGTGCGCGGAGCAGGCATTCAGATCATTCCGGTCGGAGTGTTGATCTCGAGGCAACTGGATCGCAACATTCTCACCCAGATAGCATTTGCTCAGACACAACTGACCACTGTCAATGATTACAATCAACTGGCAGGCGTTGCTAGTCAGGTTGCCGACTGGATCTGCAACAGCCACCTTGGTAAGTAAGATGATGCGAGGCTTGCACTTTGCAGGCTTGTTAAAGACTTGTGTGTGAGAAATTGAAAATATCAAATACTTTTTTCCTGCAAACACTATGGCTAGCTTAGAAGCTATTATTAGACCATTATTGGAAGTATTAAGCGTAGCTTCGTTAAATGCGCCATAAGACACATAAAAGTGACAGTAGTGATTACGCAGTTTAAACTTCGGTTGTGAGTAAAATTATTTTTATACATAATGTTAACGTGACTTGAAATATATTTTTAATGTAGAAAAAGTGTACTGTACTTTGTGTTTGCTTTTTTAGAGAAAAAAGTTGGAATGTTTTGTTAATAATTTATTGCTGACAGCTCTTAACTCGTTCACATCATTCAGTGTGGTGTTTCGTTTTTTGACCGTCGGTGTAGCTTGTATTTTCGTTGTCGTATACTAATTGTGTTTGTTGTGTAAGTGCAGTTGGTCCTCCTGGCCCGCCAGGATCCATGGGTCCACCAGGACCACCCGGACAGCCAGGAAGAGATGGTTCTGTTGGAGCCCAAGGTGCCACAGGTACTCCAGGCTTTCCAGGTGAAACCGGCTCGTCTGGCATTCAGGGACATACAGGTAATTATTAGCTTTTACGCTTGAGCTTTATTATTTTGACTGAAGATTATAAAGTAGTGTAGGTTTATATATCTTAAAATAGTCGAATACAATATATAAACTATTGAACATACATTGACGTTCTTTGCGTATTTATTCACATTGCTGCGACTTCCTATAGTGAGCAATATTAGGCGTTTATGATGAAAGATTGCAGAGCACATAACTGAGGCTTACGTTAAGGAATTTGTCTGTGAAGGTCCGACTGGCCCACAAGGCAGCCCAGGCCAACCAGGCAGATCTATTCCAGGACCTTCAGGTGCCACAGGGTTTTCTGGTCCAACAGGGCCTCAAGGTTTCACTGGTGAGTTACGCTGTCATTACTCTGTCACTTTTTATTATTTCAGTAATTTTTAATTTTTAGGAAATTGCTTACAGTGGTGTTTATTTCATTAGTTTCTGTGTTTTTAAGCGAATGTTGTTTTTAGTTGTCTTTATGTCAAATTATTGATAAGAAATGTCAGTAGATTTTGTTAGGTATATTGTAATGAAAAAATAGAAGTTTTTTTTTATTTTCTCTTAAAATGAAAATAGAGTGATCATTTGCGCAATTTTATGACCATTTATTCGCTACGTATAAATTGATTTATAGGGCTATTTTTGTCGGCGTGTAATCGATGATTTAATTGTGCTAACCGTTGCTTTAACAAACCGATAGAATAATAATATATTAAGCCGCCTACAGTAAATAACATGCAATGCTTTACGTATGTTTTTCACTGAAACGGATACGAATAGGGTTAATGATGATTGATGAGTGACGTGGCAAGTTGAATCCTTATTAATCAAATATTCCAGTAACCGCGTGACGCGCGTGTCATCGACAATGACTACATACAGTGTACCTTTGCTAGCGCAAACGTTTTTTTTACTTTATTAACGCTAAAAAAGAAACAATTCTATGGTTTGTATTTACGTCTTATAGGCCTAATGATTGTGTGAATAATAATAGGCCTATAAAAGTTTTGATTTGTAAATACACTTTTCACGACTATTACAGTTGTCCTGCAGGACTTCCCGGCAGTCCTGGATTTGGACAACCTGGTTCGCCTGGCGCGCCAGGGTTCACAGGATTCACAGGGAATACTGGTCATACCGGACCTTTTGGACTGCCCGGTAGACCTGGTGTTCCCGGAGCTACTGGCATGACTGGTATGCACCGTTGTTTATGCTTCTATTTTTGTCATTGTCTGTGTCGTTGTTAAATAATTAATTAATTATCTACATTAACTACTACAAAAGTAAGAAAAGTTTTCCCAGCACCATAAGGCCATAAGGCGGCGCTGATCTCTGTTTCCTTAACTATCAGCCAGACTCCAGTTTATACTGCAAGACCACGGATACAGGGATAGTGCATCGCGCTGTGTGTCTGTTTACGTTCCAGCTTTTGCCGCCACGGAGGAATGGCCAAACTGAGTTAAACTTTCAACTTGGAGGAGAACTTGTTGGTAGCTTAGAGGATGTTTATAAATTGGCTCAGCAAAGACATTATCTCAAGTTGTCGCGAAAGAAATGCTGCGGTGTTAGGAAAATAGAATACAATGTAAATTAGCTTGTTCTGGCTAAGAAATAAGTTAGCTTAGTTAGGGAAAATCAGGCATATTTCGTGGTAGGCTGCGTCTGCATCGAGATAGCTACTTCAACACCAAGATAGGCCTAGACATACACTGTGTCCGGAAAAAAGTAACCCCCTAGACATCTTACAATAAAAGTGTCGAATCTGAACGAATGTAATAAAATTTTGTACCTTTAATTTCAAATAAATTGGTAAAACGATCGTTAAATTTCGTTGAAAAATACTATTTCTTAGCGGAGTTATTAATTGTTGAATGTCGATAACAAAATATCTTCGTTACCAATAGTGTAGTTACGATGAAACCAATACGACCTGAAGTCCATGGTTGTCCTTTGAAGAGACGATAACTCTATGTTTAGAAAAGACGACGGAAGAAACAGAAATGATACTGACGACGAACTCCTCCATAATGCTGAACCAATTTTTGCTCATCCTTTAAGCTACCAACAATCTCTCCTCCAAATGATAGCAAAGTGCGCTACTGTTTTGGAGCTAAGCCTGCATAGTAATTGATTCAACTGTTAGATATACGAAACAAAAACTTATACGTTGCTTTGTTTAAAAATGCAGTAGTCCGTAGTGTAGACCTATTTGATTTCAGAAATGATAACTATTTGCTTGTAGGTCCACCAGGGCCTGTAGGTCCCAGTGGTTTTCAAGGACCACCTGGTCCATTTGGAGCCCCAGGCGGCACAGGTGTCGCGGGTTTTCCCGGCTCTCCAGGCACTCAAGGCGTCACGGGATTACCCGGAGTTCCGGGTTTTCCCGGATCACCCGGACCTACTGGACCTTTTGGTGCCACAGGTCAGTGAACTCTAATGTTGAGCAGTTTAGTTTAATTTTTAAAATAAGTTGATATCTCTCAGCTTTCATTTTTTCTCATTGTACTCAGCTACAATAAAAAAGAGTACTTTTATGGACTAAAATTAACAGTTAACTGTTATATTTTTCTTATGTGTACTTATCGAGTGTTTCCCACTTTGTTCAGTCATTTACAGGGCATTTTTCGAAACTCTTTTGCTAATCGCATATATAAATGTTTTTCATATAAAACGTCACCATTTTTATTTTGGTTTTAGGTTCTAGCGGATTTCCTGGCGCACATGGCAACCCCGGGCCTCAAGGTGCCACTGGCATTCCTGGACCCCCAGGCTTCGGAAGAATTCCGGGCTCATCTGGTACAACTGGCTGGACTGGGCCACATGGACCGGACGGCTCACCAGGTATATAATCATTTACTGAGATCAGTCGCTTTATTTTATTACGTGCTATTTTTTGTTTTGATAGTCATCAAGACAGATATAGAATAACTAATAGTAAAAAATCATGGCAAAATGGGGAAAAACACGGCAAACTTTTGTGAAAATCGCAAAAAAATAACGGTTAAATCACAGCGAAAAAACGGCATCAAATCATGGGCTTGAAAATCAATATACAGTTTATAAAACTCAATATCTAGCTTTGACAACCATCATTACATGCAGTGGAAAGTTTTTATTTGTAAAATTTTGTCGCTGCAAAGCATTAAAATACATATTTTTACGATGACGTCAAGCTCACATATTGAATCAGAAAGTAACAAAGCACACACACTTTGGCAGCAGAGGCAAGAATAAATATTTTTGTTAAAATCACACGACTTCAACTACGTTGATTAAAAACTAAACATTCTTTAAAAAACGCAAGGTCACGACATTTTGGCCAAAACACTGCAAAACACGGCATTTGGCGAAAATCACGGTTTCCTTCCGTGATTTCCGTGTTTCCGTGATTTTCTACTGTCCTTATAATATGCTAGCATTGCGATGTAACAATATAGGCTTATATATGCAGAAATATCATATCTAGAATCGTATTAAGGTGCTATGTAATGATATATTAGTTTTCTTGATTGTTTGGATGGTTTTTGATATTGACAGCTACTTATTATAACAATTTGTTCGTTACAATCGGTTCGGTTTCTGTCTGTTGCTTATTGACACAATACAGGTTAAGCTTGAAAAATTACGAGCTGGACTGGGTTTAACAGATAAGCTGAATAAGTTTTCTGTCGGGATTTTTTGCCTGCATGCTTTTTACAATTTAATTGTGTCTTTTATAATCTGTGGCATTTGAAACTACAGCATTGTGAATTATTAACCAACATTTAGGCCTACAATTTTAATTGTACATTATTAACAGGTTTTCCCGGGCCAGCAGGGCCGTCAGGTCAGGTTGGTGCAACTGGACCAAGAGGTTTTCGAGGTCCTTCAGGTCCTGTGGGAGTGCAAGGCGAGACTGGAGCTGTGGGGCAGACTGGACCAATCGGCGACACAGGCGCTACAGGACAGTTGGGGTTTCCCGGAGCCCCAGGACCACCCGGTAAGTTGCCGTTTGGAGTAAAGTCCATAACATTATGTATATAAACTATAAAGTATTTGTAGTTTTGTGCAATATTTTTAAAAAAAACACACACGCAGTAGTAAAACTGTCGTATTATACGCATTGTCATCGGCGACAGAAGGCTGACTCTCTTTGGCCACCTCAGACGCCTGCCAGAAGGCACCCCAGCACGTGACGCTCTCCATCATCAGTTGAATCGATGCCAGCCACTACACCAGATCCTGGCTGGAAAAGAAAGCCTAGAAGACCAAGAAACAGCTTTTGAGAGTGACACATTTAACTGCTTAAGTGGCCTGGACAGCGGCTGATGATCGTAAAGTGTGGAGGGCGCAAAGGTCCTCCGCCGACTACACGCGTTCTGATGACAATGACAACACCCTAGTCTGACGAAATATCTGCTCTCAGTACTTCTGCGGGGATGGCTTATTTTGAGGGTTTGATACACAATTTTTCAGTGAAATGATGACATTTGAAGCAGTGCGTTAAATTGTTTTATTTCACAACACCTCGTCATTCGCGGCTGTTATGAATTTATACACGGGGCTAGCGCAAAACGTTCAAGGAATTGCGTTGGTCGGACTGGTAAAACTGAACAAGATTGTTTTAATGAGATGTTGAAAGCTGGAACTGATTTTTGTGTTTGCGGATTGTCAGGGCTACGGGTCTACAAGGCAACCCGGGTCCCACAGGTTTTACTGGATCAGCTGGACCTATGGGCCCATTCGGTGCCACAGGCAGCACTGGCTTCACTGGTTTGCCGGGATATCCCGGGCGTCAAGGCAGTCCAGGATTTCCCGGACCTCTGGGTTCTGCAGGAGCTACCGGCGAAACTGGTAACTTATTATTTTAGCGACAACATAAATATTATTTTATTTTATATTAATTTCTAGGACGAATTGTCACTGACTAGTCTCGCAGTATAATCCGAACTATTAGGTCTATACCACGGCGTAGCCTATACGTAAGTCCAATAAATCGGCAAGATATATGGATGCAAGCCTAGACCTATTGTCTAAATATCTCGTCATTTCGTGCCCAGCAACGAAGTCAGCCCTTTCTTCCTTCGTTACCTCTTTGTACATATGTTTCTTGTAGGCGCGACCGGACCACGTGGAAGCCAAGGAATGACTGGCAGACCGGGTAATCCAGGATTACAAGGTCAGCTTGGATTTACCGGATCAATCGGAGCAACTGGGGCCACGGGATTTCCTGGCACTCCCGGACTCGGATTGCCTGGAGCGACTGGTGCCACTGGGAACGTGGGAGTTCCAGGTGATACTGGTCTAACCGGCTCACCAGGATTCCCGGGAGCAACTGGCAATAGTGGGTTTCAGGGCGTTCCAGGTCGCTGTTTACAACAGTACTATAGTTTTTTTAGCATCGCTTGTTATTACTTAAATTTACGAATTTTACAATGTTGTTATATTAAGAGAAGCAGTCCATAACCAAAGCGATGTTCACCGTTCATTAACATAGGTGTGACTAGTTTTGATAGTGTAGGCCTAGTCATGTTTTTTCGATCGGTTGAGGGGTCTGGGATCTGCGAAGGGTCGAATTTTGCCGTTCTGCACGCCATTATCACAGGCCTGCGCTACAGCGCGCCTGTAATGACTCTGATACGACGATGTGTTCTGTTCTATGTGTGAGCTGTAACAGCTTTAGGACGCGTTTCGATTGTGTCACGACTAGAGTGCGATTATAGCAGTTAAAATACTTCCGGCACTGCAGTGAGAGATAAGAGGTGGTAAAATAAACGGCTTTATTCGCCGGTAGCGGTAGCAGAACGGTAGCGTCAGGACCACACACGCAGTTCAGCCAGCAACCTGTCAGCAATGTAATATAAGCCTGCTGCAGCTGAGTTTCCCACCTTGTTCTAGAAGTTATTTGAATGGATTTTTAGTCGTATTGATGGTATGTTTATTTCAGGACCGTTTGGTCTGGCTGGTGCGACGGGTGCCACTGGACAACAAGGTTTTCCTGGAGGACCTGGAACAATGGGTCAACCCGGGGCA
>Ga0209454_1004782_pt1 | contig 10229 bp, 5 predicted proteins | sample WorMetHERISLAND1_2_FD_187400 | JGI IMG/M metagenome (GOLD analysis project Ga0209454, IMG submission 187400) | Marine gutless worms symbiont microbial communities from Max Planck institute for Marine Microbiology, Germany - Olavius geniculatus... | ecosystem: Host-associated > Annelida >... | reverse complement strand
TTAATATATTATATTAACTACCGTAAACATACTTACCACCACATTCTTCAATCATTGTGCAGACAGATTCAACCTCGTCATTGGCCAGTTTGAGTATATTATGAAGACCGTCAAGCACCACTTGGATCACTTGTGTGTCCTTGACACCAAGCAGGTTGCATAGTGGCCTTATCACACCCTGACTGACGACATATGCCACCTAGTGTATAGTGCATACATACATGGACACACTGCACAACCTATGGCACACTCAAGAACAACTGGGTTGATGGCATAACGGTAAAGCACCAGACTTACGATACATGACCCAGAAATTGTCGCTTCCACTCCCGGTTGGGTCACTGTCTAGTGGTTAGTACTTCGATGAGTGATTGTGTGTGTGGAAGACTTTGGTTTATAAAACAACTAATCAAATCACCTCAGCCTTCCAACACTGTGGGGCTACAGCAGACCATGTTCACCTCTCTCAGGCTGTGGGTAATGCCGTGTGATGCCATATGGCAGATGATGCTCTGTAGCTCTGAGATGGGCTCCCGTAAAAATGCCAAAAATTAATTTTTTAAACAAACTTTTAAGAATTGTTATGTCCATACATTCTACGTTCTACATATACACAGTGTTTCACAAAAAAGGCACCTTTTTTGTTTCTTTTATAGCTCAGTCGAATGGTGATCAATTGGCATGAAATTTTTACCAGATGTAGCTGAAGAAATACAAATTCAAATTATTTCAACAAAATGTGGCCGTTAGTTAAATAATCTTTGCTAGTCATAATGTAATGCTGACGCCATAATGTGTCATGAGTACAAACTGGCTTGTCTCAACTGGTTCTGTCAGTAGCTGCCCTGCTTCGATGGCGAACTTTATCTGGTTTACTGATGAAAAATGTTCATCGTGTCAGCACTTAGTAACATGGAGGCATAAAGTCAGGTGTCTCGCAATCCAAAAACTCATCCATCTCGTAAGCGGAGTGTGCTGGTGCACATTTTTGCTGAAAGACGTAAAAGTTTAGCCATCATAAAAAGTGTGCGAAAGTTATCGTTTTTTGCATTTTTGTGGTTACAATGTTAAAACTTCAACACTTTGTCATCAATAAACCAGATAAAGTTCGCCATCGATGCAAGGCAGCTATTCAGCAAGTCTGTCAGCGCCAGTTGCAACAAGCCAGTTTGTACTTGCAGCACACTATGATGTCAGCATTATGTCATGACTAGCAAAAAATATTTAACAACCAGCCATATTTTGTCTAAATATTTCGAATTAGTATTTCTTCAGCTTCATCTGGTAAAAATTTTGTGTTAATTGATCATCATTTGACTGAATTATGAAAAAAAGAAAAAGGTACCTTTTCTATGAAACACCGTGTATACCACCAACAGTGAATAATGACGCTCGATCAAGCCGGTGAGCACAATAGCCAGCTTCATGTCATATCTCACCACTTCTAATTCCATCACAAAACAGAGTCTTATCCGTTAATGACAGTGTTTTTGTACAGGCATATCTCACGCTCTTTTACACTGGACAAATGCAACATCAGTCCGTCAGTAACTCTGAAAATATGATTTGATATGAGCAGTAAATTGTATGGGTTGTTGCAGAGGCAACCACAGATGCAAGCACATAACGAAATTAACAATGGCATGACCTCCAACAATGCGACCTGCACAAATTAATACTCAACACATAACTAATAGCAATTAGTTATATGATAAACCTAGCCAATATACCAGGCCATATACTTACAATGAATGCAGGACCAAATACACAATGTCTCAATAAAAAAACATGCCACTTTTATTTTGCAAATAATTCCGTAAAACATTGGCCAACTTCAATAATTTTTGGCACGCAGCACCACAAAAAACTTGACATAATTGACTGTAGTTTAGCCCACCTCACCTTTATACTGTTGATACACTACCTTGTGAAATTCAGAAGTTGCGGATTAGTCATTTACAACAATGAATTCATACTGGGTAGCATATGCACTGGCTCCGAAATGATTAATCTAATAGCAACAAACATGAGTAACAGCTATTATTTCTCACAAAGTCTTACGTGTTACAGTGCATCATTTTTTATTACTGCATGTGCTCAAAATTTTCTCCTCCAACACAAACACAAGCGGTGGATGTTGATGCCATGCGCCAACAGCACGTTCAATAATGCACGGCCTGGAGTGACTCATTCTTTGATGATGCACAATTTCGGTTTGTTGATGTATGATCTTAAAATGAATACGAATAATGTTAAATATGTAACAGATTTTCAATGACTTTGTAGTCTCAATGATTTTCTGAGCCGATGCATTCGCTCCCCAGTATGAATTTATTGTTGTAAATGTTCAAGCTATGACTTCTGAATTTTACAAAGTAGTGTAGCAACAGTATTAAAGTAAGGTGGCCAAAACTATGACCACTTACGTCAAGTTTCTTTGTGATGTTGCATACCAAAAATTATCAAAATCGACTGATGTTTCATAAAGTTATTTCTTTTAAAATAAAAATGGCACGTTTTTTATTGAGACACAATGTACTTAAGAAACTTGATTCTAACAAGAAAGAAAACAGATAGGGACCTGTTCCTTGCGTCCACTGATTGTCAGATTGCTGATGGCCCATGCTGCTTCTTTCTGAGTCTGAAACTCACTCTGTTACAACCAACAGATGTACATACTAGGCATGATGACATAGCCACAATGATTTTCGCACACTGGCAGTAATTCAGCGATCATGTACACAGAAATAATAACCACGAGAGTAAAGAGACGTCAGACCCTGATAATGTTCAGGGGTGGATAATGGGCAAAGTATTCAGTAACCATCGCAGTAGATGACAGGGAAATCAGGGAACATTACAGTCAAAACAGTTTGGTAAATAAAGCTGAAAAAACCTCTGTGGATAGTTCAGCTGGCACAATAGATGCGCACACTACTTACTTATATTTTGAGGCAACTGGTAATAATTTTATAATTTCGGGACTTGGAGGAGTTTAAAGAATTGATGACATCTGAGTGATGTACAAAGCTCATGTAAACATTTCTTCACTTTGTTGTCTACTTCCCATGTGGACAGGAACACAGCAACATTGCTAAATGATTCATCAGCTCAGCTTACTTTAGCTAGCTGGACCATCCTAAGAGTTGATTCAGACCGAAAAACAATAGCAAACCACATCACAAGGCTATTTTCTCATGTAAATGATAACATCACACACATGTATGACCCATAAGTACAGCAATGTAGTTAATAAAACTAGCAAAATTCAATATTTCCACTGCCAGGTAATTACTGTTTTGCAGTCTTCTAACCAAATTAATGACTGTAATTTACACTGCTCATCAGTTTGTCTTCATGGTTATTGGTTCTTCACTTTTACCATTTTTCTCTCTCTTTGCTAACCGTATATGTCTCCATAAGCTATGTTGCCTGAATTAAAACAAGAAAGCCCAGCTAACGCAAAGGGAAACACGTGAGAGCGGTGCATGTTTGATTACCCTCTGTGACAAAAATCTAAGCTCACTGATCCCAGCAGTTGACATTCGACAAGATGATTATGAAAGCTAGCAACTATAGCATTTTATTTACACTCACCAGAGAGCATAATCAGTCTTGCACAGCCGATAGAAGTAAAATAATGACTTTTTAGGGGATACCCATCTTTGATGCCCTCATGTGCAGGTAAGTTTTTTTAATTTAATTTATGGATAAGCTTTGCAGATCCTAAAACTAGAGTCTTCCAAACAGCTGACAGTAAAGATTTGGTAATCCTAGCTTGCACTGATTTTGACTGATCCATCCGTGTAACAGATGGACTGACAGAATTGCGATGGCTAAGACGTGCTACAGCAATAGCTGCAGCTGTTGTGCGTAATGATCAATCGATTAACTAACTATTCAAGTACTTGCCACACTGCATATAAAACATAACCATATCTGATCGGCATCATTATCAGAACTGCATTTATAATTGGATTTACCTTATCGAGGTGGTGAATGATCATAGGGACAAGCCCAGCGTCAATGACTGCTTGAACCTGGATCTGATTGCCTGCCGTTATGTTTGACAGAAACCACACCGCCTCCTTCAAACCAACACAACCAGTCATCTACTCTCAATTTACTGCTATGCAGATTATGAACAATAATGGTTCTGACCACTACTTTCCATGTTTGTTTCATCAACCTATTTCTATGCCGTTAGTTTGTCCCTCTAGCTGGGTACCAGAAAATATCTAAAGTTGAAAATTTATGGAGTACTGTTTGAACAGTTTTACAAGCTGGATACTCTAAGTAGTGAAAAAGTAACACATATAATTACCAGTACAAAAAACTATTTACTAAGCTAACAGTTAATATCCTGGAGACTGCACATGCATGACTGCATGCAGTACAAAATGTTTCCAGTGGCAGCCTGAAGAAAAATTCCAGTGCGATGAGTCCAATTTGAAAACATGCCTGTGCAAAATCAACAATAAGCAGGCACTTAATAATAATAATAATAATAACACTGACAATTTCTATTGCGCCATAACATGGAAACCAATTACAAGGGCACTGCATTGAAGAGCAGCTGAAATTATATCTATCATCAACTTAAAGCCTGAGCGGTACTGCTAGTATTCCCGGCTCATAAAGACAGCAAAGTGCCAACAATGTAGCTGACACACAACTGACGTTCCCTTACAGCCAGTGGCAAAGCCCACGACACCATCACAGTGTTCATGACCTATCATGGCAGCCTAGTGATAGCCATTCAAGAATGTCGTAATTCATTGCTTTAACACTGTTAACTAGGCAACACGAAGAACAGGCAACCTGCATAATAATGTATTGCCACAACAATTCTAAAAGCTCAGATCTCAAAATTTTGCTTGCTTTTGTTAGGTGTCCTTATGGCGCAACATTATTGCACACATCAAAATCCATTCGAATCGTAGGAATACACAAATGCTGCGGCTTCTGCTGGCAATACTACAGAGTTACTAGTACCTTGTTGATCTTTGTCTTGTGATGAGAGAGAAGTGTTGGGAAGTAGAGGAGTGCACCATAGTTGAGCACAGTCTGAGTCTGTTCGTCTGTGCCAGTCACAATGTTGCCCAGAGCTCGAAGTGCAGCCGTCTAAACACAAGCACAGTCACGCAGTAGAACTGCTGCAGAAATTAACCATTACTCACGAGATTAAAACATTGAATCATTAAATTTTCAATCAGTCGCATTAACAAAAAAACACTGTTAAGTGGACATAATGTATCTCCACAATATCTGTTCCATTTAACCAACTCTCCTCAGTATTGCCCATACTTTAGTTGTCAAATATTCTTCAAATTCAAGAAAATACTATCTTCCAAATCAGCAGACCACTGAAAAAAAAATTTGAGCTAATGCTCACGAGACGCGTGAAAGCCTATAGCAGTTCTGGTTCAGTAGTTTAGCTAAAAATTGGGATGTTCACACTAAGTTAATATACAAATACCAAATTCTCTATCTGTATCGCATAACAATAGTTCCGTGGCGCCACCTTGTGAATGATATAGACTTGTGTCACAGCCTGAAATCGCTAAAAAAATCCATAAAACCCCTATTTTAGCGTTCAAGGTCATTCAAGGTCACTGAACTCAGTGCCAATCGAGAGCCAGTGTACGACTTCCTATTAGTGATTAACAGTAACCTAGGCCCTATCTCGCACCGTTACTGAGATACAGCGACTTGTTGGCCAAAAATCACAAATTTTGCCCACCCCTCTCATTTAGTGCCCTTGTTCGAGGTGACCACCTTCGAATTTCTGGAAAAGCTTTACGGTTCCTGAAACTAGAGTCTTTCAGGCAGCCGACGGTGTAGATTTGGTGATCCTAATTTGCACCGTTTTTGACTAATCACCCGTGTGGCAGACGGACAGACAGACGGACGGACAGAATTGCGATGGCTAAAAACTATTAACATTAATTTAAACACTATCAGCTAAAATAATAATAATAGTAATTATTATTATTACAATTTCACTCATTATAGTGTCACTGTCATGTCAACAAAGACCAATGTTGTAGGGGGCACTTATATTAATCTACAGCGAGTTGTGAGCACTACAAAAATAATGAATAAAGTGGATATTTAGCCAACAACCCAATTTTTAAAATGTAATAAAATATTACACATTCAGGCATTGGATATAAATGCTCAAAAGCTAATGAACGTACCTGAACTTTGACCTCAGTGGAGTTGAGCAGTGGTACCATGTATGGCACGACACCGGCATCAATGACCATCTGTATCTGATCATTTCCACCGTCTGTGAGGTACGACAATGCCCAGACTGTGTCCACCAGTATCTACGATGCACACACGACACGCCATCAAACACATCATCTCAGTGTGTCCCATGGTTTCTGCATGTGGCTTGGTAGTATAACGGTAACGGGCCAGACTGATGACCAAAAGGTCCCCGGATTGACTCAAGCCCGGAGCCCTGCCAGGTAACAACCTTGGGTAAGTTTTTCACACACGTGCCTCTGTTCACCAAGCAGTATAACTTGGTACCAGCCAAAGAGCAGTGATGCCCTGCCCCTGCAGCTGGGAAGGTAACCGTAGGTCGGGCGTCGCACTGCCCATGCATCACTAACTCGGCGGTTTATCCACGTGCAGGCTCGATGGCTACAGAAAGGGAGATGAGCACCCTGCCTACACCCAGGAGAGACATGGCGGCATGCTTTACCTTTTTACCGTATGGTTTCTGCAGTGTTGTAACAACCCACAATCTCATTCCAGTGAAGCATCACGGCCAAAACATGTCTCACATTCTTCGTTTTTAAACTTAATGTCCCTAAATGATTCTCTCTGTTGTCCAAAAAAATGAAAATTACTTGGAGCTAAATCTGGACTGTATGGCAAATGCTATTGCAGTTCCCAGGCCGTCTCTTCAATTTTCTTAACTGTCTAATGGGCTTATCACACGGTGGGGCTCTGCCATTTTTAAGAATGACACCTTTCTATAGGAAACCTGGTCAATTGCTTCAAATTGCTAGTCATAATCAATCCGACAATAATGCCTGGTAATACTGTTCATTCGCAGTAGGTCCTTCAAGCAAAAAGTCTGTGAGAACAACTCTACAAGTAAACCAAAAGATGCTTTGTCTGCAGCTAACCGTTTTTGCCATATGCAGTGCTCCAACACTGACATCATCACTAACTGATTAATGATTGCTGTAAAAGCAGGCGAACTATTCAAATACTTTTAAACGTGACAAGGTGTCACTGCTAATTACTACAAATGATCTACAATAAATTTCACCACTTTCTATACCTTCTGCGACTAGAAAATTTTATTATTATTCTCAGACTATGACAAACATCAACGCTCATCATTTATATCTGAATAATAATGACGTCACAATGTGACGTCATAAATGAAACCATGGTAAGTGACGTACAACAGTGACAGCACAACTTCATAATAGTTTTGGTTTTCAACTGTCACTGTGTGCTTACTGAGAAGAACAGTCCTGGAATTTATTGAATGCTCCTTGTATGCACTATCAGCAGCTATGTTTCACGTTACTCCAGAGATTCCATGCTACATACGTTGGTGTCGGTATGGTGAATAAGCATTGCCAATGCTGGAAGAATTTCACGGATCATATCGACCGGCGGCGGCGGGTCCTTGTTACGGCAGAGGTTCACCATGACCCACGTGACGTTCCTCAGAAACGAGAGCGGAACATTGGGATTAATGAAAGAGATGAGTGGCTTAACAATGCCCAGGCTGATGACGTAGTCCCGACACTGCGGACCATCACCTGGACATGCCACCAGTCAACCAGTGATATCTGACTTAACTGTAAATCATTCGACTTTCACTTCAAGCCAAATAATTCATTACACTTGACCTTGACTTTGATTCAAGACAAATATCGCTGCAGTCAACATACAGCAATTAATGCCTCAACTGCATTCACAGACATGGCACATGCTGTTCTGCAGCAAATGCTACCAAATACTGTGGCAAAAAATTGAAAAATCTTTAAATTTCTGTGGCTTTATTATCCCTAAATACCAATTTGTTAGACAGTAACATGTTACATGTAATTCAGATACAGTAACAAATTTTTCCAGCAACCAAAAAAAGTAATGAAACACTTTTGAAAATGCAACAATGTAAAATAATTAATATTGAAAAGCAAACTCAATACTGTAACTGATTGGACTTTGGGTATTACGTGCTGCAATATGTCACTCAGCTTATTTACACAAGAAACACTAAATAAAATATTTGCTCGTATCAACATCATCTATTGACAAAATTTTGTTACGTGACTGCTTTGGCCAGTACCAAATTACACTGCTTGTTAAACAACGACACATGTGTGCGAACGACTTGCCCAAGGTTGTTACCTAGCAGTGCACCAAGCAAGAGTCAAACCAGCAACCTTGTGATCACCAGTCCAACATTTCCACTGAGCCATGCATAAACCAAAGCATAGCACAAAACAAAAAATACAGATAACAACCAGAAACAAAAGGACACAAGAAGGCTTCATGCATCAGCAGTCTAACGGACCTATGATGTTGCCAAGTGCCCAGACTGCCTGCTCACAGACATTTTGATGTGGAGACTCGAGTAGCTGTAGAAACAATGGAACTGCTCCTGCATGCAATAACACCCAGCTTTAGCGAGGAGTTTTACATTAGCAACTGGCCCCGATCAGGGTCTATGAACAGACTTAGCAACTACCAATTATTCGGCTGATATCAAACACTTATTAACTACCTTAAAGAACAAACTGTTAATCTAACAAGTTAACTGTTATTATGCTGTATAAACATAACATCACCTGAAACGATGTTACCCACAAAGTAACAAAGATGTGAAACATGTCTGTCAGTTTGTGGAGGATAAATGAATTGACATATATCCTTCAGCTAACACATAATTCTACTTAGTTGTACTCACAGCATCAGCTTCTAAAAACTATGCATGTTAGTTTCTCTAATATGAAGTACAATTTCTGCGAACATTTAAACTGCATAAGTAACCAAAATCCAACAGACTTTATGACTAAAACAAACAGACTACACTTTTTCCAGTCAGAGATTCATATACTTAAGGTAACAGCAGAAAGACATATATAAGTAAGCAAAACATGACATCAAAGAATCAGAGTTTAAAAAAGTACATCAGTGACGTTTTTTTGTTTCACTGTATGACAATACACTTTCAGAATACTAAACATAGTTCTGAGGAGAGCGTACCCGCTTGAACAACAGCCTGTGTTTGCGCTGACGTGCCCGAAGCGATGTTGGTTAATGCCCACGCAGCTTCGAACTGAAGTGACGGGCTAGCACCCACACAAACAACTCACAGTCAAACTGATCTGCATTAGCAATCCCATTAGATGCGCAACTAAGCATACGAAAGCAGTTTAATTAAGAACAGAGATCAACAAAATGCACTCACTTGTCATGACAGACAAGACAGTTGACCAGTATTGGCATAATTCCTGATGCAATCAGGTCGTCAATTGGTGGATTTCGATCGCTCGATAACAATTTTCTGTGCAAAACAACAACAGTGATCAGACAGACAATCCTGATACCAAATACCATAACCGTAACTAACTGTTAGCAAGAAATCTGGTTTCTTACAGCAGTGTATCAAGTGCAGCACGCAAGCAATTCATTTACACACAAATAACCACAAGCAGCAAAGCAAGAAAACAAAGATAGCAGTAAGTAAGCAAGCAGAAAAGTAAAGCAAAGTAACTCAGGAAGGAAAGACTTTATACAGCAAAACTCGAAAGTGCTTGGTGTGCTAGTAAAAAAAAGTAAAAATGTCCTGAGATGGCATTTAAAGATAGATGGATTGAGATGATTACATATACAGGGTGCGGCAAAAAAGTAGCCCCCTAAAGTTTTTCGCCGTTTTCTCAGCGACCGCTTGGAATTTTAATTTGGAATTTTACACGTTTATTTGCTGAAACCTGTTACATCTAACTGCCAAACAAAAATTTGATTCTGTTAAAAAATGACGAAGTTATAGACTTTTTAACATGATCGCCTACTGATTTTTCGGCATTCAAAAATGTTCATGCTAAAAATGCTATTTAATTTTTTAAAAACTAGTTACACGTTACTGCCGATGACGTCACAGTGACGTTTTGACAAACAGCAATTTATATTGTTTATAAATTATCATTAAATTATCCTTCCTTTAAAGCAATCGCCGACTGCCC
>Ga0209454_1004779_pt1 | contig 10231 bp, 6 predicted proteins | sample WorMetHERISLAND1_2_FD_187400 | JGI IMG/M metagenome (GOLD analysis project Ga0209454, IMG submission 187400) | Marine gutless worms symbiont microbial communities from Max Planck institute for Marine Microbiology, Germany - Olavius geniculatus... | ecosystem: Host-associated > Annelida >... | reverse complement strand
GACACAGTGCAGAAACGTTTTTTGATGATTATTAAAAATGCGTAAAATTGTGAATACACTAGTTTTCGTTTAATAGTAGGCCTACATTCTTCTCAAACGTTCTGCAATTACTGGTGTCTGCGCCGTTTAGTGTGTTTGCTTAATTTCGTGATGGCCCCGAGATATTAAGAAATCATGCTTTTTGTCCGCGTTAGGGATGTTCAGAATTAATTAGACTTTTACGCTGTGCAATTACCGGCGGTGATTGGAACTAGACGATTGCACGGACGTATAATAGTACTCTCGAGTGCGTAGTTGACAGTCGTCACGTCGGCAAAGCTCGTAGCAATTAGCAGTGGCTTCTATCCCTCCAAATCTAGAATCGTAATCGGGTGCAAGTTTTCCCCACTTTCGAACTTAAGTCGCCTTCTTCCTTCAGGCTTTTTTGCCTGTTTTTCCTCTTCGCAGTTTTATCCTTCTTTTTTCTCCTTACTCCCCTTTTTATGTTTTAGTCCCTCTTCCCTCTGCGTTCCTTTCTTTCCTTTTTGTTGCTTAGCGAAAAAATCGGGGGACTTTTGATATACACCGTTAACAAAATTGCCTCAAATTTTTCAATGGGTGCAAGCTGCGCCCACCACGTATAAGTTCCTGGCAATTAGCGCAAACTGATCAGTATGACGCTCAATGATGGCCAGTGCGGCTGCGTCGGGGCGACTGAAAACGCGAGACCAAGTAGCAAGCGTGGACATCGCGAGACTGGTTTTAATGTGCCAGTCTCATGTTCAATACATTTTTTGCTGCATAGAATATTATATGATGTGTAAGCCTATCTAAGAGTTATAATAATCTTCTTTGTCATCTGAGCCTATTATTATTATTATTGTGGCGCCACGAGGCACACTCCGCAGCAGTCGTCAGAGGCTGATGCAGCTGCAGCAGTTGCTGATTCTGACGCCGCTGACGTCGTCAATGCTGGCACGGGCGCCTGGCTGTCCCGTCATCGTCCTCGCTGCTGTGTCATGCTACTACCGTGTATAAACGAACGGGTTTCTTATTACTACTCAGCAGTAATTACTAATTAGCCGAATAGGACTAGGCTGCTCGCAAGGTGCTCCTTCTGCTGAACCCTCTGTTTCAACTGGTGCCGCGTTGTCAGGACTTGGGATTTCAGTGCCCCCACTGCATCGTGTGAAGAAGCGCTCGGTGGGTGGCGCTCGTTGTGTGTTAAGCGGCGTCGACGTGGGTGGCCGCCGGGCGTCGCAGAAGTCCGCCATATGCCCTGAGAACATTCTTCGGTCGGTGCACTGGCGACGATGGCTCGTTAAGCGCCTTGGTGGCCGGCCAGCGCGTGATGATCTATCGCTGAGTCGCGCCAGTCACACCGGCGGCTGAGACAGTCGGGCGAGTGCTCGTGATGGAGACGCCGTACCAGCAGCAGCACCAACCGCAACGATTATGGGACGATTCGTGTACTAGGCTGGGAGGCCAGAAGAGTAAATGCCACGAGTGCTGTTTTATTTATGGCTAATTCTTGCCTTTATGTTCAATTCATATGATCACTAAGATGCAAAGTGAAACTAGAAAGCAGTCAGAGCCCGCACACCTCCACCAAGGCGGAGGTGTTCGGTAGGTGGCAGCACAATCTTCGGTTTTGCAGCGGTTTTCCGTATGCGCCATTGAAAGCAATGGTAACGAAAATTTTAAAGTGATCCAGAATCCGGGATTCCTTCCGGATCACCCCCAAAATTGAATCACTGGTAGTTTGTGCCATTCCCGACATACCCTCAAAATTTCAGAAAGATCCGTCCATAACTTTTTGAGTTATCTTGCTAACACACAGAAAGACGGACAGACAGACAGACAGACAGACAAACAAACAAACAAACAAAGTCTGGCAAAAACATTACCTCCTTGGCGGAGGTAATAACTATCTAGCCCGTGCGAACAGCGTTACTAGTGTCTTACTACTCACTGGCGACGTATATGACGATAACCAAGACCAAGCCTACGATATATTTTATTTTGTTTTTGTTTATTTCCCACAAAGGAGCATTGATTAAAACATAGACTAGAGAGCTTAGTGCACGAATTGTTCTCGTACAGCATCAAAGGAGATAAACGGATCGTCTCATTACCACACCAGCAGCGGTAGAAAAGCGTACGCTGTAAATTCGCGTCTTAGCGCCGCCCGACAGCAGTCAGTGCAGATTTACGTCATCGTCGTCAACGACAACGACCACACCTCGACCGCGTCGTCGCCCTGGCAACCGTCGCTTAGTTACGAGCTGGCGACATGACGCCGCAACGCGCGTGTCGATTAGATATTGCTGATTAATTGATCGCCGGACGGTCGGTCGGTCTCAGAATAGCGACGTAGCCACGCCAATCTTATGATCGCAAATCCACTTTTAGCGCGTCGCCGCGACGGCGAGGTCTGACGCATAAAGCCGCCGCTCGCTGTATAGTAAGCGATGAAGTATTGAAATATCCATGGTCACCTGCCATTCACAACTTCAGCCACCGCCCACGCACTAGCAGTAGCCAATACATGTATGTCTGATGACGCCTCGATGTCTTAATGTCTGATATTAAACAATTTCGGTGCTTTTCGTACATTTCACCAACTTTGATAATTTTTGGCATAAAGATGGCCAAGACGATAGCATTATGTAAGGTGCATTCATTTTCTACCTCACACTGGGTGCCATATGATCATACAAAATGCGTAGACGCAAAAAGAACGCAGTAGAAAATCAAGTGGTTGGCTGCTACTGTGCGAGTTTTATTTTGGCATGTGGCGTACTTGAAATGCATGTTTTGGTGCCGACCCGCGAAGGGAGGCGAGAAGATGGAAGTTTGAGCAAAATAATTGTGTCCATACGGCAGTGCTGCCGAACACCACTAGACATATGGCGAATTGGAATGCCGGACATTCTTCCCCCCGGTCTTAACTCCCCCTTTTACAGTGCGAGGTGGCGGAACTCATCGGCGGTCTTTTATCACGTCCGCAATCATAGCTCTAGTAGTTATAATAGAACAACGTTGCCGGTTACGACTCCTCTTTGACAGCAGCAACAGATCTGCTCAAGTAGAGCTGAAGACAAAACAAGAACTTCAAAGAAAAGATTAAGAAGGTGTGAACGACTTCACAATTTGGGTTAGTGAATCTTTTGTTGTTTTGTTAGTGAATCGACATCGATAGTATTCGTCTGCATTATGGAGTTTATTGAAACCTGCCGAGGAGGAACGAAAATTTGTCTGAACGGTTATATGTACGTTAAGAAGGCTAACAAAACCAATCGAATACGCTGGCAATGCAGTAACAAAGATGCATACGATTGCAAAGGAGCTTTGACAACAAGCCTCCAGGTAGGCTACGTTTTTGTTTTTACAAGATTACTAGGCTATGTATCTTTTCTGACTTCGCATTTTTGCCGTTTTATTAGGCCATACATTAAAACAATCACACGCGTTGCAAGTTTAACCCTCTTCTTCACGAGCTGCACAACTGCCAACCGTTGAACAAACGCTGCAAACGATCAACAGAGCAACACGAACAGCGCCTGTGCACGCCTGTGCTGTGACAGGCGTGATGATAAGAAATCTGTCCCGCAGACACTCCAGGCCTTCGGTCATTGCATAAGACTTGTTAGGTAATCAACAGTTGTCGATGAGCATGCCCTGTTTTTCGTAACTGGGTAACTACAACTGCATGTGATTAGGTGAAGTTTTTCTATATTCAGACATTTCACCTCTGGACTTAATGTTGTTGCCAGTACCTTTTTATGTGATGAGAAAAACACTTGCATAAGATGTGGTAAATCAATGCACTGATGAGTCATCTTATTGAGTTGATGAGTGATTAACTATTTGTGAAAGTGTTTAGATAATTGTTCGTTTATACGGGAGTTGTAACCGGCAACGTCGTTCTATTATCACTAGGCCTACTAGAGCTACGATTACAGGCGTGATTACAGACTGAAACAATGGAAAGGGGAGTTAAGACCGGGGGGAAGAATGTCCGGACACCGGCGAATTGTGAGCAGTGATGTCGTAACCAACAAGTAATCTGAGCAAAGCTTACGTGACGCGCGATAGCAGCGGTCCTGCCACCTGGAAAATCGTGTACAGCATGCAATAGAATAATAATGCATCTTGAAGGAGTACCCAAATTTGAGGCCTCCGTACGGAATTTTTTTTTGAATTTAAGAGGTCGAAATTTAAACTGCTAAAAATGGACTTTTATGCTAAAAATTTCATAGGCCTACGCAGGTTGTTCGGTTTATCTTCAGCCATTTCGGCGCAATTCACTCTTGAAATGTGCACCACAACCGAAAATTACAAAAAACACTAAAATCCCCCCATTCTTTAAGGTTCAAAATTACTAAAGGTCATCGATGTTGACACCATTTAATAGTTCGTCAATAGTGCTTGTTATGATACCCAGCATGTCCGTGCATTATCTGCAACGGTTTTTACGCTAGTCGAGCTAATAGAGCTAAAATAACCACTTTTTAAGGGTAACCCTCTTGATGCTTACCTGCGCAGGTCTCCTTAAACATAGATGGTCGAGACTTAAATTGCTAAAATCTGAGTTTAATGCCAAAGTTTTATTTTCAGGTTGTTTTGGTCTATCTCCGGCCATTTCGTCGCAATGCACTCTTAAAATGTGCGCTACGACCAAGAATTGCAAAAATTGGGAAGTTCAAGGTCGTTCAAGGTCATCGATGTTGATAAATCTAAAAAGCCCGTCGCCAGTGCTTGTTATGATAAGCAACATGTATGTACCTATCTGCAATCGTTTTTACGCTACATGAGCCAATAACAGTGAAATAATCACTTTTTAGGGGGTACCCCTCTTCGACGCCCGCGTGCGCAGGCCACTTCAAACTTAGGGAGTCGGGATTTGGACTGCTAAAATCTACGTTTAATGCTGAAAATTTCGTATGCAGGTTGTTTGGGTTTACCTCTAGCTGTTTCGGCGCAATTCACTCTTAAAACATGTGTCGCATCCTGAAATCAGGAAAAATTGACGAAAATTTCTAATTTTAGGGTTCAAGGTCATAATTTGTGAAAATTTTAAGAAATAAAATTGCTGGTTATCGATGCTGATTAAATTTAAAAAAATTCGTGACCAGTGCTCGTTATGATAAGCAACATGTATATGTGTACCTATCTACAACCGTTTTCACACTAAAAGAGCCAATAGCGGCAAAGTAACCTCTTTTTAAAAGGTACCCTTTTTGACGCCCTCGTTCAAGGGGAACCCCCTCACCCAGGGGAACGAAATTTTGTTATTATAAACTATAGTCTTTGGGGCAGCGCACAATAAAGATTTTGTGATCCTAGCTTGTACCGTTTTGATACAATACAGCAGTGTGATGGACAGACGGACAGACGCCCAGGCCACGAATTAAGACGCGCGAAGCATTCTGCTATCGCGCGTAAAATGTAAATTGGGATCCTCGCCTACCTTTTCCTTTTTGACCTTTTTCCCCACGCTCCCTTTTCTTCTTTTTTCTTTTTTCTTTATTCTTTCTCCTTTCCCCTTTTCTTTCTCGTTTCTTCCCGTCTCTTTCCCCCTTTTCTTTTTTTTTAGAAATATGAGCCCTAAATTTTAGCTAATGGGTCTTGAGCAACGCTGTGAGCTCTCCAACGGGGTCTGGAGCAGAACCCCAGCCGGCACTAAATTTGGTGCAATCATTGCCTTAAAATACGACATGTGGTGGCAACAATTTTAATTATTTTTCAGAGTCGCTAATCTTTAGCAAAAATGTCGAATTGGGAGAGGGGCTGGGCCTCTGGACGGTTCTTGTCTACGCCACTGGTTGTGAGAAATCGATCAAACGAGTGACGACGGATAACTTTGACTCGTATGCCTAGTGGAGTAGGGGCTGCGGGTGGCCAAAGGCTGCGACAACAACCGGCCACTGACTGAGTTTCTACTGTACCATGCCCCTTTGCTTGCTTGCTACTCGACGCACTGGAGCTCAAGGGAGGTCGACGGTCGACGGACGACGTGTGTGACGCAGGACTAGTCAGTCCATGCCGAGTCTCAGCGTACCTGTACTGTGACCCCCTGACGACGGCCGCCAGCGTGACAGCTGAGCGCGGCGCATGGCGGGGTTGCGGACGCTGCGACATCACCGACATCAACCGACTTCGTGTCGAGTCCAGCGAGTGCAGATGTGACAAGCGCCGTTGGATAAGCACCGATCCGATCCAAGTCCATGCCGAGTCGACTAGTTCGTCTTCTGGCCGTGAACGCGCCGAGGGAGAATGCGACACCGGCGAGACTGCTTGGCTATAGCTGACGACTGAGTTATTAATTGCGTCGACAGACAGACAGACAGACAGACAGAAACTGATTGATTGATCGTGCAAGTGAACTGTCCGGAGGGGTTCGGCTCGTTCGGTGCATGATGAAGTCTCGATCGCTCTGCAGAAACGTTCTCGTCAACGTCGCTTAATTTTTTTCAGGGCATCAACAATAAATAACATGATTTCTTCTTTTTACTTTGTAATGTAATGATATTTTTTCTTATTTTTTTCTAAGGACAAACGGCTGCAGGAGCGTGCAGATACGTAAGATTTCGCAACGGAAATTCATCATTTCATGGTAAACCTCCTTTTTTAAAAATTTTATTTTTTTCTTTTCGTTTTTTCTGCTTTTCTTTTAAGCTAGGCAGAAGGTTTTGACAATTCTTTAAACTCTCCGAGCTGGTTTAAGCAATGCCCGGTCACCAAACACATTTTGGTGTAAAATAATATTTACAACGCATAAAACGTACAGAACCCCAAAGATCACCGATAAAAGACGGTACGACAGAAATACATAACTTATCCTATTTTAGTAAAACACGTGCCTTTTTCGCAACATTTTTTCTTACAGTTTCTATCAGTTTTGAATCGGTTCGGCACGTTCTGGTACGCCGGTAGACCGACCATATGCTGGAACCGGACGGCCGAGCAGGCGCGCAGTATGAACCGTAAGCCGACCATGATGGAGTGGAAGGTGGACGGAGCGCGGTCGTGTACGGGATAGAAATGAAAGATTAATGAGACACGTGGTTTATGAATCTACCGATGATATATCGACAAGAGATGGCACGGCTTACGCCTGAGCACTTCTTGCAGATTGAAAAGTGTGCGGCAAACAAAAAACTGCTACAAGACGACTTGCATAAAAATAAATGTCCAATTGATGTATGAGGTCTTGCGAGCTATTAGTTACATTAGCCCTATACGCTTAGTTTGCTGTGACCAAAATGACGCAAAATGACTGTAAAACATATGGGACATAACTAAGAAAATAACATTACTGCACTATACAAATTTACGTTTTGCTCATTTTCTTACTTATTTAATGTAACTAAAAATTAGCTGACCAACGCAAGAAACAATTTGCATATTATCGAAGTAATAAAATCCGATTTTGTCACACAAGTACCATATAAAAATACTCAGTTCTGCTCAGTACTTTAGTTCGGCAAAACACGATTTTCCACCTTAAAGTTAGGTTTAATTTAATAAAACGGGTATGTTAATTTTTGCGACATTTCTGCTATTTTGCGTCTCGGCCAGTTTGTGCGGTTTGTCCGAAAATTATTTGTTATTTTATTCACAGTATTCAGCTCGTGGAAAAAGTTGGCTATGATAGCTGCCGCGAAAGACGCGGCGATCAATCGAACCTCTTAGATACAACCTCAGGCACGTACAGAGCGACGTAACTGAACTGAACCGAACTTGCATGGTTTGGTTTTTAACAAACTGACCAATGGGTAAGCAATAATGCATTACAGTAGGCAACGTCTAACGGTGTCGTTGGTTTACGTGACTATGCTAACGTCCGCGTCAACCAATGACCAGTGGGCTGGCCCTGTTTGCCCATTGATCAGTTCGTCAAAAAAACTAAACCGTGTCAGTTCAGTTTAGTTTAGTTACCTCGCTCTGTACGTGCCTTCAAACGCATGCCACAGTAACAGGCCTGCCGTGTATGGCTAGGTCCAGTCTCGCGTTTTACGAGCGTTAAAAGCATAGTCTCCATCAGCGGCGGCTGATAAATACCGGCGTGTAGGCTACGTACGGCGAGTGAAGGAAAGCTTCAGCGGCGAGTGAGGAAGCTCGGAAGAGGCAGACTGCATGTAAGAGATGCGCAGGCAGTTACGGGGACAGTGTGTGACGTTGACCATGCAGCAGCAGCAGCAGCAGCAACGTTTGCAACAGTGTGCCCGGCTACTCAACTGGTAATATACAGTACAAACTGTCTCTGCCGTTAGTCAGAGCGAACTATAGGCCTACAACGACGCCAACGATGGCCTACAACGATGATCCGCCACTGGACATGCTGACAAAAAGTGACAACCTGTGATTCGCTGGGTCAAGTGATGGTGTACTCGATGTGAGAGACCGTTCTCTCGTGACACACGTGACGTCACACCAAACAGCAGCAGCAGCAGCAATAGAACCTCGCGGGACGGGCTCAACGCTCGACTGCATCTGACTGACCACACTGCATGACGTCGGCCTGGTCGTCCTGGAGTAACATATCCGACGCTGAAACCGGCACCGACGACGATCGACTGACAAAAATCCACCGGACACAGTGGCTTTTATTCCCCCAAATCGAAGTCGGGCGCAAGTCCCCCCCACTTTCAGGCTCAAGTTCGCCCCACGTTTGGGCTCAACTCCCCGCCCCCTTTTCGGGTTTTTTTGTTAAGGGTGTAGATTGTCCAGTGAAAAATAGAGGGAAGTTTTGTTCTACACCCTTAACAAAACTTCCCCGATTTTTCACTGCAAAAATAAGGCGGGAGAAGTTTTGTTAAAGTTGTCGATTGCCCAAAATAAGGGGAAGTTTTGATCTACACCATTAATAAAACTTTCCCTTCCCTATTTTTCACTGGGCGCAAGCTGCGTCCATCAGGTATAGGGATAGAAATCACTGACCGAACAATAATTTCGATTTCGGAATCTAACCGAAGTCGTCAGACTATGTATTATCAGAAAAACTGGCACATTTTGGTTGCCGTAATTTATTATGTCGTTTTGTTTTATTTTTCTGGTAATCGTAAGATGCTGTTCTATCGTCGCGGGCTTAACGTCGCAGACGAAAGACTCCGTCTTCCAGAGACAGCAGGAAACAATGCTCTTGCATAAAAGTCATCAGAGATCAAAATCGGATTCATAGTTTGACGACTTAAGTTACGCATATTGAAAACCAGCCTGGTGGCATTTTTTCGGTGGCTTTTTGTCCTGAATTCTCAGGAACCGCCGACCAGCTGCAAGCCACGGTTGTATGGCGTCGGGTGATTTGCGTCATCGGCCCGGTCTCGCATCGCTTCATCGCCGTGCTGTGTCGCTCCCTGCCTGTCCGCCCGTCCCTCCGGTCCGTCTGTCCGTGCTGTCGTTTACTCGCAGTCGTACTTGTCGCTCGATGCATGCGGTCATCGCTGACTGCTTCTCGAGGGAACCTCCGGTCAGCTTATGCGCGTCCGGTTTACTTAGACGCACTCGCAGATTAAGATTGAGTGAGTGAGCGGATGGCGTGTCGGGAAGGATAGCCTAGCGTCTGAAGCAAGCAGTAATGGACGAACAAACGCCTGTCTTTTGGCACCACTATCGAGTCGCACGTCGTTTTGTTCGTTACTCGCAAAATGCTAATTTTGACCGGGGTTTCGACCTCCAAAATATTTCGTTTCCATGAGCAACCTGGGCTCCTGTCTGTACAGAGTTACTTGATACAAGAGAAAGTGTTCCTGCTAAATGACATCCCGTGGCTTTAGCGGGGTGCACGAGTGTAACAGACAGACGACAGAGAAAGAGAGGAGGAGAGAAGGAGTCTGACAGACCACGCTAAGGTGTCGTCTGTCGCGATAGTTGTTAGTTCCCATGGCAGTGTGCTGTATGTTAATAACAATATTAATGTCAGATTATAAAAAAATTGCAAAGCTATGTACAACTAGCATCAGCGGCGTAGCCTGAAATGTGAATTGGGGACCTTCTTTGCCGTCTCCTCTCTTCCCCGTTTCCTTTTATTCCCTTCTTTTCTCCTCTTTTTTTCTCACCCTTTTTTCTTTTCCTCCTCTTCCTCCCTTAAAAGTAGGACCCTTAAAATTAAGCTCTTCAGCCGGGTCTGCGGCGGAGCACCAGCCGAAATCGAATTTGGTGCATTATAGCTTTAAAATATGAGATCTGGTGGCAACAACCAACAATGTCTATTTTTTTTTTAAAATAAACTGGCCAACTTTAGTGC
>Ga0209454_1004777_pt1 | contig 10232 bp, 7 predicted proteins | sample WorMetHERISLAND1_2_FD_187400 | JGI IMG/M metagenome (GOLD analysis project Ga0209454, IMG submission 187400) | Marine gutless worms symbiont microbial communities from Max Planck institute for Marine Microbiology, Germany - Olavius geniculatus... | ecosystem: Host-associated > Annelida >... | reverse complement strand
ATACCGAGCGCCACTGCCTTGCAAAACCTTCATCGTACGCCCGGGGTTGCCAGGTTGCGCAAAAGGCGCCAATTGAGCTGCAGTTGTCGCCTTAAAATTTGGTTTCGGCACTATGCTAACTATTTTTGGGCTACTTTTTGAATCACTGGCTTCCATTGTAAAAGATAAAATGTGGACCAATTTTCGCCAGTGTTGAGCAACAAGACTTTCAAACAACCTGGCAACCCTGCGTACGCCATTTATAGTACACGCGCTCGCTCCAGTCGTCTTTTCAGACGTCGCTGCAACAATTTCAGCGGTGCTTGCGGCAAAGTTGCAGCGATTTGTAGTAGGATTAGGTGTCTACTCTGCTCCAAATGGGTCCAGTGAGCCAGAGTAAAATTTGCATAAATGTAACGTAGCGATTTATTCTCCACAGTTCAGTTTCGTAGGGCCTAAGTTCACACCGCATTTTTGTCATAAATAAACATGCACAAAAACTCAAATCTGGAAAACTATACAGTAGTTCACCGTTCACTACGTTTACTTATTGTACAAATGCAACGAAAGGCAAAATAAATTTAGAAAAAAAAATTGTTTTGGTCTTCTTGCAGACAACTGCCGCAGCCGAGCCACATTTAGCGTGCTTAATGTCATATTAGACTTGCATGCATTGATTTGACTCCGTATTGTTAACGAGACTACAACTAGGCGCTAGGGGTTAACACTTCTTAAGCCTATATTTATTTCAAAGCTGATTTTGTGAGTAGTGAACGTTGCGGTTATGAAAAAAACCGATGAACAAAACTGCATTTATTTTTTGACGTTGTAGACGCATAGACATCTAGCTGAAGGAGAAATTAAACGAGATATTGGAGTTTAAATTCAGTTTTCAGTCTTACAAGTGTTCTATTAGCTTATACATTTAAATTTTGCAAGATAGCGAGGTAACGGATTTGAAATGATGTGATAGGATAATATCTAACTGCACTGGCGAAATAATCGTCGAGTAAATTCGTTTTTTATTACGCCATAAAATGCATTATCGCTAACAAAGCCTAAAGATTGGAAATTGTCAACTAACAGTCATTTGATCTGATTGATTTCTAGAAAAATAAGTGGCTGTACTCGTACTGTCTATCGAGTTGCAGAGATCGAGTCGCTAGAGGTGTTAATCATCTAATTGAAAGAAAGGTATCGTTTCCAACCGACTAGGTGAATAGAGAAATTTTATAAGCTCCCACAGCGGGGTCCGGGTCGGATCCTTGGCCGAAAACAAGTTTTGGTGCATTTTGAGCTTGAGAAACGTGTGTGGTGCATAGCAGTTCGTAACATCATCCGCAGAGGCTGCACAGCGTATACTACCATTGTGACATCAACAACTGCCGGTACGACGTAGCGGGCAGTAGGCTACCGGCACAAATTAATTCCTGCTGACAACTGAAAATTGTCTAATAACAAGATAATAGTTTTTAGACGCGTTTGCGGAATACTGTGACAAGAGTAACAAAGACGCGAACAGTCTTTGATAGAGCTGGACGATCTGTCAGCGGGTGTCATTTTTCTTAAAATTTCTTAAATTGTTCTGTCCGTCGTATATCCGCATACTGCTTCTCAAGTAGTCTCGGACGCAAATGTTCATCAGCGGCATTGATCCGTGGCCGTGGGCTTTGGTTTTAAAGCCATCAAATTACGTTGTCGGAAATCGGATGTCGCAGGGTGATTTATCCGGGAACCTGCGGCACATCACTGGAGGGCGTCTTGTACTGTAACGTTTGCACCGCAATGACTTCACCGCACGTTGCATGTCTACACTGCATTATACAAACAGATAAACACATCGAAGACACTAATATAGATGGCGACCACACACAGAACAGTTCAAGACAACCGCCGCTGTCTGAAGTGTTGCTGCACGAAATCAGTACATCGCCAGAATTTCAGTTTCAGGAATGGTCAAACTGAAGCGATAAATATGGCTCATTTACAACAACGAGTTGACTTTTTTAGTTGTCAAGTAAAGTACATGCGAGCACCTATAGCTAGCTAGAGTCGCTATGAATTAGACATTGCGAAAATTGATTAATGGACTTTATTGACGTTATGTAGAGAATAGTGAAAGAATTGATATTGGTATTGCCAATAGTTTTGCTAATACTTTTCAACAAAGTAGGCCCTATTGTTAGCAAACCTGCTGGCTGCCAACACCAACTAAAGCGAAAATGTACGCGTGTTGTTACTTAGCTTAGCTGCATTATATTAAGCCTAATGTTTACTGCTGGGGGTTTTGTCATCATCATCATCTCCATCATTGATAGGTTTAAACTGGCTTAGGGGGGGCTAAATTACAATAATGTTTAGTCTGTTTCTAACACTTCACCAATAAAAGTAAAAATGTAAGACGTCAGTTGTGTAGATCGGCGGAACAAAGAAGTCTTCAGAGGCTGGCTGCAGACTGAAAGATGACGGCGCTGTGGTGTTGCAGATGGCTTTGGTTGGACATGTCTGTTTGTCGTCTGTAGTCTGTCCGTGATCGTTGTCACTGACGGTCAGTGAACCCATAGTCTACTGTGCAGTCGTGTGACAGAAACATCTGTCGTCTGCGTCTGCTGTTTTATTATCTCTTCCGCCAGTCGACCATCACTGCCAGCTGACAGCTGCTGCATTTATCGCAAGGTCATTCTGATGGACGTCTCTATGCAAGTCACGCCTTGACTGCAGACGCTGCTGAACGCTTAGCTGTAATTTATAAATGCTTAACGACAGCTATGCCACACTCTTAAAACTGTGCCGTCCGAAAAGCCTCTAAGTATATAGATTTGATTTATGCATGCTTTAAAGTTTTTACTGGTCATTACCTCCGTTGTGCGATACGCCGCCTTTAATTATTTATCTATGTTTATTCTGTTGGTTTGTATAAAGGATTGCGCAAAAAGTTACAGGCAGATTTCGCCAAAATTTTCAGATAAGACTAATGTTGGCTCAAGTTAGAAGTCATTAAGTTGGTGGTGATCTGGATTAGCATCTTGATCCAAAATAAGACTGAAAGTTTTTTTTAACTATTCCGAGATATAGAAAGTTTTCCAAAACTAAATGTAGCGCTGCTATCTGGTAAACACAACGAAAAAATGACATCGCGTTGGCAGAGGTTTGCGCTCTCTGAGTGCCCTTCTAGTTCTAACTGTCGTAATATTGCGTATTTTAGCAGAAAGAGGCGTACACAAAAAAACTAAACGAATTATTGTTTAATGTGGCGGAAATGGTTGTAGCCGACTTGCTTATAGTCGATTGTGTTTGTGGCAGGTATCGTTTCACCCGAAAGTTGCTTCTAGACCTAGTCGCAAATATTTAGGGTTTGAACAGGTTTTGAACAAGACGAAAATAATCAGTTTGACTTCAAACATTCTACAGTAGATTATTATTGGTGCTATATTTTATTATTTATCTCTTTACTTATGCATAGCTATTGTGCGCAACAGCGTCGTGGGTTAAAAAGTAGGCTATGACATGAAGTTGCAAGTTTCCGACAGAACAGATTATGTGTGCTAAAAAAATTTCAATTTTGCCTTTAATTTTTTTACAAAACAAAAAGTTTTTAGTTTCAAATTTTGCATTTTTCGAGAAAAAAATCACAAAAAATTTGTCGAAAGTTTTGCAACAGTTCAAAAGTTAGAGAGGGAAAGGGGCAAATGCCTCCTTGTTATCAACCACTGATTGACCGATAACGTCACGTGACCCCAAAAGGTCAAACTCGTGACCCCATTATCTTTGAGACGCCATATATCTCCATAACGGTGAAAGATAGACGCATGGTGACGATGGACCTTTTATAGTAAAGCGCTGGTGACGAATCGAATGGTCTCGTAGCTGACAATGTTTACTGTTTAGTTAAAATAATACAGAAGGATGAAAGGATCATTGCTGCTGTACAATTTGATATTAAACTGTTTAATTTTTTTTCTACCGGTCTAAACAGCTCACTGATTATATTTATACGGACATATATGTCGAAATGCGTTGGACAGACTTCGTGTTCATATGAACATTATCTTGTTGCAATCGTAAAATTATCTAAACTTTTGAAGCACGTTCGGCCAAACAACGTGTATTACTGACTTTTTCACAATTATGACAAACCGATTATATCACATGTCACCGTAAGCTAACAAGACTTATGACAATTATTGAGAAACTAGAAAATGTGCATGTACAATGACCTACAGATCACATAACCTAACCGTGAAGTTCGATAATCTTACATAAACGCTGAGAAAGATAGACGTCAATTCGCAGTCAGTAAACAGCAAAATCGTCAGACAAACAAAAATGAAATGCTTGTACAAAATTTCAGTTTTAAACAAAGTCTCTGCGATCAAGGTAAGAAAAGCTAATCAAGAAATCATCATCAGCGGTATAAAACATATTACTGACAACACAATCACACACAAACAAGTACCGAGACCAATATGCACGGAAAAGTTTATGAACCCAGTTGTCAAGCAATTTAGGCGCCGACGGTGAATTAGCCCTAGTCATGATTAATTTGCAGTTGGCGCCTGAGCCGTCTGACACGCCTGATTAACTGGCGCGCCACCCACGAGTAAACATGTACGCTAGATATGAGTCAGTTTCACTGAGGCTTTTGACGTCCCGTGAATTTAATATTTGACGTTGTAAAGTAAAACATTGGCATTCTGGTCACACCTGCCACAAGGAAAAAAACAAAAATTTGATTTTTTTTTGTTTTCGAGTAAAAAGCCCGTACGGCACAGATGGACGTACAGACGGACGTACAAAACGCGTAATACGGCCTCCTAAAGGACGACCGCATAATAAATTATTCAGAACGTGGCAATACACATTAACGTCACAGCTTTGAATTACATACAGCAATATCCACTACACCGTGTTCGGAAAAAGTCAACACAATGCAATAAAGCTACATGTAGGTTTGCATAAACTTAAGTAAATTTTGAATAATGCTGCAAGTTTTTCATCGTGTAAAATTTTTAACGAACGCGTTATTGGCTTCTAAGTTCAATTTAATTTTGATCATGTCGGTAAAAGAATTTTAGAAATCGACCAACACTTGCCATAGGTATCGTCAGAAAGTCAAAGGGTATACTTTTTTCCGGACACGGTGCACATTGTTGATTTCACTAAATATGTTTTGTATTGGATGAGATACAACGACTCGGCTTGAATTAACTAAAGTCTTTACATCCACTTGTCAGTAAGCTCACGGTTTCAATTAGCCTACTGTCATCGGCGACACACTACTAGATTGCAAACGTAGTAGTATTGGTAGAGTCAGTTGTAGTTGCAGTTGTTTTGGGTTGAGTACTAGTTGTTGTAGCTTTGGATGTGGCAATGTTTGACTTAGTTGCAGTACTAGTAGTAGTACTCTTGGCTGTAGTTTTTATTGGTACGGTAACTACTGCATTATCTGGCGATGTTGTCGTAGTAGTTGCTGTGCTGGTTATAGTAGTTGTAGAGAACTCAGTTGTTGTCGTATTTTGCTGAGTAACAGTTGTAGCTTTAACAGTGGCGTCGATTGGTTTGGTGGTGGTGGTAGTAGTAGTGGTAGTAGTAGTAGCCGTAGGCTGAGTTGTAGTTGTTGCTGCACCAAAAGTTGTAGTATTATCTGTTGTTGTTTTAGTTGCAGTGTCCATTGCTGTAGGGGTTGATTGGATATTAGTCGTTTTCGTCGTGCGCTGAGTAGCTTCCGGGCTCGCGTTGGTTAGACGAATTGTTGAAGTAGTAGCTTCGGTTGTAGTTGTTGTTAGCGCGATAGTCGTAGTATTCTCCGTTTCTTCGTTTTTAGTAACGTTTGGTTGGCTAATAGCGGTTTCAGTCTCAGGTGCTGTCGTCGTGCGTTGGACAACGGTTGGGGTTCTGTTAGTTGGCTTGGATGTTGTTGTAGTAGTATCCTCAGTTGTAGTTGTTTTTGGTTTGGTAACCTTTGCTGCTGTCGTAGTTGTTGCCTCGAGTGTGATATTAGAAGCACTGGCTTTAGTTGCTGCGGTCTGCTGAGTTAAAGCGGTTCCTTCGACAGTAGCATTAATTGGTTGGACCGTAGTAGTACTAATGATGGTGGTGGCGGTGGTCTTAGTTGTAGTTGTTGCCGGTACCGTAGCTGTGGCATTCTCAGTTGCTTTAGTGGTTGTGTCTTTGATCGTATTGGCAGTGGGCTGGGTGTTGGTCACGTTGGTGTCAGTTGTTTCTGTATTCGTCTCATTAGCTGTAGTCGTGCCTTCGACTGTGGTGGCATGTGAATCACTTGTCGTAGTGGTTAAGGCTGCTTTATTCGTTGTTGTTGTTGTTGTTGTGATTGTTGTTGTAGCTTCCGGTGATGTCGTTGTCTTTGCTGGGTAGATTTCTGCACGCACGCATTTCATTTTATAATAACTCTCCACCCGTTCAAGCATGGTTTAAAAACATTAAAAATTGCTATTATAAAGATTATCGAGTTCACCGATTATATCCCACGTATCTGTTGAATCACTATTATTAGTAGTAACTAGCACTAGCACTCATAATAGTATGATTTTAACAATCGAGCAAGCAGTTGAAGCTTAAATATTGCTAAAACTTGCATTAGTCTATGCTTCTTTGTATCTTTGAAACAAACTTCCTTCTTTTGTTTGTCAGCTTTATTTTCCTGCAGAGTTATTTCTGTGCACTCTCATCCATATATTCAGATATCATCTCATCTTTTCTATGATTACATTTTATTCTCCTTTATTGACTTGTTGGTTTGCTTCCCATGTCCTTTCAGCACTCAGACTGTACGATACAAATGAGCTCAATGAGAGTAATTTCAAATAAAAGTGATTTGAGTAACACGTTCTTCTTTTTTTATTTTTTCCAATAATGCATAAATCCTCAGAGTTGAGTAATGTCGTTTGACTAACCTCCGTAATCTGCGTCGATGGCAACTTCCGTTTCGACATCGGAGTCGTCCAACACACTGCAGTAGACTGTGCCATCAGCGCTCATCGTGGGCGGTACGAATAGAACGCCCGGGTGAGTAGTGTTTGACTCTGTCTTCGCCTCGTGGTAGGCGCTGCTTGGGTATATCGACCTGGCCACGTAGAACGTTGTCTGACCACTCTTGATCGTCGTCATCTGCATTAACATCATCATCGTCAACATCAACAACAACAACAACGTTATGGGCGTGTAATGTAAGTTGTAATGCACAGATATACAATGGAAAACAGGCATTGCGCAATAACTTATTAGTCACGATAACGTAATCTAAAACAAGGAGCCCAGCTGTCGCTAAAATAGCCGACCGTACTGGTTGTCACTGACCTTCAAGGTCATTCACAGTCAATGATTTTCATTTTATCTGACAGGGCGTATGTTGTTTTCTTTTAACGATAGTAACCTTGACCGTATCTGTCACCGTTTCCGAGATAGCCTATAGCCAGTTTTCCGTTGAAAAACGCACATTTTTCCTACCCTCTCTATTCAACCCCGAATTTGAAAATATTTTCCTTGCACTAGATCGCTAAAATTTTGCATGCCTACCTTTAAGACCCATGGCGATTTATTTGTGTAAAAAGTTCTTTTCTACGACCTAATGCTTAGACACAATGCACCTGCTGCAGACGACGACAGACGGACAGACGGACGGACAACAACCGTATCATAAACTCGACCTGTACTTAAGAACGGTAGGCTAAAACTATAGTTAAAACAAGGTTAAAGTATGTCAGCAAGTAGTGCACATCATCAGTTTATCACTATTATTAAGCAGAATCGCCTTTGCAGCGCAAGCGATTCCACCTATTCCTACACATTTTCCGCGATGTGGTCTGTCTGTCTGTTTGTCGTCTCACTCGTCTGGCCGTCTGTTATATTCGTGTCTTCCCGCTTAAACCGTGCGGCCGATTGAAATGTCATTTGGCAGTTATTACTGTAAGGGTCAATGACACACTGTGTTAGATGGGGTTCCTGGCCTCCAAGCCAAGGAGACATTTGGGGTAAAACTCTTAACCAAGGCATGCAACTGCAAATTGCTGGTGCCACCTGCTGTGCAAATAAAAACGAGAATTTCTCGTCTGTAACAAATCATTTTGATCTTTGTTATTATTTCTACAGTCCAGAAGGGCGATGCAGTTTGCGATAGTACGTTTGGAGATCAAAGCAGTCGTCGATCTGTCGTTCATATTAACCAATAAACGTCTTAAGTTGCGTCATTGGGTACTTGTTCAGCTAGCCTACGGCACACATGTATAATCTGCTGTGGCTTTTAGATAATCAGAAAATGTTGGAAAGTCCACTAATGGTATGCGTCCACTAATATCCCATTAATATCACATAGAGCATTCTGCCTTGCTACGGTGTTTATTGCGTGCACGCGTGCACCGCATGCCGCCGAGCTAATAATAGCAGTGTCAACTTGGTCAAGCACCAGCTAAATTGGGAACTTCTTCGAATCGGTCTTATCATCGTAGGCCTAGGCTATTCATAAAACCTGTTTAGACTTGTCACTGTTCTCGTGTGTACTAATATAGTCAACGTCAACAGCTAAAAGCCTACGAAACACATGCAATATCGTTTCAGCAGTTATTTTTCATGACGTCGTGTAGTAAATATGTAGTAAATTATCGACAATGAGTGCAAATTAAGTAAATGAATAAACAGAAATGCAGCCAATTCAACAAAGTAAATATTTCATACAGGCCGCTAAGAAAACGCGACTACCTTTCTCGTTTGAAGTAATAAGAAAACGATACATCAACGATGGTGTTAAAACAAATCTTAGTAATATTACTCGTGAAATCCCACCTTGATGGTGGCTCCGTCTGTCGGCACTTTGATTAAGCAGTTCATATTGCCACCAGGAGGCAGTTTCCGCGATATAGTAGAGTTGGCCTTTGGATTAATTATGACAGGTGCTGAAACATACACCATCTCATTCAATTAGTCTACTGCACTTCCTCAGAAAGAAAAAAACGTAGGCCTAATAATTGTGCGTAGGCATCTGCTACGCACAGCTGTAGGCGTAACAGGACCGAGATAGTAATTATATTTTTATAATCAGTGGAAGTAAATTAATGCCATTCACCTGTACCAGGTGAGTCGCCAAGAAATGTGCTAGCGTAGACCCACGCTTTCAATGGTAGTCTCGCGCACTTAAACATGTGCTGAATTATTTCTTGCTGTTATCGACAATAATGTAGCCTAAAACTTTTTCAGTTAAGCGAAAAATGCAAACTGCCCTCCCCATCTTCTGCCCTCGCGCCTTTGGATAGCGCTATTTTTTAAAATTTTGTATCCAGAAAAAAATTTGCAAAAAGCGTCCGTAATTCGCAGTTATTTTATAATAATTATTTATGTTTAGATACAAAAATACCACGCAAAATAAAACCACCAACTTTTAAATGATAATATTTCTCAAGAGCATAGAGCGGTAAGCAGCAATCAACAAGCAAACATAAAGTCTCACAAACAGAAGTCTCACAAACAGACATACTGTATAGTATCTAAACATTTTTCTTATTTTCCATCTTATATTTTTTGGTTTTATTATACGTACTCTTTTCATTTGTTCAGTTCTCTCTGTGTTATCGTTGTGGTGAATAAACGCGTTGTAAATGCACCTTGGCTGATGCGACGTCGCACGGTGTGCTTGAGGTCGTTCATCTCCGTGGCGTTGTTGAGCAAGAAGAGATGCTGGCAGACGGGCTCGCTAGCAATCGCTTCCAACTCGCTCGGTTGCTGCTGTTGCTGCTGCTGCTGTTGCTGGTTGTTCTTGGCGATGCTGACAACCATCATCGCGATGTCTGCGTCATGCGCCCTCTCAGCCGCTGCAATCGTCCCGTTAGACGGTGAAGCCTGGCTGGCAGTCAGCAGAACGCCGACCCGTGGGTGTCCGACCGTTCGTGCGCCGTTGGCCCGCGTGAAACCTCGGTCAACCAGCTCGTCGATGGCAAGCTGTGTGTTGCTACTGTCACCCGACGGCACTTGCTCGACGCCGTCGAGTGCTTTTACGAGCGCTTCTGCGGTCGTGTGAGTGTTGAGGTCAAACTCGCGTCTCGCTTCCGAGCTGTCGACAAAATACGCCAAGCGATCAGCGTGTGTGGTAGATGTATCATTTAGATTATTATGATAATACAGAAAAATCTACTATTCATAAGCATGTGCAGAGTGAGCCTGTAGGTTGGTTCTAGTTATTTGCGCCGATAACTTTTTGGCACCAAAATATGAAAAGAAAAATTAGAAAAACACACCACGCGCTA
>Ga0209454_1004776_pt1 | contig 10233 bp, 3 predicted proteins | sample WorMetHERISLAND1_2_FD_187400 | JGI IMG/M metagenome (GOLD analysis project Ga0209454, IMG submission 187400) | Marine gutless worms symbiont microbial communities from Max Planck institute for Marine Microbiology, Germany - Olavius geniculatus... | ecosystem: Host-associated > Annelida >... | reverse complement strand
CTGGGCAGCGATATTACTGTCAAAGTTATCATAAAATTCTGCACTTTCAGGAAAATGGATAAAATGTATATGTTAATTTTGGTGACCACGAACCTTTAAACTGTGCCGTTTGGCAGGTTACGGTTAGCTGCAGAGCTGTGCCGCTAAATTTCGACTGACTTAACACTAAATCCACTACAGACCTTCGTTCTAATGAGATCTTCTTTCCACAGAAGTGCCGAGACCTCAGCGCTGACCATGTATGCCTTGTCGTCAATCTTCACCATGTGAAAACTGTAATATGGGGTCAGCTGCTGGCTGCAGAATGCACAAACATTTTCAGTAAATGCTGAAGCTGTAAAAAACAGATTATACACAGTCTGATTCTGTTTACCAAAGGTGGGTAAATTTTAAACTGTTGGCCATTTCTTTTTTCTTCTTCAGACATACTCTCTTATTATGGGCAATAATGCCATCATTCGTTTGAGTATTAAAGGGTGTTGCTTGCTGCCAAAAATATTAATACAAAGGCTCTGATATCAATGCAAAATCAGAAATAAGTGTTATCAGTAATAGTGCAAAAAAACAAACAGTAACAGCAAAAATTACTCACAACTGAATGAAACATCCATCCATTTCGGCAGCTTCTCTGTCAACAAGAAACTTATTACATTACACTTAAATCACCTTATTATAAATGAAACTAGAAATTTGGGGCAAAGTCCAACGTGAGTCCGCCTGGCACCCTAAGTCCGATTGGATCGGGGGAAATTAGAGGGGGGATAAAATTTCCCCGGCATCAAACTCACGTGGCCCGAACTCAAATGTATTGGTATACGCCAAACGCGCATTGTCGACTTAGGGTAGGTCAACATGAGCGCTTATAACTTTGTTCGTAGTGGACCGAATTTCACAAATTTTTTTTGTTCAACGCTTAAAAGATAGTTTTTGTCAACGCCGTTTACACATTGTTGCTATCTTCATCTGTTCCAGAGATATTTGCGCTCAAACTCGAAAGTTGTCGTAAATCGCACCGATTTTTGCCCTCCCAAATTTTAAAGGGGTGGTGCCCCCAAAAGTTGTACTTGCGTTAACACCCCCACCTAGAGACACGTCAAGTGCCAAAGTTTCGTCAGGCTACACCCCCTAACCCCGAAGTTATAAGCGCTCCTTTATTGCATTTTAAGCCAATTTTTGACCCCATTTGAAAAAAATTGTAAGGGGGGCCCCCATCCCCGGAGGGGGATGCACTAGTAAGACTTGGTCATTCTCTAGCGCGTGTAAAAATTTGGGGGCGCAGCACCCCCTAGGGGCCAAAATATGTTCTTCCGAAAAATGCGCTTTTGGTGGGTACGATTTCACATCTAAATCTCCAAGGTCACTGGACCCAACTTCACCAGACTTGTTTCGCCTAACACAGGAGGAATCGCAGTAGACGGAAAAAAAATCCGAATTTGAATACCTTCATCCGTTTCGGAGACATTCGCCGCCGAACTTCGAAGTCATCCGAAATCAGGCCAAATTTTGCATGTTTTTGGCCCCTGAAATTTTTTTGGGGTGCGCCCCCCAGAATTTTGGACCGGCATTATAAAATAGGGCCTAGTACTGACCATCGTGCAAAATTTCACGCCAGTCGGCCCACGCATCTTGGAGATCTCGCGAGTGGAGAAAAAAAATAAAACATCTAGGCTAAAACTTAAGTCTGCTCCGCAAGCTATCGCTTCCGGGCGGACTAATAACAACACTATGCGACAACTACTATATATATATATGGTCTATACCTTCCTGGCTTAACAAATGTCCTATCTCAATAAGAAAAATTGTTGCGTTTGTGAACTATGCAACAATGACGGCTGCTTAATGGAACTTTCCGAAGAAGACTGAAAATCTGCAATGACCAAATAATACTCAAATGTTTTCAATGCATATCTAACTTCGTCCCCTCATCAGAAACCCCATACTGGCTTTTCGAAAAGCCCTCAAGCCTCACTCTTTTGCCAAATGACATTGCACACAATTCACTATCAATTTAACTGTTGAAGACAGGGCATAATATAACATTAATATATCACGATTACCCTAAGGCGACATCCAGCAAATCTCGACGTCTTTCCTCCGCCCAGTTGACAACATGCTGTGGCTGCCCCTGCATCACATATCCACATTTCAACATCATCACACAAACACTGACTGGCATCAGGAGATCATTATCGGAAGTTACCCGAGGTACAGCAGACATCTCAAATTCTAACGAGGCGTAGCTATTAGTGTTTGCAATCACATTCGGGACTGGTGATGTCCCAATCATAGGATTTGTGGATTACAAAAGATTCAGTAAAATAGTAAATTTTTTTCAAGGCTAAATAATGCAAACTAGAAATTTGGGGCAAAGCCCAACGTGAGTCCGCCCGGCGCCCTAAGTCCGATGAGGGGGAATTAGGGGTGGGAGTAAAATTTCCTCGGCACCAAAGTCACATGGCCCGAACTCAAATGCATTGACATACGCCGAACACGCATTGTCGACTTAGGGTAGGTCAACATGAGCGCTTATAACTTTGTTCGTAGTGGACGGAATTTTACAAATTTTTTTTGTTCAACGCCGAAAAGATCATACTCATCAACGCCATTTAGATTTAATCACTATCTTCATCAATTCCAAAGATATTCGCGGTCAAACTCAAAAGTTGTCGTAAAACGTACTAAATTTTGGACGTTTTTTGCACTCCCAAATTTTAAGGGGGGCGGTGCCCCCAAAAGTTGTACTTGCGTTAACACCCCAACCTAGAGCCGCGTCAAGTGCCGAAATTTCGTTGGGCTACACCCCCTAACTCCGAAGTTATAAGCGCTCCTTTTAAGCCAATTTTTGACCACCCTTTGAAAAAAGTGTTAAGGTGGAGGGTGCGCTAGTAAGACTTGGTGATTCTCTAGCGCGTGTAAAAATTTGGGGGCGCAGCACCCCCTAGGGGCCGAAATATGATCTTCCGAAATATGCGCTTTCGGTGGGTACCATTAAAAATCTAAATCTCCAAGGTTACTGGACCAAACTTCACCGGACTTGTTTCGCCTAACGCAGGAGGAATCGCGATAGACGGAATGACTATCCGATTTTGAATATCTTCATCCGTTTCGGAGATATTTGCCGCCGAACTTCGAAGTCGTCCGAAATCGGGCCAAATTTTGCATGTTTTTCGCCCCTGAATTTTTTTTGGGGTGCGCCCCCAAAAAAATTTTGGACCGGCATTATAAAATTGGGCCTAGTACTGACCATCGTGCAAAATTTCACGCCAGTCGGCCCACGCATCTCGGAGATCTCGCGCGGGAAAAAACATCTGCGCTAAAACATAAGCCCGCTCCGCAAGCTATCGCTTCCGGGCGGACTAATAAAATTATTTAAACACCATGCAAAGTATTCGGAGTATTTAAATACTATTGAAATATCCAAATACTTGACTTGCTAAGTATTTAAATACCGCAAAATCACACGACAAAATTTTTATGCCAACAAATATCTTTTGTTGTATGGACGCGCGGACGAACGAACGCTCAGGTTGATTTTATACGCCGTCCAATGTTATGCATTGCGTTGGACAGACAATAAGCAAAAGTGCATTAACTTACAGGAATAGTTTATTTATAAACACAATAAAAAAGTTAGTTCGTTGCACTGTCGTACATTAATATTAATATTGTTAACTTTATGTAGATTCAAGTGTTTTCCACAGCAGTGATATAATTAAAATGCTTTAAACGAATAGAGGCTCGGGGTATTGGAATCTTTGTGTTCCTTGAGTTGTACTGAGTGGAGCGATTTAGTTAAGTTTTAATCTAAGGATGCCACTTTTGCCGGACACAACGTTGCCAGCACGCTTGGAACGCGATGTTTTTGTTGATTCAGAGTTTGGCAGTCGGTTTAGTGCCGCCATATTGGTTGCGCAGAAGTCGTCGGAGAATCTTGCCGCTGTGCGTTCTCGGCAAACTGCTGACGATCTGGATACCTGCACGCAGCTTCTTGTAGGACGACACTCTCTCTGATAGACCGACACATGCACACACGGCACGCTACGATCGACTAGTTGTAATAAACTCGCTTCTATGATGAACTTTTTCAAACCGAACGTTTTAACGGGTTTTCTTACGTTTTTTTTCTTCTAAATTCTCAACGAAGGTTAAACGGTCGTTGCACTGTGACAATGACGGCATTGTAAACTACATGTACGAATAATCGAGAAGTAATGAATATAATGATTAATAATAAGGCTTATGAGTAACATACGGGTAGCCTATAATAAAACGGATTTTGAATGTAGATTTTTTTATTGCATTTTATATGCTTTTTGTCAGCACACAATATAGGTTCACAAGTGTCACGCTTTTATCCGCATTTACAAAAGTTCTACACATTTTCCCGCAAAACGCGTTATAATTGTTTTCAAAATATTTTTAGTGTTCATTGCATCCATACTCTCGCGCACACATTTACTGTCTCATTTAGGCTTACGGTTGGCAAATCGATGAAAAAGTGTGTAATTCATATAATTTGTATAGGCCTATAACTGAAAGCACTCGGAGAACGCAAACTTCCCTCGGTGGATCAAACTAGCGGCGTTGCGGTTATAAGTTGGGGGGACAGTGGCAATTTTCGGATAGACAGCTGCACATGTTCGAAAGCTAGACAAACTAACTTTCGACAGAGGAGATTATGGGTGCTGAAAAGTTCAATCCCCTCCCATAAATTTTTCGCAAATTGGAGATTTTTAGTCTCAGATTTCATCTTACTGAAAGATCAAAATTTTTCGACAAAAAGAAAAGTTTTCGAAAGGCTGAAATTTAGCCCCCCCCCTTATCCCTGTCAGAACATGGAGGTAATAAGGCTGCTGTTGACAAGAAAACTTCTTTCACTACACTTTTGCGACCACGGACAGCAGCACATATGTACCGAATAACTGGGTACGTGATAGCTAATGGCCCACTCTGTATATAGGCTATAGGCCCTATATCTACCTAGGCCTACCGTTGACGAAGTTGAGCACATCTTGTGTTCGTATGCGCTCTGATCTCGGTACAACGAGTGCTCGTGGTAGGTCACCGTCGACGTCATCTCTGACGCTGACCACTGCCGCGTCGTCAACGTCTGGATGCTGACGAAGTACCGACTCCAACTCCGTCGGCGACACCTCACCACATCAGCATGGCAAGACGGCTTTAACGCACCGCTGAGAAAGTCGAAGGTTTTTGGACGGGGGGACAAGAAAGTTGTAGGTCTTTTATGTTTTAAAGAGTTTTATGGGGTTTTTTGGTTTTAATGTATAAAGAAAACCAAAAAAAAATTTAAAATTCAAGAAAAACATTCTACCAGGTATACAGCGCTCACATTTTTTTGTTGAGTTAATGGCGACGAGAACGTTAAAATTAAATTGGATTTTTATTACAAATTAGTCAACAAAAAACCTAAAATTTTGGCTTTGGAATTAATATTCCGCCTCGGTTTAACTTGGCCTGACTAACAATCGCCATTTCTGGGACTAATATATGTCAAATAAATAGGCCCACATGTATATCAACGACGGAATTGCAGGCCTGCCAAGACGCCCGCATTCAGCGAATGACACTAGCAATTTAACTTCTTTACTCGCTCACCAGCGAATTGAGCGCAAAATCAATTATCGACGACGACGAATGTCTCCCACTTTGGTTTTAATTTGTCATTGGTGTTTAAACTGCACTACATTTGGTCAGCTGATTTTCATGAATATAATGTTGCTACCAAATATGGCTAAAAAAAGCTAAAATGCACTAAATACGATTGACCGGGACTTTGCTTTGGACCACGCTCACAGCACTCCTCCTCGAGACCCATCAGCTGGATTTGATCTCTAAAGCAAGAGAAAAGAAGAAAAGAAAAGGGGAGAAAAAGAAAAAAGAAAAAAAGAAAAAAGGAAAAAAGGGATGAAAAACGAAAGAGGGAGGAAAGGGGAAGGAAAAAAAGGTTTGTTAATAATTTGTTATCGTACATTATTGGCGTACTGGTATGTAATATCATAACTTGGTGCCCTGGAATTGACGCTGGCTGAAGACCAGGATAAGTGACAAATGCAGAAGTGATGACTGAATGAAGGAAGGTCGTTCAATAAATAGCTTGGCATCAAAGGCCGGAATGTCACTTTGCAAGCTGTAGCGAGAGCATCGGTCAAGCCAGGTGTCTTCGTCATAAAAATTGTCGTTTAGCCTACTCGCATGAAATATTAAAGCATAGGCGGATCCAGGAGTTGAAGTTAGGGGGGCAAGGTTGTGCGCCCAAGGCGCGAGCCGAGTCGAGGCGCCGAAGGCGCCAAGAGGGGTAGGGTGTGGAAAGGGGTATTCCCCTCCCCACAGAGAAAAATTCTGTTGATATTGTAGGATCAAAATAGCGTGTTTTCGTGCACTTTTGATGCTAGATTGTTTTTTTATAACCAAAAATCACTATAAAAATAGACCAGGAATACAAGGACTGCCATGGAGATGCATGCGATAACGAGCGTTATTCAGGGGTGTCTATCCCTCATGTCATTGGAGCAAGTTCCCCCTAACTCAAGCTGAGGCGCCGCAGGCGCCGAGATGAGGCGTCGTACATAGGCGTCGACGGAGTGGGAATGGGAAAGGGGTATCCCCCTCCCCAGCCGGGGTCTGGGTGAGCGTCGTGAGCTCTCCCAGCGGGAAAAGCAAATTTGGTGCATTCTGGACGTCATAGAGCACTTCTGCTTGTAAAACGTAGGGGAGAGCGGGGTTGGTTGAGACACCGCCACCGTCAAATTTTTTTTGTGTTTTATATATGGTATATAAGTTTTTATCGACAAAATTTAATAAATAATCAAATAATAATTGCAATACGACTATATCTGTGGAGATGTTTTAGTTTTTTTACGAATGTTTGTTTTGGAGGCGCAAAATTTTATTTTAAATAACCGTTGAACTCTGTCTTCTAAGGTAATAGTCGTTTTCACCTCAAACAATGAGTTATATTTTGAGAGATCGACATACACGGCATTCAAAAACGTGAGCGCGATCAATTTATGAGCGATAATACAAGTGCTACGGGTCGCGAACCTATGTCACCTTTGTCGGGGTTGGTTGAGACAGCAGGCAATGTGAGGGGAGACCGGGGCTGCTGGTTGAGACACTTTCAGTCCAAAGATCATGCAACGACGCCACTGATTGATTATATCACCGAACACTTCGGCTTCTGACCCTTTTAGTTCATTTGAGCTAATTCCGACACTAATTATTGGCAATTTCTTATATAAATACTCGTTTTATAAAGCCTTCATTTTGACATAATTTTGATGTCTCAACCACGACTGCCATTGTCTCAACCAGTACAGACTCGGAGTTGGTTGAGACATTAGGGTACTTGTTATTTTTCGTACTTTTTTTCACAAAACGAAACAGAATTTTGTTACTTAGACTTATTATTTTTGTTGCTAAATGAATACAGTAATAATAGAAACTCAAAAAGTCATACTGAACGCAACACATTTTCAGATATGATCTTTGGACCGAAAGTGTCTCAACCAACCCCGGTCTCCCCTAGTGTAAATATATCATAAATGCAAAATAATATTAATACTTAACTTTCCCTTTAATTTCCCAAAACAACCTTCCCATTTTTTCCAAGGATTATATAAGCATCTTTATTCGCAAACAGCAGATACATAGGCGTAGCCAGAAATTGTAGTCACAAAAGAGATGGCCCCCGGGCCAAAAATTGAAGCCGAAAGCCGAGAGCGGATGTGGGTGGACTTCTTGGGAAGCGGCCGGTCGCTGGAGCACAGCCCCTCAGAGGCAAACGCTTTTTGGGCATGAAAACCCCCTAAAATGCATATATTAAGTATAAATTTTATTATTTTCACTGCACAAATTTATAATGCACTGCATATGCAAAACAAAAAAGCGACTTTTGACACTGGCCCCCACTAAATCCGCCTATGTGTTAAATATCAAACAACAAAACTAAAAACGAATATGCAGCATAGTCGCGCAATACGACGTCGCTCTGGTGAGCTCACGTCGTAGAACAACAGCTGCAGCAATGCATCGGTTGTATATGTTAGGCCTAATGCAAATCATGTTTGATAGGCCTACATTTTAGCATCCTGAACACTTGTTGAAAATAGGACGCGGTTACGGGAAAAATGGAACACTTATAGGCCTAACCAAAGGCGTAACCAGGTTTTATCATTGAGATTTGATAATTACATCCGCCTAGGAGGTAATGTTTTTGCTGGACTTTGTCTGTCTGTTTGTCTGTTTGTCTGTGTGTTAGCAAGATAACTCAAAAAGTTATGGACGGATCTTTCTGAAATTTTGTGGGAAAGTCGGGAATGGCACAAACTACCAGTGGTTCAATTTTGGGGGTGATCCGGAAAAAATCCTGGATTCTGGATCACTTTGAAATTTTCCTTACCATTGCTTTCAATGGGGCATAAGGAAAACCGCTGACAAACCGAAGATGGTGCCGAACCTAGCGAACAACATTGCCTTGGCGGAGGTGTGCGGGCTTTGATTATCATTGTAATGTGAAAGCAGCTGCAGTCAATATTAACCGAGTTAAGCCTGCAATGCAGAACAGTTTTCACGCTACCTGAAACCCTCTAAACTTTAGCAAGTCCTTCAGCCGGTCAATGATGTAGAGATTGCCGTTGTCATCGAAATGCCCATAATCACCTGCACATGTCATTGTGTCGTTTACTGTAAACAATATTTTGCCTTCTTCTTTCGCAAGGAGACGCTAGCCCTCTATAACTTCACCACGTGCCAAATTAAATTCGTTTGCGCCAGACATACATCGAAGTGATTGCCCTTTTCCTCTATAATGCACAAATCATCAGAGTCGAGTAATGCTGCACAGCTCTACAAGACTATTCAGATTACGTCACTATTATTGTAGGCCTATTTTTGAATGTGTTGTCATTTGTTCTTATATAAGCATTAGACTTTTTTGCTGCTATTGGAGTTTATTTAAATTAACACGATACTCATTAAGGAACTATAAAATCTATAAACTGTTGTTTTATTTGGCGCTATAAAAAAACAGAAATCGCGGCTCCACAAGAATATGATGCACGTTTTCGGCACTCAACGAAAAATCGAAGACCGAGCCACAAAGTAAGCTTATGCTTTTTGTAGCAGGCCTACAGATAAATATGAAATGGCGACGTTTGACGACCTGTTCTGAACCACCCTTGACCGTCGAGCGAGTTGCGGGTTGCGTGTAGGTCGTTCCAGTAGCCAGCGAACTGTCCCGGAGTCTTGACAAATATCTCACCGTCTTGGTTGGCTGTCGTCTTCGTACACCCAGTCTCTGTGTCAACTATCTGAAACGGCGACAGTTATATGCTAAATTTGTAACTTCTTGTAATTTCGCGGCAAATATTATTTAAAAAGATGTGGTACAAATTTTCTGGCTAAACCTGGTTTTTGTCCTCACTCAGAAATCTAATTGCCGCCGGAGGAGCCTACCACAATCCTTCGACTGAAAATCATAATATCGACACGAGAAAAGGCAAAGAATTGGCGAAATTTTCAGATCCGCTACGTTTACTTTAATATAATGCAGGCAAGCTCAAATCCAACACGCAAACTAAAAAAATTAAAACTGCCAGTTGGCAAAAATTGGAAAATGCCAGAGTAGCGTAAAAAGGCTTTGTCGCCCCATATACCGGTATCTTGTAAAAAAATTTCTGCAAAAGTCCATGGCTGTAGCCTGCAGTGTTAACAGACTCTGCTTAGTAACCAGTTTGCAGGTAGGCCTACCTCCATGCTTGCTTCAGTCATATTTATGTTTGGATTCCTGTGGATATTGGATGGGATAATGTCTATGTCACAGTCACGCAGGCTGCACGGGCTAACCTCTGCGACCACGTGACTGGGCCTGCTATGCTGGGTGCCCGTAGGACAGCGTATAGCCGTCACTCGCCGTCTGATATCTGAACGAGTAGTTTTTCTGTCTGTCCGTCTGTCACTCTGTCTATCCTGTCCCTGGACCGTTCAATTGTCGTTTGCTTAGTTAAGCTGGTTCGATAGTACGTACGTGTATTAATGAAGTTAGCTTTGGCTCTTAAAACCTCAACATCAAATCAAATCAAATCATTTATTTAGACAAGCAGATACAAAAAAACGTTGACAAAATGAGTAATGAAAAGGCTTGAGCAAGGGCACAAAGGGCTGCAAGAGCCTCTTACATGGACCCCAAAAAAGAAAAAAGCATACGAATAAGAC
>Ga0209454_1004775_pt1 | contig 10235 bp, 5 predicted proteins | sample WorMetHERISLAND1_2_FD_187400 | JGI IMG/M metagenome (GOLD analysis project Ga0209454, IMG submission 187400) | Marine gutless worms symbiont microbial communities from Max Planck institute for Marine Microbiology, Germany - Olavius geniculatus... | ecosystem: Host-associated > Annelida >... | reverse complement strand
GTTAGACGTATGTATAAAACTGTAGCAGGAAGGATGTTAGGGTACATTAGAAAAATAATTAAATTAACTATTTAAATAAGATAATGAGCTTAATTAATTATTTAAAGCTAGGGTTAAGAGAGACAGCCAATAAAAGACCTAATTTGACTCCTGAGGTCCTGTTATAGTGCAATTTAGGGTTAGGGTTACCAAGGTGTACTATAGCTGAACGCAGAAAAACACTTACGTAGAGAGAGCCGTGCAACTACCTTTCCTGCTATGTGGTAATTGGTAGGTAATGAAGGTTGTTGACGGTCGCGTAAGACGTGTTGGACGTACGTATAAACCTTAGCAAGATGGATTTTAGGGTTTATTAAAAATAATTAAATTAGCTATGTAAATACGTTAATTAGCATAATTAATTATTTAAAGCTAGAATTAAGAGGGACAACCAATAGGAGACCTAAATTTGACCCCTGAGGTCCTGCTATAGTGCAGTTTAGGGCTAAGGTTATCAAGGCGTACTATAGCTGAACGCAGAAAAAAACACTTACGTAGAGAGTGGCATAATTACCCCCCTTCTACGCAGTAACTGACAGGTAATGAGAGCTGTAGACGGCCGTGTAAAACGTGCTGGGTGTATGTCTGAACGCCAACAAGAAGGATGTTACGATAATTTAAAAAATAATTAAATTAGCTATTTTAATAGATTAATTAGCATAATAAATTAATTATTAAAAGCTAAGGTTGAGAGAGCAACCATTAGAAGACCTAATTTGACCCCTGAGGCCTTGCTATAGTGCAATTTAAAGTTAGGGTTACCAGGACGTACTATAGCTGGACGCCGGAAAAAACACACTTACGTAGAGAGAGCGACGTAATTGCCTCCTGTTACGCGGTAATTGGTAGATAACGAGGGTAGTTGACGGTCGTGTATAACGTGCTGGGTGTATGGATGAACGTCAGTAAGGAGGACGTTACGGTAAATTAGAAAAATAATTAAAATAGTTATTTATATAGGTTAATTAGTATAATTAATTAATTATTTAAAGCTAGGGTTAAAAGAGCAGCCAATAGGAGGCCTAATTTAGCCTTAAATGCCTTACTATAGTGCAATTTTGGGTTAGGGTTTCCAAGACGTACTATAGCCGGACACATGTAAAGGTACCAGGGTGTGCCAAGACTGGGCGGGGCACCTGTCAACTCGTCAACAGACCCCCCGCTGTGGGGCAGAAAGTACCTTCTCCTAATACTGTTCTGTAAGTTTATTTTTATAAGCAATGTTTTAAATAGTGCTAGCATGTTGTTTTGGGGTCCGATGTTTTGCGGTATCTAAGTGTCAAAGCACTAAAGAGTAGTACTTTGTACGAAGGTTAACAATGATGCAACGGTGTTCAGTTTATGTTGTGGTTAATCTTGATCAACGTAGTTGCTATATCGTGGGCTTGATTGTGACTTAAACGTGCGAACAAACAAACCATTTTAATACAACACTAACTATCAAAGTCGAAGGTTTCCATTTTTTATTCCTCGTGCGCTACGTTCCTAACGTAGCGAAAAAGAGTATATGAGATCAGTGTAATATTGAGGACCGACTGACCGACCGACGAACGACCAACGACCGACCTCTGTTTTTGGAAAAGCCTTCCTGTAAGAAATTCCATAACAGTGCTAGATAGACGCATGGTCACTATGGACCACTCATAAGAAGTCGACCACCTCGTGTCGAATGGCCATGTGACCGATGACATCACGTGACCCCAAAGGACAAAGGTCGTAACCCCATTACCTTTGAGGCGCCATATTTTTATAACGGTACCAGATAGACAGGGAGACATTTCCAATAATGACTTCGACACTAGTCATCATTATTATAATATTAGTCCGGTCTCAAATTGACGCCTGGACTCTAACAGAAGTTGAAAGAAACGAAAAAAACACTTATAGAGGAATACAGAAAAAAATAATGCGCGCGAGGAGTACACTAGATTGGTCACAATCTAATAATATTTTTTCGAATATTGGTCTGTGCCGGCCTGATTCGGGTTAAGGCAGTTATCCCATTTACAACCAAGCTGTGTAGTGTACTAGCAAACACTGGAAACTAACGCTTCATAGCTCTGAAATAAGTTACGGTGAAAATCTGTACAAGACTTTAACACTTCACGTAAAGATCGGAAACAATCGAGACTATTAATGGTTTTTTGGCTGAATCCCACATGTACTTTGCATTAAATAGCTATTTTTAAAGAATAAACCAGCTCGCAAAGATCAGAAATAACCAGAATCTTTAGCTTTCAAGCTATTATGTTGTTTCAGTTACATCCCTCAGAAAACTCGGCAGTGAGCAAGGCCGGACGCAACGCTGTCGTAACGTCACTGATGGTTTGCTGTGGATTCGTCATCTGCTGGTCGCCCAATCAAATTATGTTTTTTCTCAACTTTGCCGGCTACAGCGTCGACTTCGGAAGTTGGTTCTATCACTTCACCGTGGTTCTGGTGTTCACCAGCAGCTGCATCAACCCTTTCATCTACGCCGCCAAGTACCGTGAGTTCCAGAAGGGCGTCAGACGTCTGGCGGCCTGCATCACCAACAAGCCACATCAGATTCAGCCGCTGCAGGATGCCGGCGCTACATACACAGGGAGAAGCGGCCATTCTCAGCCACAGTAGTCAAGGAATCCTGAGGCGTGGTTTTCGTTTAACGCAATACAGCAGCGGACGCAACGCGGGGCCCTTGAGCACTTTTTGACGCAAGTGGCGCAGTCAACGCAAAAAGAACGCAATATACGCGACAAACGCAGAAGACGCAAAAGCTAAAAAGCACGGATGGAAGCGGTTTGCTGCGTGCGTTGCGTGAGATAGAAACCACGTTTAACAGTTTAAGTGTTGCCAGTTTACTACGTCATCATTTACCTGTTTCTGTAGTAGTCTCAAAAATCAGCTTGATGAAGTTTGTGTTGTATAACTTCTGACGCAGCTTAATACCAACTATCGACTGTACATATCCACTGTTTTACAGTGCTGTCGCTTTATACGTCATTGATATACGTAGAACGTAACACAACTTTAGTTAAGTAGGAAAAGACAAAAAATGCGGCCATCCATTTTAAATCGCCGCCGCCGATCGCCGATAGTCAACAGGCCCTCTCACAGCCGTGACCGATGCGAGCGGTGCTCATCTCCGTTTCCAAGGCCCCGAGCCGGCAGTGTGCCGCAGACGCCTCGCCTGCCGTATGGGATCACACCCGATACAGGCGAACCCGTCCCTGCTTTATATATGGGAGGGTCAGACCTCCGCATATTACTGCCGTAACCTTCCCGGCAGTGAAGCCGGTACCAATTTGTACTGCTTGGTGAGCAGCGGCACATGTGTGTGAACAACTTGCCCAAGGTTACCTGGCAGTGTCGCGGCGCGGAGTCGAACCTGCAACCTCAGGGTTACAAGTTCAGCACGTTACAGCTACACTATTAAACCATCCATTTTGCACTTCAACATTTCGAACTTATAAAGAAATATTTGTTTCAAGCCAAACATATATTCCGGTAAAAAAGCAAGTTTACACACTGTTTTGATCTCTGTGCTTGAACACTCAATATTATTTATTGTTTATTCGCGGTTTTGTTTGTTACAGTTGACTGTTCAATACTACGTTGTCAATAAGAACAAACGTCGCATTTAATTTGACTGCAAAAATAGTATGACTTTAACGTTTTTTTCTTTTCGATTAAAGCGCTTGCAACACTAAATTTACGATCTAAACTATTTGTCTAAAATAAGCTTAAATAAAATAAGCTAAGAGTCTTACAAAATGCGTTATCACTAAATACTAATTTTTTTCTAAACGTAGCAGACACGTAAAGCAATGTAATGTCATTTATTAGGTCGTGCAGTTTGCAAAGTTTGTTGTGATACCATACCAAAATGCTGCCGTTAGCAGCGTTCTTTAAAAAAAACTTTTTAAGTTAAGATCAGAAGATCAGGGACGCGTTTACCTGTGTCGGGTGGCAGGTAACACTGTGTAATCCCATATGGCAGGTGACGCTCCTTAGCTCTGTGAGGGGTTCAATTTTTTAAAAAGCTATATTCCGACTTTTACTTTTTTACCTTTAAGTGCATTTTGTGTGAGCGAAATTTAAAATCATTTTTCTCGGTCTCGAATCGAGTTTACAATAGGCCTAAGTTTAGTTTTTGGCCGTATAGAGCGGATTGGCATTTTGCTAGTTATTCAGTTAATCTATTTAATAAACTTTGACGCTGCTGCACATTAAACATTGTATTGTCTGCGTTATATAGGTTGTTATGATTGTCATAATTGTAATTGTAATTTGTGGTTTTTCGAGTAATTGGAGTGATTGCATCAGTACAATGTGCACACAGCACTGCGCTACACAACCCAACGACTGCACCTTAGTCGTATCACAAAGAATATTGTCTCGTAGTGAGAAATGTTTGCAATAATTGCAACGATCGTCATTTTGATCTGGCGACGATGACGCATTCTCTTATTCCTTTTGTGACCGTTTGCTTTACCGGTAATTACGAAGAATTACACATGTACGCTCGGAGTAAAGTTAGAGTCAACAACAAAATGCGCAATTAGTATTAAAAACTATTTTGTCATAACGAACATGGAACACATTATTAAAGTAAAGCGCGCAAATCTTTATTTCATTTGTTACCATATTAATGACATACAGTGTTTTGTGTATTTGTTGTATTAAATGTTTTATTCAATACCGTTCATTGCATCATAGATGCGGTTTTGGCCAGCTATATGCGAAAAAGTTTAAAGTGATGTGAAATAAGAAAAAGTCGAAAAACAAAAAAAAACTAAAAAGCAGTCGTAGCCCGCAGGTACCTCCGCCAAGGCAAAGCTATTCGCCAGTTGACGTCACCATCTTCGCTTTGCCAGCGGTTCCCTTATGCCCCCTTTAACGCAATGGTAACGAAAATTTCAAAGTGATTTAGAATCCAGGATTCCTGTCGGATTACCCCCAAAATCGAAGCACTGGTAGTCTATGCCATGCCCGACATACATTCAAAATTTCACAAAGATCCGTCCATAACTTTTCGAGTTATCTTGTTAACAAACAAACAGACAAACAAAAACCGGCAAAACATTACCTCGTTGGCGGAGGTAATGAAAGTAAAAAGTGCCGAGAAAAAACTGCAAAAGAAATCAAAACTGTGAAATTTTTACCATAAAAGCAGGCAAACGTTAATGACATTGGAATGCCTCTTGTCCGGAAAATAATAACCCCATCGTATAATAGAGATGTCAAATTTAACCAAATTTAAATAAAATTTCGTACATTTAATCCCCAATAAATTGCTGAACAAATGCCAAATTTCGTTAAAATGATTATTTTAGCAAAGTTGTTAATTATTAAATATCGATAATAAAATATCCGTTAACAATATGGCGTTACATGCTGCAGTCGCTCGATCGGAATTGACGTATGTTGACGAAAACAACGTAAATAATGCGGTAACATAAACAATAACGAAATAATATATTTTACAGACGACCGTGTTGTAATTAAACTGTTAATTAAAACAAGAAATAGGGTAATATACGGTGCTAAAAATATTATCGCGGATTTTCCTAGAAAACCGTCGACACACTCAGGATTAAACAAACTGTTGCCGAAGATCGACAGACTTTTTGAGTAACCTCACAAAAGCCACTATAACTATAACTATCGTTTAGGTACGCTGGTAGATTTAATTAACATTAAATATTTAAAAAAAAACTTACCAGCTTACACGACTGTGCAACGGCGACCAAGTCGCACGTTTAAAACAGCAGAAATCATTTCACTAAAACACAGAGTGATAGAACGACGAACTGGTTGCCCTTAAAAATCATGTGACGTGACCCCGTTTAACTTTTTCCACAGTACTGGAAAATTTTACAAAAAAATAGAACCCAATGTATCCTTAAAAATTAAGTATAAAAACTCAATAATAAAAAAAAATCATTATAACAAAAATGCGTTTTGAAATTTGTTTGACAAATGATTACTTTAAAAAAATTAATACAGTAGTATCTGATATATGTGATGTATGTAATGAATGTGTGGAAACTGTGGAACACATTTTACTAGGATGTGCTAAAAGTATTTTGTGTTGTAAAATACTAAACACTTGTACTGCTTTAAATGTTATTCCGCAGTTGGAAATTATTTTCAAAAACCCCGACATTATCAAAGTAGTTTACTCTAATATAAAACGTAAAATATAGTGTAGTTGAATTTATATGACCATTTCACATTACGTATCTTGTATCTTCGTACTTCGTTTGTGACATTTTGAGCAAAAATACTTTGATTGTGTTAGTTTTACGCTAAGTCAATATGTGTTTTGCAAAGATGTTAGTTAAGTTGTGCTTGCTGGACATTTTTTGCTATATATTGTAACTGACATTTGTCGACGTCGCTCATCATCGTCGTTATGAGCAGCGACGTTAAAATTAAAATACATACATACATACGTCACAACCAAATACCTGAAATAATTGAAACAACAGGCTTTTTTGACATGCGTTTATAGCATAGCAGCAGAATTATGTTTTGCAAATATCTGCTTTTTACGCGCGAGCGCTAGCATAGCGCGTATTAGCTACGGTAATTCTGTCTGTCTGTCGGTCTGTCTGTCACAACCGTGTACCGATTAGAGACCACTATAAGATAAAGACTTCTGGTTTTACCGTATGATAGCTTAAAGTCTCTAGTATTTTATGACAAAATTTTATGCCGCTGGGTAAAGGGCATTCTTTTAAACGAGGAACGGAAAGAGGGGCACCCCTGAAAAAAAACGTTATTTTGCAGCTATTGGCTGCTCCTGCGTGAAAATGGTTGCAGATAGGCACAGACATACAGCTTATCATAACAAGCACTGGCTACTAGCTTCTTTAAAATGTCAACATTGATAACCATTAATGACCTTAAATTCCCAAAATAAAGGGTTTTAGTGAATTTTTGCGATTTCGGGCTGCGACACACATTTCAAGAATGAATTGCGCCGAAATAGTTGGAGATAGACCAAAACAATCTGCGTATGAAATTTTTAGCATTAAATGTAGATTTTAGCAGTCAAAGTCCGGACCCTTTAGATTCAAGCAGGCCTGCGTACGTGGGTGTCAAAAAGGGGTACATCCTTAAAAAGTGGTTATTTTTTTCGCTGTTCGCTTGTCTAGCGTTAAAATGGTTGCAGATAGGCACAAACATGCTGCTTATCATAACAAGCACTGGCGACAAGCTTCTTAGAAATATGTCAACATCGATGACCTTGAATAACCTTGAACCTAAAAAATAGGGGTTTTAGTAATTTTTTGGTGATTTTTCTCTGCAAAAAAGTGAATTGTGACGAAATTGATAAAAATAGACCAAGATTACCTGCGCACGGGAACTGCTATAGGCTCTCGCGCTTTTCATAAGCATTAGCTCAGATTTCTTGTTTTGAATTTGTACGGGCTTACATGGATGCGCGCAGCACTTTCACGAATGCAATAAGCAAGTTCGGTGTTTTTCAACGTGCAAACTGATCGCAAACATTCGTTGCATTTTATATAATCCGTCATACCAGTGAAAGTAAAAGGCGCAGATAATTTATCCGGCAGCCGTATCACTAGCCTAACGGCTATTCATACAGTGATCGGATAAATATCCAGTTCCACCCGGGCCGGCTATTTATCCGATAGTTGTCTTAAACGGTATCGGCTGGGCTAAGGCCGTGCCTTTGCGGCGGTTCAACGGCAGCCGGCCAACTGACAACCTCAACCCTAAGAACTATTGTGGAATCACGGGTATCGCCAGTCGGCGAGTTCAGTGCTTGCATCCAGCAGCCTCGAATTTATCAGCAATGTTACATGCTTAATTGGCGTGTGCATTATCGTCACATATAAAGCTAAAATACGGTAAACTTAACCATAACTTTAACCCCAATCTTAACTTTAAACCTCAAACTCTTAGACTTAACGCAAAATATTAACCATAATTATTGGGGCTGCGCGTAACAGTAACGACTACTCGTGTTGTCGCCTAGCAAATTTAGTTGAATAGTAATTGAATCCATGACTCGGCACTGTCGGCCGCCTCGTGGAGCCTTGTTTTCGTTTTGTCATTCGCCAGATGGCTCTATTTTATGTTGCAAAGTTGATTCAAATAAATTACGATTTAGCGCTAAAAATAAACATAACTGATTTGTGCCAAATTTGGGTTTAAGTTACAAGCCGTGAAAGTGTTCCCGCTTTTTGGCTCAGCTTGTAAACCTACATTCATTTATCTTCGTCCACTAAGCGAGTGCTCATCACGCATACCTGTTGCCGTTGTAATTGCTGCTGTTGTTGTTGTTGCTGCTGCTGCTGCTGATGGTGATGATGATGACACATAGCCAATAGACGAGTGACGTCGCTGCAAGGATGGAGAACACATCGCTCTCCTCGAGTGTCATTTGGGACGTCACCACAATATTGTCGCAATCTGAAGATGACGTGACAAAATATCTAATTCGCATCCGTGACCTTGTGCTCAAGGTCATCTACATCATCATTGGTACTCTCGGTGTTCTTGACAACGCATTCGTTCTCGTCGTCTTTTTCTTGTTTATCAAGATTACTGAAAAGGTATTTGATTTGTTATGTATTTGTTTAAAACACATCTCAATATGTTTAGTTCTGTAGTGTAGACAAACATTACTTAAACTTTCAATGCAGTTTTATTTGCTACTAATTAATCAGTCAAGCAGGTTTATTGAACTAAGCCAAAAACCCATCGTACACAATACACGTACAAAAAAGACTAACTAATAAATACAAAAGAAAAAACGCACATGTAACTACAATAATATGATCGGGAACACCTTAATAAATTATGTTGCAGATATTTGGCAGTTGTACACGCACTTTTAATTTGTTTTAAAATAAACTACCTTGACTACGAACGGACATAACGAATTCTGCTACACAAATTTTCCCTCGTTAGCAGTTCACCGCCAAAAACTTAAAGAAAATTTACCCATACGGACATCGACAAAAATGTAACTCAGTGAATGTACGGTATCTGCAATATAAGGTTAGTGTAGACATTCGAGTGAGTTTCCTGAACAGTGTGCGTCAAACTCGTCTTAATGTAAGGTGATAAAAACAGCAGTTTTGCTGCAAATATTTTTAGAATTTTATAGTTAAAGTTATTATTATGCGTTATTGTCACTGACTTCAGATTCTGTCTGTATAACGACTACGCAGATATTCGCTAGAAAGCGTCAATTGACAGTGGGGTGGTTGAAGACAGCCAATTTTTGATGCGATATGTTTAAGATTGTTACAAATCACGTTGCCGCATAAGCTGGCGACAGAAACATTTAGCATAGACACCAGTTTGTGTCGGTATCCTTTTTATGCGGATGGTTGCGAAATTCTTTAAAAATGACACGTCAAACAGCTGTAGTTGTATTTGTGTGTACAACGTTGTGCATCCGTTGTTAAGTAAAATTTCTGAAAAACTGCAAACATAACGTATAAAAACATTAAAATAAAAAGATAAATTTTAAAGAGTAGCATTATAATAAAACGAAATGCATACATGAAATGTTTTCTTAGCGATAGATAAGTTTCTTGCATAATTTGTCCAACGCTGCGCATTACATTGGAAAGGCAATAAGACAGGACTAATGTTTGGACGATTCGATTGATAGTTTAGTCCCACGTCGTAGCAGAATAAGTCTAGGTTGGCTACAAAGTTTGTCAGTTGCATTTTTATAGTGATTTAATAAACGAATATTGCATTGTATTGCACACAAGTACTCGTCGTTACTGCCTTCAGATACGATTGCTATTTTAAATTAGAATTTATAAGTGCTTATTGTCTTCCAATTTACTTGACACTGTGTAGAAAATAAACGTGCTGATCGTCAATCAGAGCATCGTCGACATGTGTGCATCATTCTTGGCGCTACTGACGGCCATTGTCGAAGTGGACGGTACTCGTATGTCACGTGACAGCTCCTATGATCAGTTCGTCTGTCGCATCTGGCTTACGAGAATTCCGCTTTAGGATCTTCTGCTTATCTCGACCTACGGAATACTGCTCACCGCACTGGAACGCTATCTGGCCGTCATCTATCCAATCTGGTACAAGGTAAATGTTCAGCTTAGTGAATAGGTTAAAGATATCTATAACAAATGGGTCTAAATTGGATCCATGTAAAGTTTTGTGATTAGCAGTGGCAGGGGCGGCGATTATAGGGGGAA
>Ga0209454_1004774_pt1 | contig 10235 bp, 12 predicted proteins | sample WorMetHERISLAND1_2_FD_187400 | JGI IMG/M metagenome (GOLD analysis project Ga0209454, IMG submission 187400) | Marine gutless worms symbiont microbial communities from Max Planck institute for Marine Microbiology, Germany - Olavius geniculatus... | ecosystem: Host-associated > Annelida >... | reverse complement strand
CCGAGAGTCACAGGCTCCAGGTAGATCATGCCACACCGACTGACCGTCACAGGTTGAACGTACGTTGCGTAACTACTACTACAACTAGTGTTACGACGACGACAACAACAACGACCACCACTACCACCAATATTACTACTAATCCTGCTTAAACTGGGTACCGGCGGCTGCAAATGCATCATGACAAAATTTTAGCGGCAAATAACGTTTTTGGTAACAGCAGCAACTTTTTTAAAACTATAGAGATATTCAGCGTACTTGAAACCAGAAGAAAAACGGTAGCGGTAAACAATGATGCTAAAGCTCAGGTTGCGCCACTCTATTGGAGTGTTTTTTCACTGCCCTAATGCAGTCCGATAGTATCTACATAAACACATTCGCTCAGTATGTGACCGTCCTATATAAGCTGCGAAACGCAGAAATTTCAAGAGCAGAGAATCGAAATTTGAGCATCACTATCTTTTCTATCGGCAACTTGCAGTAGTCTGTTGAAAACTTGCAATTTCTTGCCCTCCCCAACGCCAACCACTCGCACTACCACCAAACCACCACCACTAGAACTACCGACGTACCGAGGCTTGTGAGAGGTCCATGGTCTCAAAGATGAGACTCATAACGGGCGTCATCTGGATGACCTCTCCGCTCATCAGGCAAAGCTTCTTGTTGTCATCCAGCACTGTGTTCATGTTCTCTATCCACACGGCGTCTATCGGTCCGTCGAAGATGACCCATTTGCGGTCGGGCGAGTCGGTCATCGCGAACTCACGGAACGTGTTGGCCGTCACTCCGTCCGACCACTGACGATGAACAATCAATCAACTAACCAACCAACCAATCAACATTTGATAATAAAAGTTAAAGGCGTATACAGAGAGTTCTTTACGGAAACTCGTTTTGGAACTAAGGAGCGTTACCCGCCATATGCGGTCGCATAGTTTTACCTGCCACCCCACTCATAAGAGAAATCCGTCTCGGAGCTACGGAGCGTCACCGGCCATATCAGATCACACAGTGTGATCTGCCACCCGACGCATTTAAACTTGCTCCACTTAAGGTTAGCCCCAGCCATTCAGACAGGCTAGTACTCAACTTACCTACCCCAGAGTGATGGAAGGCCGAATTGACCTGGGTTTTGCGTTTATGCCTATACGCTTTTTACCTATCCAGGTATCAAACAGGCCTGAGGCCAAGCACAGGGCAACTACGTTGGTCCGACACAATGTCTTAACCACTATGGACACTGTGGCACAGATAAAAACAACGTTCCTTGTATTAGATACTTCACTGCTGGAGTGAGTAAGCGAGTATGCATATGCAGTAAAAGCTTATATTACTCCAGACAGTGAGGTATCGAACTCAAACCACGCTCAGATCGCATAGACTACATCAACGTTTGCTTTGTGATGCACGACTGTAGCTGAACAAAATTTAGCTGGGGGGTTGAACTTTTCGATGGTCGGAGCTCGACCAAAATTGTGGTGTAAATCGTATGTATACAGTATATAGCTGACCCCCCAGTACATAATTTGACAGTGTGTTAGAAGGGGTTGAGAAAAAAGTTGGGGGGGTTCAACCTCCCCCCCCCCGACAATTCAAACATTGTGAACATGGTGAAATTAATACTAGTGCAAGCTGAGTGTAGTTTAACCAACCAATTTTTGAGAGATTTGATTGGCAGTGGACCGCCAGCCATTGCAGGTGCATATACCTCGTGTGAGATGGGATCAAACTGTCCATAGAGCTGTCCCATTGTGATAGACTTGGGGTTGATGGTTCGATAGATGACTTTCTCATAGTCGGTGTGATCCGCGATGTTGAGCTGTGTCATCACATCCGCCATTGTGTGAATGACGCTCGTCTTGCTGCCGAACGGCTCACCGACCAACATAAATCTACACGTACATCAGAGTGACCAGACTACACCACTCGTCAAACCCACTGCCTCAGAACCAGTCTCGCCACGGCATATAGCCCAAATTCCACTGTGCCGACCTGCCGTCGCGGGCGTCACAGAAGAAACTTGGCGTAATGGAATATGGGCTTATGTAAGCGATTCAGTAAGTCACTGAGTAAAACTTGTATATACGGGGCACATTAGAAATGAAAAGTTTTCAGAAATTTCAATACTCTCAGAATTTAAGTCAAAAATTGCATCTTGTGAATTTGTACTGTGCTACTAGGCCTACTACTACCATGTGTGCATTTAGGCGTGACCAAACGAATGATGCTGTAAGCTTATACTACAGTCTGTCAGCGACCGTTAAACCACTGTTCAGAACGTATAAGTTCGTTTAAAACTCACTTATCGACTCCAGACAGTGGCTCAACACACACTTCACAGTCACTGCTCTAAAGCATCACGTAGACACTATGAGGTGAAGCTGTCAACTGGCACGTCATGTTATAAGTAAGTAAGTAAATAAGTAAGAAGCGAATGTCCAGTACCCGTGTCGGACGATCATCATCTCGTACATCTGGATGACTTTCTCATTGAAGAAGTCGACGTTCTGTAGATTGGTGGCACGGCAGACGTCAGCCACTGCGTCCAGGAACAGCGAGTAATCGGCCTGCGGCAGACTGACTCCGGGAAACAGATCAGAGATTATACCGAGGAACAGCGGGATATCGTGCGCCAGAAACTTGGGCACGTTTACGTCCATTATCGACCTCAACATCTATGCAACAGCACAGATTACAATTTAAATAATACAGTACAAACTATAACAAGGCCGCACTACGCATGCTGTCCATCTGCCTGTCTTTGTCTGTCTGTCCCGCACAAGCTCCTAACTGAAAAAAAGAGTGCAGAAAAACGGAAAACGAATTAAGCGTTCCACAAGGAGCAACATGTATGCCAATTAATATTCGTCCCGTTGCTATACCACAGCACAAAACAAATTATAAAATCAATTTTGTCCGTCTCTGTCAAAAAGTCAAGGTTGTGAGTTGTGACCCTTTTTGCTTTCGAGATGATAGTCCGTACCAGACAGACGGACAAACAAACAAACGAAAAAAAACATAGCTATCAGAGTAGTTTTCAAACAACCAAGCGACATATAACCGCTCAGGTAAACACGGTTTTTCATCAGTGGACTGGGACCAGACGAAATTCATCTTCGTTGGAGCAAGTGATGGCACTGCTTGAGATGAACAAGCTTGTTGCCACAGCACACTTCAAACAATCAATCGATCAATTATAAATCAAGCGTGAGGAAACCGCTAAACTGAATCAAGTCACCTACCAGTATGTTTTCATCTTCGTCGGGAAATTTGAGTTTGATGTTTCCAGCGGCGGAGAGGACGCTCTTAACGGCCCTCATGCCATAGTCGTAGTGGAACTGTGAACTGAGCTGCTCCGAGCACAGTCGGTACGTGGTCACGATCTTGACAGCCAGGTTACGCGCGTCCGTGAAGCCGAACGAGTAGAGACTGATCTCGGCGATCATCGCGTAGTCAGGAACCATCATCGCCACCGTCCGGAACAACACCTGCGTGCATGCATCGACCAGATCAACGAACAGCATTTACATCATATAATTAACTCAAAGAGCAAATGTCCCATGATAAACGTAGAGAGCATTTTTTTCAGCTGCTATAGAAGAAAAGTTGATATACTTAATAGTTCAGGAGTCAGAACCTAACTTATATAAACTTCCCGCTCTTTTCTTTTCAACCGCGTTTTTGTCTGGTTTTTGTCTGGCTTAAAATGTCGCAAAATCAGCGATGGCATGGGTTGACTCCATACCCTGTGAAGAAGCTCGCAGTGCTCCCCACCCCATAGCTAAACTCACGGCATGAAAGCATATAAGAACAAAACAAAACAAAAAAGCATGAATAAGGGGGAAAGAAAGGATCTCCAAACGCCATTTAGTTGCCAACTCAAAAACTTCATTCTATAACCTAGCTTTCAGTCCATCTTAGTGCGCCTTTCTCACATTTCGCATCTTAGATTCGACTGGCTTCTTGCCGACACTGTGCGCTATATAAATTATATATAAATTTACTTACTTACGTGTTTGCTTAGTTGCGTAAAGTAGAGTCGTGGCATGGAAGGAAAGAAAGAAATTGCCCCTCTTCTTAAATTGTAGCCTTTGGAAAAATGTCCAAAAATTTTCTTACAACAAGAAAAATGTAGGGCTAAAAATCCTCAACTTTAAAAAAGCTTATGAGCAAAATTAAACTTTTGAGCATGCATAATCTCTCCTGTCAGATTTGCAGCTCTCCGTTAGAAATTATCAGTTAACTGCTGAAAAATTGCAACTTTCCGCCCCTGTACTATTTTATCGCACGACGCCGCTGATCGTGTAGATTGATCAAACCTTCAAGTTGTCGGGGAGCTCGGATCTGCCGGCGTAGCCAGGGTTCATTGTGATGCAGACATAACACATCGGATTCAGCACGAGTTCAGTACCCTCAAACTCAAACGTCTCCAAGTGTGCCTGGACCGCGCGAATTATGCACAGGATCTGCAAACATACGCAACACGATCTACATACAATGCAATATGATCTATTCTAAAATACATGTAAATTCCTTCCTTCAGTTTATACGAGGAATTGAAAGTCCAAAACTGCATCTGGTTAATGCAAGAAAATAGCTGAAGAGTGGCCCATAACATTTTACATTTAAAAACGGCCTCATGATCAAGTTTTTTTCCTGCTAGTATGAATACCTCTTTCTATTTCTACCCTTTTGTCTGAATTATCTAGATAAACCACTACAGTGTTCTGAATAAATACACACAAGAGAGAACCATTGGCCAAACTTCACAAATTCTTTTGCTGTGGATTAACAAACAATGATAGCAAAATGTCAGACCTGCTGCGCGACAACGGAGAGCACTTCAAGCTCAATGCGGTTGAATTCGTCAAAACAGGCCCACGCGCCGGCTGATGCGAGACCCTTGAAGAACTGCACGCCGTATAACATCAACGCAAACATGCACGCTAGAAAACGATTTATCATGAACAGATCAATCTCAATTCAATCAAAAAACTGATGTGACGTCGCAAATGAATCAGCATATATACAACACCAAAAAGTGCTTCCACTCTTAATGCTGTTTATTGCAGAACCACCTCCGAACTTCAAACTTTGGAAGGTGAACATCACATTTGAGCGATCACTGAAGACGTTTCTGTTCAGTTAGGCTGCGGCGCTTTGTGACTTTTTGTTTAATCTGCGCCTATATCTACCTACCTACCTTCCAGGGTAGGTAAATCGAGTACCAGCCTGCTTGGCTGGTAAAAGGAAATGCGCGTTCAGCTGTACCGGAGGCAAGTAACAGTAACACTGTGTGATCCCATATGGCAGGTGACGCTCCGCAGCTCTGAGGTGGATTCCCGTGAAGACCTATACACACGCATTAACATATAAATCGTTAGTATAGATTGCGCATACTTTGCCCATGGCGATGTAGTCAAGTCCGTCAGAACAGTTGAAGACCACACACTGAACGGCAATCGCCTTGGCCAGGTCCTTGGTAGTCTCGGTCTTTCCAGTGCCAGCCGGACCTTCGGGCGCGCCGTTCAGATGTAGGTGAAACGCACCCATCAGCGTCCGATAGCAACGGTCAGTCAACGGCGTTATCACCAGTCTGATAAACATTCACACGGATACATTAAGACGTGTACAGAGCCACGTGACTGAACTGAACTGACATGGTTCAGTTTTTGACGAACTGACCAATGGGCAAACAGTAATGCATTACAGCAGGCACCGTCTAACGGCGTCGGCAACTATGTGACTACGCACACGTACGCGTCAACCAAAGACCAATGGGCTCGTCCTGCTCGATTATTGGTCAGTTCATCAAAAACTAAACTGTGTCAGTTCAGTTCAGTTCAATTCAGTCCAGTCCAGTTATGGCGCTCTGTACACAAGACTGTACGTGCCTTTAAAGCACGACAACAAGACATGAACACTAACAGTTGCCAAGAGACACATTACACCGACAGAAAAACAAGGCAATTTACATGAATTATTAACATCGCAGATAAATGGACGAATCAACATCTTTAAGCTGATAAAAAAATGGTAATAATAACAAATTAATTGATTGAGCAGCACTCAAAGATAAGAATTTAAAAAACTGTTTTTTTTTCAGTCCGAGTTGTTAAACCGTGGAATCCCTTACCTGAATTTGTTGTACTGACTACTACTATCAAGATACTTGAATCGAGACTGGACAACGTGTATGTCAAGCCAACCAGTTCGTTTTTACGCGCAACAGCAGCCATTGCAATTCTGTCTGTCCGTCTGTCTGTCCGTCTGTCAGGCAAATGGATCAGTCAAAAACGGTGCAAACTAGGATCACCGAATCTTCACCGTCGGCTGCCTGGAAGACTCTAGTTTCAAGAACCGTAAAACTTTTCCATAAATTCGAAAGAAAAGGTCACCCCGAACGAGAGCACTAAACAAAAGAGGATGAGAAAAACTGGCGATTCTCAGCTGATACGGCGTTGGAGGGCGAGATAGGTGGCGCCCTCTGGTGAGTACAAGTAAAACACTATAAATATTTAGCCGCTGGTCGTCTGGCGCCCTCTGGCGACTGATTTTGTTTTACTGGGCTTTCTTTGAAACTGTAGCCAAAAGTCGTACGGATGAGATCTACAGATGAAGACTACGGATCACTAACGTACGACGGTGCACCGCTGTTGCGCGTTCCCCTTTGCGTTAGCAGGGTTCTTCTTGTTGCTACAAGGAATAGCTCTAACTCTGCTCATAAAAATGCTCCAATCCAATCATCAAGATCTGGACAAAAAAAACTTATCTGTCATGCGTCTAAATTCACCGATAATGAAGATGACGATGATGATTCTATTAACACCGATAACGGCACATATGGGCTATAGAGCCAAGTGAATAAATGTTACAGACCGCGGCGTGTTTCCGAGATATTCGTAAGCATATCGGACACGCGAGTTAACAATGCGAACATAAACGTCCTCGTCCTCCCAGGTGTAGCGCAGCTGAGCCAACCAGTTGAAGTCAGAATCTGATTCAACCTGTTTGTCCACTAGGTCCTGTACCACGTCCCTACAACGATCCACACAACGATCCACTATATAATACGCATCAATATTGCATACGTGTTCTATTCGTTGAAAATTTGGTATGTATTTTAACATATGCTACACGTACTTTGGCGTATTTTACGTAAACAGCAATAAAACATGTACGTTTGCCAGTTTGCCACGGCCAGCACTAAATTATGATGCAAACGTAAATCAATCATGTAATCACAAATCGGTCAAACACAAAATAGCGTAGGCCATTCAGGCATAAGCATGTAGCCTAAATAAGTAAATAAATAAGTAAGTAAGTAAATCATTTATATAGCGCACTGAACTACAATAACCTCGAACGCACTTGGTTTGCTAGTAATACGAGAAGTATGGCCTAAAATTGTTTTCGGTGGCGTCTCTAAAGGTAGACAGAGGCTCGATGTATTTAAAGTTCACATTGTTCTGAGCTCCTAGTATTAATCTAGTAACACGCATGTTCCAATCGTCTATCATACGTGTATAATGCATGCATTTTATTTTTTGCCAACCGTTAGGTGCAGCCTTCGTTACGTCGGTCTGACTGCCTGTGTGTAACGCATGTATTGTGGCTAAACTGTACGTCGTAAAAAGTCGGCGATGGCACCGTTGAATAGAGCGATGATGAGTTTCTATAAGCTGTCAATAATAACCGTGTCTCTATCAGCAGCGGTTTTGCCGCAATTTTGAATGCAAAGTTTCTGCCTGCAGCTATCACCCTCGTATGCCGAATTACTGTATCGTATCCTAGCGTTAACTGTGACGTTCGATATAGCAGCGTCACCATAGCGTGTAGTCACCCCGGGAAATCGCTTTGTTTCCACAACCAGAAGTCAGACGCTGGCCTTCGGATACAGGTGGTATGATCGGCCCACCGTAGCGACAGCTGGGGTTCTTGTTATAAAATGCTCACGTCGTATTTTAACGTGTTAACCTATTCAATACAAACGTAATGTGTAACCTTGCATGTACATCAATGACAACCAGGGCTCCCAGCGTGATGCGTTGCTGCTTCGTCAGCTGACCGCGAACCAGTGCCACTATGTTCAACAGCTGAGCCTTGAGCACATCCCAGTACGCCGCCAGACCGCCCTTCCTCGTGTCAGCGATAGCCACTTGGACCTCGGCCGTCCAGTAGACCTGTGAGATGCACAGGACGACCTGGCCCGGCCACTCGCGTACCCAGTCCTCACGCGGGTCCACCGCATACGCCTGTATACAATGGCAACCATCCAACGATCAATCCATCAATCGTATGAAGTAGGCCTATATACTCAACTATTCACCAAATCATTTCCTAGACTGTACCGTAATGTAACTAATCTCTCTAGAAGATCTAGCAGTTCGTATGACTTAGACCACTTCAAAAATTTCGAATTGACTGATATCCGGTTCTTCAGATTCTCAATAAACTATATAAAGTTGCTGTGTTTGAATAAAATTTATTTATTTAAAAAATGGCGAAACTCAGGGGTCTCATGCACTCACGGACTTCACGGATTTTGTCCACCCAGACTACTGTGTGTTAACTACGCCACTAAATAAAGCACAGTGTTGTAAAACGAGGCCAAACTTCTGAGGCCGAAAACGAGGCCGAAAGCAGAACCGTAAAGCTTATGTCTAGGCCAAGCGAAAAAGACAAAACCGAGATCGAGACCGAAGCCAATACTGTTCAAGGCCGAGGCTAAAGATCTAGGTCAAAGGTAGAACTGTAAAAGTGACAATGACATCGTAAGCCAGACGTTTTATAGTGTTAACTAGGAGAAAGTACTATGACCGAGACCAGGCCAGGCCGAGGCCACATGCCTAAGGCCAAAACCAAGCCCAAGGCCAAAGTTATGGCCTCACGGACTTAATGTCTGAGCGTACCTCTCTGGCGGCGTAGACGACATCTCGCACGGACATCAACATGATCTCTTGCACCTGAAGAAGCCATTTTTCTACAGCTCCTCGCGCCTCGCTCGTTGATATCACCTCACTGAACTTGACCTTTTCTCCCTCGCTGCTGAACATGGCCTGAATCTCAAGCTCCCCGTTGAACTCCAGCTTGCTGATGCCTTCGAAGCACTTCTTAAGATGCGGCTGAACGCGAGTAGGATCCTTCGTTTCCGAGAGAATCTCCAACATCTCGTCGTTTGACAGGAAGAAAAACCTACAGCGCGAGCAGCATCAACCGTAGGTGCAATAGACTAAACGTTGAAAGGCAAACTACGAACGTTAAAACACACTTTTTAATAAATATATTTTAAAACGTTTGTAAATGTTGAACGAAAACGAGGCCTTCTTTTCACTTGACGTATAGACCAAACACATTACTTTGGAATACAGTATTTATCATGCTCACCAATTTTTGTCACGTGGATTAGTTGGTAAATCAAAGTACACAATCCGCTAAAATTTTATCCACAAAACTTTAATTTTTATGTATAAATGTCTTCAATCATCATAGTTTTACACTCTAATCGTTAGATGGTTATTACAAAATAAAAACAAATACATCAAAAGTCGTCATTCATAACAACTGTGCTACTAATCCAATTACATGGATGTAGGTAGATAAGTCTACGTGAGATATCGCTACATGTATATACCTGGGAAAGAACAGCCGTTTTTTCTCCAGATAAGCATTCAAGCCTTTGTTGATTTTCTCCAATAAACCATTACTTTCTTGCAGCTTTTCGAGCAAGCCGCTCGCCGTGGCTGCGACAATCACCTACATACCGAAATAATTTCACAGACATACCATGTCATACCATACATGGCAGAACGGACCAGTGGCTAAAGTAAAAGAGCTAAGCCCCATCTCGGTTTTTAGCCCCCACAATGGCCCACATCAATGTTAATCCCCTCCACACCAAAGCTCAGCTCCACCACCTCTTGGAGTAGGCTAAAAACAACAAAAGTCCTCTCACGCAGCTATTATTGTAAAGTGCGAAGTGTCATAGTATCACAAAAGTGAACAGGACTGTCTATCACTCAATGAAATGCAAATGCAACTATGGTTTGTGTTATAAATTCAGAGGCGTATTCAAATGCCCCTTACGCCTCCTCCGTTGCAAGCCGAAAAATTCGCAAAAATAATCATAAGAAAAATAAAATAGGCAGGCTTAACGTAAAATATCTGTTCCTGCCCCCTTTCAGATTTCTAAATATGTCCCCGATTAAATTAACAAAACACATACTGTAGTTAAC
>Ga0209454_1004772_pt1 | contig 10236 bp, 10 predicted proteins | sample WorMetHERISLAND1_2_FD_187400 | JGI IMG/M metagenome (GOLD analysis project Ga0209454, IMG submission 187400) | Marine gutless worms symbiont microbial communities from Max Planck institute for Marine Microbiology, Germany - Olavius geniculatus... | ecosystem: Host-associated > Annelida >... | reverse complement strand
GATTAATTGTAACCTAGGCCTATCTCGCACCGTTATTGAGATACAGCGACTTATTGACTAAAAATCACAAATTTTGCCCACCCCCCCTCTCATTTATCGTCTTCGTTCGAGGTGACCCCCTTCAAATTTATGGTAAAGCTTTACGGTTCCTGATACTAGAGTCTTCCAGGCAGCCGACGGTGAAGATTTGGTGATCTTATCTTGCACCGTTTTTGACTGATCAACCCGTGTGATGGACAGACAGACGGACGGACGGACGGACGGACGGACGGACGGACGGACGGTCGGACGGACAGAATTACGATGGCTAAGATGCGCTGAAAGCAGTAGCTGCTTTCGCACGTAAAAACGTTAAAAGTCCTTTAAAACGTGACTGGAAAACTGTTCGTAATCGTTGAATAAAAAACGTTAGCCTTAATTTGTTTAACCTCTTGCCTATTACGTAATGCTGTAGGCCTATAGGTGCAGTAGGCCTACAACTGGAACTTGGCGATAGAGAGAAATAGAGAAGACTCAGAAGAGAGAGAGAACTTTATTCAATTTCAATTCAACCTTGTGGTCATATCATACCAGACTAACTGAGCAAACTACCACAAAACCGAAACCTGCATGTGGCTTATAAATTTGTTTCTGTGATGGTTTTAAAAGCACTTCTCAAAGTTCTCGATAGAATTTTCGGCACACGTTTTTTTAAATATAGAAAACGTACACAAATACGTAATGCTGTAGGCGCAGTACAGCTGGAACAGGGGAGATAGGCCTAGAGAAAGAGAGAGAGGAGAGAGAGAACTTTATTTAATTTCAATTTAACCGTGTGGTCTTATCAATAGACTAACTAAACAAACTACCACAAAACCAGTACGTCCGTGTGGCTTATAAATTCGTTTCTGGGATGGTTTCAGAAGCGCTTCTCGAAGTTCTTAGTAGAATTTTGGTACATGTTTTTTAAATATAGAAAACGTCCCCAAAATGAAAAAAACGTTTAAAACACAAAAAGTAGCAACAGTGTAAAAACAGCAGGAATGTAGCGAAAATGATAAGCCGCCGTCGCTGGAAAAATCATGGCTAAGCCGGGACCTTAGCTGCGAAAATGCAAAGCCGGCCATGAAATTCACGGCTAGCCGGCTTAGAGGTTCAGTAAGTAACCAGTGGTGTCTGTTTATAAAATTATTTTTTACGCAGAGCTCCCAAAATTAATCAAAATTAATCGTTTAGTTTCGATTTATTTTTGTAGTCGATCAGAAGACCGAACTGGTTGTTGTTATCTTTCATGAACTGAAGCAAAAGCGATGATGATAAAGCACATTAACTGGCAAAGTGCAGCATGTTATTAAACTAACAGTGTACAAGGACAAATCTTGGTCACATGTTCTGTGTGAAATGATTGCTGTCTGCTGTAGTTTACAACAGGAAATGTTCAGATTTGTTAATGTTAGTGATGTATTAAACTAAACTTGTAATCGAATTTTAATCCATTAAAAAATTAAAATCATTAATTTCTAGAGCCCTATTTTTATGCTTTTAATAATTTGCAAACTGAATATTTTAATGTTTTGTTATCGTCACATAAACTGCATGTTTTTTGCAAGATTCTGATTTGTCAAGGTGTTAATTTGTTTCAGGGTCTTGAACTTCATGACATATCAATTCTACAGAACTACATCCATGTTCAGAAAGTTGATATTTCAAACAATGACATCTCAGGTAAACTGGCTGTGTTCAATACACATATTTAGGCATGATGTAAATTATTACACAAAGATGTGTGAAAGTGTGTATTATTAGTATTATTGTGTGCTCAAATAAGAAATTTATGAAAGTATTATTATGACTGTATTAGTTACATGTTGCTTATAATTTTGTGGTAATTAATTACTTGCAGTATTTTATTGATATTGAATACTAGTGCACTGTAGTGAACCCACTTGTCTGCTTGTTGAGTGCATGTATGCTATTCATACACTTTTTCATAAAATGCAGGTGTAATAATTTATATATGTGTGTATTTTTGCAATAGATTTGTCGGCACTTGGTGGCATGACTGCTTTGCTAGAACTCGATGCTTCATATAATGCCATTGACAAGCTGCTTGGCTTCACTCCACCAAATTGTCTGAAAATTGTAAAAATGTCTCACAATAAAATCACAGAAATGGCCGATATGTCTGCGCACCAATGTCTGCATCATCTCGAGTTAGATGGTAAAGGAAATATTCACATGTACACATTCTAAGATAGTCTCTTCGAAAAGTGTTTATTGACAACAGTAGCATCGACAATAGTATCAGACTGTTAGTATTCATAATGCTGTCATTTTGGAATCTAAACTGTGGGAAGAAGACAGCCTTAAAGAAAAAAATGCAGCTGACAAAAAAAATAGTGATGAGAGGCCGCAGGAGATTTTTTTATTATTTATTTTTATATCATGACATGTCATGTAATATTGCCCAATAACTCATAAAAACAAACTGACACACTAATTAGTACTCACAGAACTTAAGCAAAGTTATTGCAACATTTCAGACTAGACGCAAACAGTAATATTTGATGAAACTTTGAAAGCATACTAAAAATTGCACTGATTTTTTGAAGGTCTAGTAAAAATTGTAGGGATGCATGCTTTTTTCTGACAGACAGCAATTGGAAGCACAGGTTTTTTGTCTTTAGGCCTTATAGATTCTGTGTAATTTGATGAAAGACAGACTATGCAGCTGAATGTAGTTATGCTTACAGGCAGTGCTAGCAAGATAGTTATGGGGTGTTTACACGATGCAGCAAACGTCCAACAAACTTCCAGCAAATGTAATGCTGGACGTTTGCTGGAAGTTTGCTGTACGTTTGCTGGATCACGTAAACACCCTATTAGTCGACAGCAAAATGACCAGTCGGTGTTGAACTGACAAAGATCAACATCAAAGAAACCTGGGGCCTGTAATATTATTTTTATGACAGTTTGATTAAACGTGACCTGTGGTATCACTGTGGTATCTCTATTTGATGATTTTTCATTGCAGTTTACTACTATTATTATCTTATTATTATTATTATTTTTGTTTCTTGTTTAACTAGCCTCTTTCTCTAGAGTTTTTTCGGATCTGACTTATTCTGCTTATGGGCACAAGTTATGGAGATTGCCATAGTAGATTTTTACTAGCAGGGTGCCATTTTGTAAAAGTCAAAAAAATATTATTAGCAGCGTGCAGTCTAAATGACAGAAATGAAATGAAATGCAACAAAATGAAATGATTTTATTTTATTTTATTTCAGTTAAGTTTTGTCACTTTGTATGCTGCTTTTTGGTGTGTGTTGTTACTAACAGACAATGAGATTACAGAAATTCAAGGTCTGTCAGAGTGCCGACATCTGGAGTATCTCAGTTTGAAAAACAACAAGATTGCTCGTATTCAGGGCCTTGACTGTCTGCCACTCAGATATCTCAACTTGGTAAATACAGCTGCATTTTATTGGCTAAAGTGTGGTTTTTATCCAACTCGATGCGTGCAAAGTAAGTTATGGAACAAATGCAACGAGTGCAATGACCATTTCTATTTTTGCATTGTGGCCATTTCGTCAGCTGCCTTCATTGCATTTGTCTGTGCTAGTTGCTTACTAACAGTAAACCACACTTTATACTGTTACTACTCCTTGAGTCTTACAGAATGTTTTCTTAGCATATATTTTTGTCTTACTTTTATCTGTCTCTCTTATTTCACTTTTTCTTTCTGTTGCATTTGTTGTTAATAAAGCAATATATAGGTCTATAATGTTGATTTTTTATGATAACAGCAGGCTTCATATAGGCCAGGTTGTTATTGGTGAAAAAATTATGTCAGGAAACCTATTTGAAGTGCTCTTTGGTGAGTATGTGATATGGAGAACAATTTAGAAATGATGCTGTGAATGAAACCAGCAATTCATGCTGCATTGGGTGCATGCAACGTGCAGGGACCCTGCTGGGACTCTGCTGTGAAACAGTGATAAAATGTACACAGTCAACTTGACTGTGTAGCAATCAGTTTACTAGTCCGAAAGGGCACTGGTCCAAACAGCATGAGGGTTAGAGATAGGGTTAAAAGGTAAAGGTAAAAGTAAAGGTCGTCAATTTGTATAGCGCATCATCGCGAGCACGCGCACGCCTCTAATGCGCTTTGGTCACTAACCAGAGCCGCCTGCCGCACGGCCACCGTGTGCAGCCTGCAGACACAGGCTGGTGCAGCGGTTGGCTAGGCAACCCCAGTCAGCTGTACCAAGGTTAAACCCGGTTTTTTCCTTCTGTAACCCATGTAAATGAGTTACTACTCATTTTACCGTCCCACGGAGGGTAGAAGGCTGAGTCGACCTAGCTGGCAGGCTTCGCACCGATATGGTTTACCTGCCCGCAGGCAATCACCCATCGCAGTACTAACCGGGCCTGGCGTAGAGTAACTTCGTTTCAGCCGAAACGCGCTACCAACTACACCACGCCACCAACCAGTTCGAATTATCATATCATATTTGAGTATATCACCGAATTGCTACAGCAACACGTGGGCTAGCAGCTGCAAGCGAGCGGACCTTCAGTTAGCTAGCGGATTGCCGTAGCAGACTTAGCGGAAATCGGCTTGCTAGCGGATGCTTAACCGAATGCGCCCCTGGAAACATTCTATGAGCAGAAGTGACTGCCAGTCAGTCGTTTTTTCTCGGCGCCGGCGCTATAGCTGAGAGGCAATGAGTGACGTACGGTCGTCGATTGCTCGTGTCAACGAGCGCTCAGCGAATGACTCATCGAATTGTCCGTCACACAGACGACGCCGTCGCGTCTCAGCATCTGTCTGCTTGTCTGTGATTGTAGCGCCACCTAGCCTTGTTCCCAGACACTGTCTAGACCGCTTCATAGTCACGTGATCATGATTCAACCAACGAACGAATGCCACCCATCCACCAGACTCGGTGGGTGGTCCGTAAAAATAAGCGACCACTAACTTGTGTACATTCGTTGATTCGTAGCTTCATCAGTTCAGTTCAGTTCAGTAACACAGCATTCTGTTCACGCACGTCATATTTGTCAGCTCGGTCGACCATAAGCCGTTGTTGGTTACGTTTAAATACTTGAGAGTTAACATGAATAGTTGTCCTCATGTCACATGACATACATCAACTGTAGACATACTCCTGCTCCAGACTGGTCAAAAGCCGATGACTATACTCTCTGCAGCGATATGAGACTATGCTTAATGACTTGTTGAATGAGGTTGATATACCTGTGTCACTGCTGGGTTCTGATCATACCAAAGTCTCAAAGAACGAGGCAGAAATTATGATTGACAATTATTATTGTCACGCTGTAACGACATGTATAAGGCAGGCTGTTCATACAAATATTCCACATTCTGTCAAAGGTGGCTACTACAATGAGCATGCTGTTGCCGGTTGGAATGATGTTGTCAAGGACAAACATGATGCTGCAAGAGCGTTCCTTGACTGGGTAGAAAATGGCAAACCTCGGCAAGGCCCTCTGTTCAGTTTAATGAATAGTACACGTGCTGCATTTAAGTTATCTATGCGATATTGTAAACAACACGAAGATATGATTCGAGCTGATAATTTGGCTAGTAGGCTATTGCTGATAAAAATACAAGTTATTCCGGAAGCATACACAACGAACAGAAAGGCAAAGCTGTAGGCTAAATCACGCCGCAGTTGTTGGTGGATGTACCGGTGAAAAAATAGCTGAAATGTGTCACCACAAACGTCACCACTATGATCAGTTGTACAATTCTATTTAGGATGAATACTCTAAAATCACTTCTATGAGTGCCTGCCAAGACTGCTGGTGCTGGCTGTGACAGGTTTGTTATTTCTGTGCGGGATCTAGCAGTGTGTATTGGTAAACAACAGAAAGGTAAATCTGTTGAGCTTGACAATAATAAGCAGCGTGTATATGGTGTTTCAACCTAAACGTCGTTCACAGATTGTATCTGAGTCGTTCCCACAGCTGACTTTATGCAGTTTTTTTTACATCAAGTAGGCCTATGTAGATTCTTTTAAATATTAAGGGCACATTATACTTTCTATTAGGATGGACAGGGACTAATGATGATATTGGCCTACAGCGTGAAGTTCGCAATCTGTTTATGACGTTTTATTAAATGTTCTCGTAAAGTTAAGCTGATTTAATTCAGATCGTACTGTGTGTTTGTGATGCTTGTTTGTGATCTAATTACCGGTATACTGTTGCATGCTTGTCTAAACTTAAGCTGTGCTAGCCTATCATTTATAAATGTATTAGGTCTAAGATGTTTTTTTGGTTTTAAGAGAAGTGACAGTGTATCTCAGATTTTACTTGAACTTGGATTACCAAGTTTTAATACTCTGCTATATAGCAGTCGTATTATTTTCCGGCGTACTGGGTGCAAATGTCCTAATACTGGTGTCACGTAAGTAAGTAAGTAAGTAATCTTTTATTAAACAACGGTCAAACGCCATTGCAAAACAGAACATAACATAGCAAAATCGGTACAAAAAAGTAAAATGAAATGAAATGAACGTAAGACTTATTTGTTAGCTACAGCTTGTTTTTAATTGTGCTCTTATATTGTACAGCTTCTTAGTTTAGTTTAGTTTATGTTTTCTGTCTGTCTGTGCTGCCTTGTCTGTTTTCTATGGGCCTCGTGCCTGAGTCAAATAAATAATTGATTGATTGATTAAATGATTGATAATAAAAGTTATGAGGGCTACGCTGATGCGTATAGCATAGTAGCTGCTCAGTTTATTTTCACATAGGCTGTAACTAGCCAAAACACTGGTATGCCTACACTCGAAAAATAATCGTTAGCCTAAACATCGTAAACGCTTCGAGAAATGTACATTGTGTCTCAAAAACATTCTAGACATTTTCCATTTTAACTTAAACAAAAAAATAAGATTCTTATAATTTTTAATGTGCCTAGTCCTGACACAACTTGGCATCAAACGACCATTCAATTTTTCACCTTTCCCAATGTTTGTTTCTGCACTACTTAAGGAAATAAAACAAAGCGGAATATACGTTGAAATATACAAAAAACGTAAAAAATATCCCCAAATTGTTGATCGTAACACGAAGAATAATTATCAGATTTTCGTAATTTTTGGCATAAATATTTCTGACACAACTGGCTATGAAACGACTGTTTAAGTTCCCACCTCACCCAATGTTTGCTTTTGCAGTACCTGGGAAATCTGAACAAGCAAAATACGTGTTGAAATGAATGAAAAAATGTCGATTAATTCCGTCTATCCAGATCTGTGACCCAACAGCCAGTTAAATACAAACTTTGTTTGACTGTAATGCAGCAGTGTGTTTAACAAATGACATTAAGAAATGTTTATGAATTCGAGAAGCAACTGATGGTGGAGTCTGGATTAGTCTGCAGCAAAACATTATCAGTATTTCTGTCAATGAATGGAGAAAACGTCTCCGTGCCTGTGTTCGCACAATGGGCCAACAGTTTGAGCAATTAAGCTGCAGCTAGAGAGTTAAAAAACAAAACAATTGAAAAAAGTGTCAGCAAAATGTCAAAAATGTGAACAAATGTGTTTTTGTGCGTTACTTAGATAAAGCAATAATACCATTTTGGATAAAAATGTAATATTCTGTTCGTTCTGTCTTCCCCAGGTAGTGCAAGAACAGGCGTTAAGTGAGGTGGGTAATTGAATAGTCATTTTTATGGCCAGTTGTCTTAGAAATATTAGTATCAAAAAGTTATCAAAATCCGGTAATCTTTCTTCAAGTTACAATCGAAAACGTTCGGAATGTTTTTTGAGACACAGTGTAGGCCTATCAGCTTTAGACTAACAAAAGTTCTAAGTACCGTATGACTTCATTTCACAAAGTAGGCCTAGTGCAGCGACGCGTTTGTGATGTGATTGGGACTTTAATGATAAATTATAGGCCTTATAGCTATTTGCAAATTTGATTTTTTACTGCAAAAACTATCATAAAAAATTAAAAATAGGTGACAGGTCAGTATTTGATGCAGCTATGACAAAACACGTAATTTAAGCAAAGCCCACGTGACGCTCGACAGCATTGGTGCTGCCACCTTAAAAATGGGAATCAATGTAAAACGTGCACTACAATAATAATATGCTTTGAAAAAGTATCCAAATTTGCCTCTGTGCGTAGGATTTTTTGAATCCATAGGAGGTCGAAACCCAGCAGGTTAAAATGCTAAAACTTTCACGTGCATGTTTTTCTGGTCTACCGTCTAGATATCTGTAGTAATTTTGGTGCAATTCGCGAAAACTAATCACTAAAAACCAACGTTTATCTCTCAATGTCGTTCAAGGTCATCAATGTTGAGACATTTTAAAAGCTGGTCAACAGTGCATGTGGTAAGCAGCAAGTTTGTCCATCTGCAGCAGTTTTCACGTTAAATTAGAAATCGCTCATTTTGAAAGACAGTGGCGGCGCCAGATTTTTGTGAGTGGGGAGGCCAAGGAGGAGCCAAGACATGTGTAAGGAAGGCCACACTTTTTTCATTTTGACTCCAACATCCCCTTCCCCCTTATCCTCGTTACATTCAGGCTATCATCCAATACGTAGGCCTAGGCCTGCTTCACGGGTGACCACTTTCCACAGCACATAAAATTTCAACTTTTCCAGTAGGCCTAGGGCAGGCAAAGACTCAACGATACACCAGGGAGACTGGGAGATAGACCCCAGCTAGACCAAACAATTGATTTTAACCAAAGGTGGCGCCGCCAATTCAAACGTGGGGGTACAAATAATATGCGAGCGAAGCGAGCGGAAAAAATTGGTACCACTAACTTTGCCTAATAGGGTTAGGCCTAAAACAGTTCCCTCTGACATTTCCCTGACCACTCTGAATTCCCTGACTTTTCCAGATTTTTTCCACGCGAGGCACCCTATATGGTACCAAAAAACCCAAAAGCATATAAAGGCAAATTGCATTTTTCCTCTCGTCACTTAACTCATTTCACTATAGGCTACTAACTTTTTTCGAGCTATAACATTAGCGCTCCATAATTAACTCTCTCATCGGGTCCGAGCCTGGAGATCAAACCGTTCTGAGCTAAAAAGATTGTACATTTTAGAATAATGATACATTTTGCTTGACACATTTAAGAGGTGTTTATAGTTTGCTGTGACACACCCTATATAAGTGCATAGATATGTAGATTAGCCTAAATACTGGTTTAATTGTTGACAGCTAACAAATGGGCTATCATAAGGTTACAAAAGCATTAAAATAAAAACTGTCTGATACATAGGCTTCTTATGAAGTGTTAGATCTATCCTAACGCGTAACTGAATTTAGAAAATCCATTAGCCAAACTGTCAGTATCACCAAAACGGGACCTGTAGGCAAAAAAATCTTTAAAACCATTAAGTTTCAGACGCAAAATCCAGATCATTTAATGTTTAATGCGGTTTAAAAAGATCATATAATTTTCATAAAAGAGCTTTTATAGCAAGTAGGCCACGTACTTAAAGAGCAATACCGGTAACTGTGATTCTTGTATATTCAATTTCATCCAGAACAGTATCCATGCCAATTTATTTCCTGTTTTTGATTTTGGCAGCACAGTCACATTCGACAATCTACCATTCTGTCATGAAGTTGTAGATATAAGTTTAAATTCGGTACGTGGTGAACAACTATTGCACAAACTTAGGCTCTAAGGCCTGCAGAACTGGTGGCTTATTTTACTACTAGTTTGACTGAGACAAAAAAACTCTGGTAGCAGACAAAGACTGTCAGCTGTTGTAGTGTTGTAACATGTTCTAGGCCTACTGCCATCCAGAACCTGAAAATTTGATGCGCTCAGTTCGTAAATTATTGTTTATTCTACTTCGTGGCATATAAATAACTGAAAGTTTGTAATTAATAATAATTCAGCAGTATTAATTCATTTACTGCAGTTTAGTTATCTATTGACTGCAGTGGCGTCATTTCACAAAATCCTTGGGGGGTCCACTTTCTCCCTCTTCCTTTCCCCTCCCCTCCTTTCCCCTTTCCTGCCCTCCCTTTCCCTTAGAAGTAGGCCCCCTTAAATGCAGCTAGGGGGTCTGGGGGAGCGCTGTAAGCTCCCCCAACAGGGTCTGGGGCGGAGCCCCAGCCGAAATCGAATTCTGTGCATTTTCAGCCTTAAGATGTGACATCTCGTGGCAACAATTTGAATGACTTTCCTGAGAATCAGTTGACCAAATTTCATGCAGTTTACACAGTAAATGTATATAACAGTCATTAAC
>Ga0209454_1004771_pt1 | contig 10236 bp, 5 predicted proteins | sample WorMetHERISLAND1_2_FD_187400 | JGI IMG/M metagenome (GOLD analysis project Ga0209454, IMG submission 187400) | Marine gutless worms symbiont microbial communities from Max Planck institute for Marine Microbiology, Germany - Olavius geniculatus... | ecosystem: Host-associated > Annelida >... | reverse complement strand
GTTTAATATTTCAGCCGTCGGGAATTGAGTACTGGAGGCTATAATAAATAAATATATAAATAAATAATTTTTCTTTACAACCCAGAAGTAACATAAATCCCCACATTATCGGACATGCTGCCGCCGCACTCACGGCTGTTCGTGACAAAAGAGCGAGAATTGGCACAAAGCTGAGCAGATAGGACGGAACGGCAACGTCGCTCTGTTGTTCTCGCACGACCAGTAAACACAGCGTCGTTTATGTGTATAAGTTTTTATAGAGAACATTGTTGAGAACAACGCAAATGCATTGTGGCGACGCCAGAATTTGGTGCGAGCGGGCATGGGATTAAAAGAAGATGGCTTAAGGGTTATACACAAAATATTACAAAATATTATAAACCTGTGTACCACTCTAAAGTAACCAGAAAAATTGAACAGTTAATTAGAAGTCAAAGGGTACGTGGCCCAGTTCCCATGGCTGGCGACGCCAGTGCTACGTTAGCATCCAAATTATTGAGAAAACGTTTACATAAACTATCAGTTTGTAAACATTACACAACCGACGAAAGATAGCGATGGGTTACTGATGTTAACAAACCATATGATGAAGGACGAATTAACTTTAGCGTGGCGTTAAGTCCTAAGACTACAAGGACACGTAACAATAATGAAACAGCAATGTGAAAATGTGATTTGTCATCGTATTTTACCGCTTACATATTGTATGTAATATTGTCTGCATTTCTCATTTTAGCAAAGACTGGGCTACTCAGTACTACTACGATGTTACGGAAGATAAATTCAACATCGCAGTCGAAGAACTACTGAGAGAAGAAGCGCGTCGTTGTTTGGAGCGTGAATTTTCTCAGGATGTTTACAAGTTTGTTGATCCATGGCAAATGTCTTATGAACCTGGAATGGCTAATTCAGATGATAAACATGGACATCAAATCCAAATGGAACTTTTTCCAAGTGATAGAATTTGCAACACGGATAACATGAAATGTGTCCTTTTCAGCGGCTCGATTGTCAGTTGTAATCTGGGGTTAACGGTTGCGCACGCCTTTAAGCAAGGAGACGAGATAGCAGTCAAGACCGAGTTGGACAAGGTTAATGACAAAAAGGTCGGCAAGTGCCTTGAGACTTTTGACAAACTAATTCGACAAGATGGCACACAACTCAATGCAGATTTGGCGATTTTAAAACTGGAAACAGGCATATGTTCAGTTGGCAACATCGTGAGGTGGCCATACTGTCACAGCAGTAGAACGCTGCAGATCAAATTCTACAAAAGTCAAGAAATACCCGAAGACGCCGGAGTCATAATACTGGACCAGAATGGATATTTTCAAAACGGATACATCCTGAGAACACGCATGAATTATGGTGACCTGCACAATGTTATTGAGATTTGCGCGTCGGAGACTGAAGAGGTTGCTATCACAAAGCCAGGGGACAGCGGAGCCCTGGTTATGTCTATTCCGAACAACAGAGACGATTTCGTATACGTATACGCAATTTCCACTGGAATATGTAGACAACCCAACGGCAAATCCTCGACAATCGCAAATTCGCCGTGGGAAGTCGTTCACGAAATATCTACCAGTAAAAAATCACAATTTGTCAATGACGCTGCGAAGATTGAATTTACACAAGCTAGCAACAGGTGATTACCGTCACCAAGCGCCATCTTGTATACGTTAATGTTGTAAAACATTAGCGTCATTTTGGTGTATAGAGTGTGTGAATGATGGCAAGTGCTGGGACATTTTCCTCACTGCTTTTATATGGAGTCGGCGTTTTACGGTGTTTTACGGTGTTTTAGTGCGGGGCGATATCCGTAGAGACGTCAACTCAAAAGGTGCCGAGAATGGCGATGGGGTTGGAATGGTCAAGTCACGTATAGTGTCTATAAGGAGCGTCATAAATTCTTCCTGCGACATTTTTATTAGTATTATTAATTATTAGAATGCACATAATCCTTCTCTTGTTTGTAGCATCTTTGTTTACGTTAGCCATGTACATCGCAAAAAGCAGGACATTACATAATCTGTGATAACTATCAAATGATAGACGATTTTAACAGTTTGTACACCGTTGGAATGAGCATTAAATTTTTAACAAAAAAGCCATGTAATAATTAAAATAACGTTTGCACACTCCTTTGAAAAAAAAAATTAAAAAGCAGAACATGTGCACACTGTAATTTTGCAGAATACGTGATTTGTAAATAATATTACCTACTTATCCTTCGTGTGTTATTGATCCATGATATTAATGAACTGAGTGATCAGCTGACAGTCACTTGGAACAGTCGATTATTGACTCGGCAATTATTGATCAGTGCCTCAAGCTTCTAACAGCTTAATGTTAAGGCCAAAGGCGGACACTTTGAATATCAGTAAGTTACGAGTAAATATTATTTTGCGTGTGACAGAAAATATTAAAATAAAAAATCATATTATTTTCCAAAGTTGCGGTGTTTTACGGGATTATAACGTGTACATGCTTTGTTTTTCGTCTAAAAATACAAAATTTGGCACCAAAAACTTCCATTTTACTAAAAATTTAATCTTGATAAGCACTCATCTCTTTTGTCGGAAATTTGCATATGCAACTTTTTGGACCGCTTACTTTTTTTAACCCACGATGCTGCTGAATCTAGAATTGTTCGTTAGGTTATTATTTGGAATGACAATTTACAACATTAAGTTATTTACACTATCAGGTTTATAAACATTTCCGATAAACACTTCAATTCTTGTTCATATTCTGGAGTTTCTTTTTATTGTGATGGTTGTCGTTGTTTAATTTGTTTACTCAGACCCAAATCTCAATTTTCTACTGTTGGTTGTTATGTTATTGTAGTGTTCTTATATTTTCATAATATTATATTTTTGTATGATTATTGTGTTACGTTAATACGCTATATGGTACTGTTGCAGTACCGATAATTTGCCTTTTCAAGTACATGTAAACTGGTCATTTCAATGCTGCTTAATGTATACAATGCTTTTACTTGTATGATAGATTATTATATTCCAGAAATTTAAGTTTTTATAGTAAGCATAATGATTTTGTTTTTTTTCCTGGTAGGCCTACCGTATCTTCGTTCGCTGTCTTTACCGACATTGCTAGCACATGCAATATAAAATAATGTGATGTAACACGTGTGACCCTTTGAGAGAGATTATTTGTTACTCGTGTTTCTTGCTATTTGGTTAATTATTTCTGAGCCGATACGTGCGCCACCCAGTATGAATTCAATGTTGTAAGCGGCCAAATTACGACTTCTACATTTTACAAAGGTAGCAACCAACAGTATTAAGATGAGGTGGGCTAAACTATAGCCATTTAAGTCAAGTTTTGTTCTTGATGTTTTGTGCCAAAAATTATCGAAATCAGCTAACGTTTCACAGAGTGATTCAAAAAATAAAACTGGCACGTTTTTGGGACACGATGTACGAGGGTCGTTCAATAAATTCTAGGACTGACGTTCTTATACAACGACAGTAAATCGCAAAATTCTGACAGTTAGGCCCTATGTTATTTTCCAACGTAATCTCCCTGCAGTTCATTGCAATGTTTCCATTGTTCTGCAAGTCGGCTTGAACTCGTAGCATTAAGTTTTTGTTGGCACCGCGTAGAAATTATCAGACGCATACTGTTGAACGTCTTCGTCGTTCTTAAACTCAATGTCCTTGCAAAACGGGAAAACTATTCAAATACTCTCAAACATGATGCTAAATATAACAGATAATCTGCAATAACTCTCAACACTTTCTACGCTTTCTGCGACTAGAAAATTTGTTGGTAGCTTGGCTTGGTTAGAGACATTTATCGCTGTAGAGTAGAAAGCAGTGTTAGGAAGCGAGCTAGGTTTAGAATAGAACTGGCTCGTACTGGCTGAAAGCGTAGCTAAAAAAACTAGGCACATTTGGCTGTAGGCTGCGTCTGCGACGTACTAGGGACGTAGCTAGAATATTTCTGTCTGCCACGAAAGCGTTAGCAGCAGCGCAGGTCTTTTATCTACTCAGACGAGCTCTAGACATCGGTCTGTGCGGAGCTCTTCTAGCTGTCGCAATGTAGCGCATGTGATAGCGGCGTCATCGCTGTGGTGACGTCGTAGCCGTGTATTCCTGATCTGTAAAACCTCGCCAATAAATATTATTATTTTGGATACCATCCTGAGTCGTCTCTGTGTCTCCTAGAACCGCCTTGGACGATATGGAAGAACAATAGTGGTCTGACAGTTGGAGTGACACAACCAGCCTGCCTACATTCGGATGCAGCTAATTCCCCCCGGAACAACCAGTAAGAAGCCACCAGCGGCCTCTCTTACAATCATTTGTATCTTAATAATAATGACGTCACAGTATGACGTCATAAATGAAACCGTGACAAGTAATGTACAATCCTGGATCTACAACTTCATAATGGTTTTGGTTTTCAACAGTCACTGTGTGCTTACTGAGAAGAACAGTCCTAGAATTTATTGAACGACCCTCGTATATAGCGACATACACTGTGTCCCAAAAAGCATCCCCGACATTGTCGACTGTAGCTTGAAAACCAATTATCAAATTTCGATAATTTTTGGTAAAAATATTTGTGATACAATTTGTCATCAAACGGATGTTCATTTTTTCACCTCACCCAATGTATGTTTTTGCACTACCTAGGGAAAGCGGATCAAGCAAAATATGTGTTAAAATAAGCAGAAAACCTGAAAAAACCATTCCCGACATTATCGATCGTAACTTGACAAAAGATTAGCAGATTTTAATAATTTTGGGCAGAAATATTTCTGACACAACTGGCTATTAAATAAGTGTTTTCCCACCAAAAATTATCAAAATCTGATAATCGGTTTTCAAGTTACAGTCGAAAATGTCGGGGATGCTTTTTTGGGACACAGTGTGGATCTACCTCCGTCGCTGCCGTGAGCTACGCCGCTATGGGTAAACTAAACATTAGATATATATTTTTTATGACAGAAGTAAGTTTAAACAACAATTCACTTCTGAACGAAGATTGTTTTATATACAACAGACCAGCTACATTATATTAACACACTTTATGTTGGCCTAAATAGGCTGTACTTGGGCTATCTACACGCAGCGAAATGTGTAGGCCTACTAACATCTGTACATATACAGTCGTCCCGAGAACAAGTCGTCTTAAAACTCTATACAATTGAGCAAATTACATACAAATAAGTTACAATGTGTACAATAGTAGCGAAAAATAAAAATAATAATATAGGCTATACACGAGCGAAGGCGTTACAAAAATTATGGACAAAAGTGTGGCGACAAAAATAGGTTACAAAGGCAAAAACAGGCTGTACATAGGAAAGAAGTTTGAAACTATCTTTTTACCGGCCATGTTCCTATTATGGGCACAGTGCCCATAATAGAAACCTTGCTTGAAAGATAGGACTAACTAATCAAGCGGCAATAAGGTGCTTATATTAGGACACTTCACAATCATATATGTCTCACTTTTGTGTTTACCTTTAGCCGAGCAGATCTCACGCTTTTACTTGTTGTCTGTGTTAGAAGTTGTTATATTTAACATCATTTTAGAAGGCTTTACTGCCCCAGTTTACCACCACAGTACAGGTTGTTTTACATGTAACGCAGTTAAATTAATTTCCATAGCATTGCCCATAATAATAAGAACGGGGATGTCCATATTAGGTGAACTGTGCTTAATGTGGGCACTATTCACTCACAAATTTTTACTTGTTGTAAAATATCTAACTGTCCTATATAGGCCTAAACGTGCGATGGCGGTGTTACCTATCAGAGACTGAGAGTATAATTAAAAAGTACTGCAGCAAAAATCAGCACAATAGTGTAAAAATTGTTGGCGCCAAACCAATTTTTCCCTAAGGGACCTATATTAGGGCACGTTCCCCTAGCTGTCTGACTTTTTGCATCAAAAGCATTTTAGTAACTGTTAGCCTACAGTAGCAAGCCGAGACAAAAATACCTCGGCATCTTACTGTAGGCTAACTATCTAAACATAGTAGCTGGCACAGGAAAATCTCAGCTGGTACTTACTGTCCTTAACATTTTTTTCACAAAATTGCATGTGATGGTACTGACTATATATCAATTTTCTTCTATCAATACCTGTTGACAGTAAACCAATATTGGAGTTATTTAAAAATGTAACATATGAGTCCGGTTTTTAGACACAATGTAGTTAGCGTAACTGATGGGCAGAATGCTGGTGGGTCTATAAGCCTACACATCTATACAGTACGGTAGTCGACGGGACAGGGTGTAACTGAAAAATATAAATACCGACAGTTGCCTGAGAAAACAATTCATCCCCGCTCTGAATTCCCAATTAGGGCAAATTTATAGCATAAAGCAAAATTTGGAGCAGACATTTAATCTGCAGCTGCACCTTACCTTAGCATCTTAGTTCAACCCTCATCCTACTGGATGCACTAGGCTACGCGTTGACGCCATTCTGCTCTGTCTGTCGCCATTTCAACGGCCTTTTGCAGCTAGCTGTGAAAAATTGCAACTTTCTCCCTCTTCGACTTTACTAATGGGATGTTTACACGATCCAGCAAACGTCCAGGAAACTTTTAGCAAATGTATTCAAAATACACGTGCTAATGCTGGACGTTTGCTGGATCGTGTAAACATCCTATAGCATACGACGCGAGTCCACCGGGCAGAATAAAGTTGAGTTGGCTCGGATGATGACGAAAAACAAACATGTTCACACATAAGCACGCAGCATCAATTACTGTAGACAGTGTAGACATTAGACAACCGTAGTAGGCCTAGTAGTGTGGTAGTGGACTAAGTAGTTGAAGTACTTATTGGAGAAAACACCCGCGAGGCTCGTAACGAACTTGACAAGCACAGAATGATGTCGGTACCCATAGCGTCGTGGCAAGAATCAGAAGGACAATTACCCCGCCCCGGGGGCAATTGTCTTCTCCATATTTTGACCGGTTGTCGCAAAATCTTTTTTATCGAAAAGGTATCGTCAAAAGATGCAAAATTTGCTTTGAAAACTACCAATTATTATAACTTAAATTAGGGCACAAAATTAACATTTTGAGCACTCACCCATGATCTGCTTTGTCGAAAATTTGCAGCTGTTTATCGGAAAAAAGCAACTAATTCCTGCCCCGCCTATACTTTCTTAGCCCACAACGCCTTTGATAGCTTAAGCTTAAGCTTACGCATACATAGCGACAGGCAGACGAACACACATGCACAGACAAATACAAGTGGCTACATCGTGGCGGAGAATCTAGGATTGTACTATACACAATACATTTAACCGAAAATCACACTAATTTATGGTCGTTAAAATATGAAGCCATAACATTTATGCGCGGTCAAACAGTTCGTTTATTTTACAGTAGGCTACAATTAATGCAATATATTATAAATCGTTCGCTGATTTTTACGCGCGAAAGCAGCTACTGCTTTTAGCGTGTCTTAGCCATCGCAATTCTGTCCGTCTGTCTGTCCGTCCGTCACACGGGTAGATCAGTCAAAAACGGTGCAAGCTAGAATCACCAAATTTTCGCCGTTGGCTGCCTGGAAGACTCTAGTTTCAGAACCCGTAAAGCTTTACCATAAATTCGAACGGGGTCACCTCGAACGAGGGCGTTAAATGAGAGGGGGTGGGAAAAATTTGAGATTTTTGGTCAATAAGTCGCTGTATCTCAGTAACGGTGCGAGATAGGGCCTAGATTACTATTAATCACTAATAGGAAGTCATACACTGGCTCTCGATTGGCGCCGAATTCAATGACCTTGAATGACCTTGAACGCCAAAATAGGGAGTTTATGGATTTTTTGGCGATTTTGGGCTGCGACACAAGTCTAATTCATAAGGTGGCGCCACATACGGAACTATCGTTATGCGATCCAGATAGAGAATTTGGTATGTGTATATTAACTTAGCGTGAACACCCCAATTTTCAGCTAAACTACTATACCGAAACTGCTATAGGCTTTCGCGCGTCTTGTGAGCATTAGCTCAAATTTCTTGTTTTTTTCAACCAAACGATAGCATAACATCACTAGTGGCGCATGCACGATTTTGTCAAAAACGAGGCAAATTTTATCCCTTTTCATCTCACAAACGGGCAGACAGACAAACAGACGAACAGACTAGGGTTAGGGTGCATCTTTATTTTGATTATAGAAATACGAAATAGGCTATCATGTTGATGTTTGATTATGCAAATAGGCTACAAAGACATCAAATTATTCGCCCTTTTTCTTACGTCCTATTACGTTTTCAGTCCTTATTTTTCTATTCCTTTTTTATTTTTTTTCTTTTGGAGGCTTGTGGCAAAGGATATCACAGAACCGTGAACCCGAAAATGCAAACTGTCGAAGTTTAGTACGCGATTTGGAGCGTTTTGGTCATTTAGTTGACAAATCTGTGCCTCTCTAGTTTCTTTTTGGGTTTGTACGCAAAGTCTAGTGTCATACACCTACAGCCATTATTCTATGTAGGCCTACAATGCATCGGCGTTAAATGTGCACGTTCGTGAAGGCGTATCGTATGTACAAAATAAATAGTCTACAGCGCAAATGAAGCCCAACACGTAGTCGTAAACATGAAAAAAAACAGCCTACAGTTAGGCCTACTGTTATTTACTTGCTGGCACTGAAGCTGTAGTAAACAAGTGACAAAGTAAGAAATTTTTTTAAAAACAGATAAGCTTAAAATTAGTCAAGCGTTTTACTCAGTTATCGTAGTAAAAATGTTTTAATTACAGTAAAAAACAAAGCCTCTCTTGACTCGACGCTGAGAATTGCTTTCAAGCGGCTCCGAGCTACACGTTGCATGCAACACAATTACACACAGGATCTACAGGTTGGGCTTTAAAAAACATTTGACTGAAATGCAGTTTCAGTTGTGCTGAACAAGTTTTGAAGTACGAACACACGTAGACAGCGGCGTCATGTTTGGGAGAGACAAGAAGTCACAACTTTCTGACAGACAGACTGATTATCAGTGCTCAGAATTTCAGTTTTGCCTTAGGGGTCTAATTCCCTCCATAATGAGAAATTTTCAGCCGCAAATTCTATATTTTACAAAGTAAAAGACCCTGTCCTGTTCTCTACCCTGGCACGACGCCACTGGTTGTAGTAGTAGTATTACTGTAAACATAGAGCAAGTTTCACTGGTTTGAAGACTTGTTGTGTCGACAAGTCGCACAATAATATGTACAACATTTGTCGACATGACAAAATGTTGTGGATTTGTTGAATGCCTGTGTCACGTTAATTATACAGATACAATCATTGTATTTACAACAATTACAAATAAGTAACGTTTAATAGCGGCGTCGTAGGTTGACTTTGAAAGTTCGAAAGCAAAAAATTGCAATTTTACGACACCTGGCTGCAAATTTCGACACAAATAAACGTAGATGCGCAAAAGTTTAATTTTGATCCTGACTTTCCAAAATGGGAGATTTTTAGCTTCATATTTTGTATTTTTGTTCAATTTTTTTACAAGAAACACGGATGTTCAAAATTTTAATTCTTTTTTGAATTCTTCACAATGAAATTTTTCAGCCCAAAATTTTGTACTTTTGGTCGAGTCTTTTTCAGAAAAAATGTCAGTGTTCAAAATATCAACATTGCCCCCATTTTAAAAACGGAAGATTTCCAGCCCCAAATTTGGTATGTTTAGTCAAAAATCTTTATCCTTGACTTCCTAGCTGGCTAATATTTAGCAGGTAGTGGTAAATGCCCCCCTGACGCCGCTGTAGATTGGGCGTATTGCAAATTGATTAATTGATGACGTCACGCGGCGTACGCAGAGTCGATAAACAGATGCAGAATGAACAGCAGCGGAAGGATGAAACAAGGACAAGGAACTAATTTGATGAATGTTTGAGCAGAGATTAAGAAAGAAGATAAAGCATTAGAAGGATAAAGCAAGCAAAAAGAATGATAAAATGTGGCAGTGAAGAGAGAAGAGAAATACTAGAGAAAGGGCAAGTCAATGACAGAAAAAAGTGGCAAAACACAGAAAAGAAGAACGAAGAGATAGATTGAGAAAAATATAAAGCAAGGAGACGTAGAGAACGATAAACATTAAAATAAACGAAGACAAAAATCGAAAGGATGAAACAAGGACGGCAGAAATACGAAGTCGAACTGCAACCGGCGCTCGTGGACGCCTGCACGAAATACGCGCTGTAAGGCGCCGACAGAGTACAACGGGTCAGTACAGTGTCACGTG
>Ga0209454_1004769_pt1 | contig 10237 bp, 8 predicted proteins | sample WorMetHERISLAND1_2_FD_187400 | JGI IMG/M metagenome (GOLD analysis project Ga0209454, IMG submission 187400) | Marine gutless worms symbiont microbial communities from Max Planck institute for Marine Microbiology, Germany - Olavius geniculatus... | ecosystem: Host-associated > Annelida >... | reverse complement strand
TAATAAACGAAAGTAAATAACAAACACAAGAAATAACTAAAATAAATATTCATCTTCCGCTGTAAACAATCACCACGGCAACATAAACAAAATTTGTTGTCCAATATACAAAAAGTCGGCTAAAAAAAATCGTCGGAAATAGAACATGTTCTATCTTGGCTGACAAAATCGGGCGATTTTGTCAGCCGACAAAATCAGGCGATTTTTGCATGACACACAACAGATTTTCGTGGGGCGATTTTGTCGGCAGATAAAATCGGCTGATTTTGTCGTTCGTCTGACATCCCCTTAGCACTATTTTGTTTGCATCATGGCTAATACAGAAGTGTTTTAAGCGAAAATTCCTACACATATTCGTCGATGTTCGATGTAATCAACCACGCCAAATTTTATCTCAATCAGATCAGGGGTTTTGATTCTGTGGGGATGGGGGGTCGATTTTTTGGCTTTCCCATAGGAAAGAGAAGTTGCCGTTGACACATGGCTTGAACTACCGTTCAGTCTGTGATCTGCCGCACTATGGCTATTGTGGCTATCAGAACCATTAACGAGAGAACGGTGTTACTCACACCTCAAACTGGACAATTTTCAGCTACTGATGAGAAGAGAAAAACTGCTGGGCTAGCAGAATGATAACGCGAGAACTGCCAATGAGTGAATGGTGCTCAGTCAAACCTCTTGGCAGCAGCAGTGGACAACTGAGCAACGGCGGACGTTGTTGAAGTGACCAGACATCGACTCAAGTTCTCAAACTGAGGCAAAGTCGAGTCACGCGGACAGTTAGCAAACCAGTCCTTAGGAACTGCATCCACAATCTACACCGACAGATATAGACACAAATATATATGCCATCCAAGGAAATGGTGCCAAAACATGTCAAAATAACTTTGTAAACAATAGGCTACACAACAATCCTCATTGTACTAAGTGCTCTCCAGTTATATTATTAAGTCTGACTAAAAGCAGTATTTTACTTAAGGTGTTCAAAATTTCAAAGATATTTATCTGTCCCACTGCCATAGCATAGCACGAAACAGATTATAAAATCACTTGCGTCTGTCTGTCATTCTGTCTGTAAACACTCATACGGCCACAATTTTGATTCTATTTTAATGAAATTTTGCACAGTGATTCAGGGCCCGAAAAGTAAAATCAAGTTTGTTTGGGATAAAAATCTGATAACTCCTTTCCTATTTTACCCAAATTTTTAAAAATTTGCATTACGGCCTATGAGGACTTTAAAGCAGTATAACTCAATCCCCGTAAAAGATAATTGCGTGCTGTGTTTATCTACCCCCTATTTTTGGGGTCAGGCAATCTAACAGTGTCATTTAAATTTACCCCCTAACACCCGTGTTGCCACAGTAACCATTCAAAAGTTGCAAAATTTTGCATTACAGCCAATGGAGATTTCAAAGCGGTATAACTCGGTCCCAATAAAAGATAATTGCACACTGTTTGCACCTACCCCATATTTTTGGGCCCAGGCTATCTGATGATGTCATTTAAATTTCTCCCCTGCCGACCCCTGTTGCCATGGCAACAAATTTTGGGACAAAATTGACTACAACTTGGCCCCCATGGAAGGTAATTGTGCCCTGTTTGCACCTACCCCCCTTATACGCAGCTGCTAGGCTATATAGCGTGGCAATGGGACAGATACCTCATTCCACAAAACGTATTTCTAGTTTCTAAATCTTTTTGACTCACCACCACGCTTCACAGCAAACCTTCAGCAGTAAACAACCGAACAAAGAAAGTGACACTAAAAACACGCCCATCTATAAGGTAAGTCAGCAAGAAAACATTAAAAGGAGTAATAGTAACAGTATTTCACAATGCACTGCATTCTCAACACCAAAACAAAAATGTCTTCAGCAGTTATCTAAATTGATCAAAGCTAATGCCAGTTAGTCTGTACTCACAGCTTTGCAGATAGAGAGAGACTCAGGGCCAAAGACTGAGTTCTGTAAAGCAACAACAAGGTATCGGTTGATGAGACTGTCACATGCGAGCTCCATCAGCTGTCTCTGCGATATCACTCCTTGCCACGATATTATACTGCGTAGCAACTGCAACACACATCAATGTCGATCAATGACTCAATCTAAAATTAAGATCTTCAGTGCAAGTTTTTATTCGCCATCTCGGGTTCCCTCATGGCGGTAGTAAGCAAGAGTATTTCAAGGTGAAAAATGGCGGTTAGTCACATGCAATGCAGCCTAACGTCTGGACAAAAATATTGATCAACCACTGCACGACACAGCTTGGCACTGCATCCGATGATGTATCCAATCTGTTGCTTAATGCACAGACTTCTTGCTTTAGCAGATCAACTGTGGGACATTCCAACCAAACCTTACACCTGAGCCACGAAAACATTTGATATCATTGCAGAGTTAATGTCAGCACCAAGACTGGTCAATTATAGTAGTCATTCCAGCAAGCATCTGTGCCAATTCAACATTTTGACTGCATTCACACAGTTCATTCTGCATCGATTGTTCAGACCATTGCTATTCCAGCTCAGTTTTTAAACTTTCATTTTAACCACTTTATTCATTACTGCAAAAAATACCAATCATTACCATGATCATTAGAATAACGCTAACAAACTAGAAGGTGCTCGTGAGAATGCATATCTCCGCCAAGTAAAGTGATTTAAACACAAGAAAAGGGGAGGGAGAAGGAAGAGCCGCTTCGCTGCAGGGGAGGGAGATTAATGTAATAGCCGGAGTTGCTGCTTGCACTGTTGGTGCAATGCCGTCATTGCTATTATTAGTCCTCATGTACACAAAAGGAACAAACGAATGACGGAAACATGGACAGAATGACCAATCTCTTAATCTCCTCCAACGTTTACTACGTTCACTTGGCGGAGATAAAAATTCATCTTTAAACGAAGCTAGTAAAGTGTGTGGTGGTGGAGCGCCAGTCGGTCAAGCTCAACTGATTGCTGCTGGTCGGATGAACAAGAATCAAACCTGGCACATACTTTGATGCAGGTCCAGAACTGACGATAGAAGAAGACTGCTGCATCGGAGCTACGAGTCTCCAGGATACTACAAACAAACGGACAGGCTCATAAACAAGCTGCTAAAAAGACAAATAAACATCAAGCAGAAAGACAAACATAAAGATATGACATAACATTAGAGCTATAATTTTCCAAGATACTACAAACAGAAAGAGAGTATGACAGACTGAAAGACAGGCATACAGACAGACAGTCATACAGAAGAACACTGCTGTTCTGTTCATCCACAATTCTCCAGAATGCTAAAAATAGATGGACATACAAACGGAGAACAATCAGCATGATCTGAGTTCTGATCCAGCAAAATCCTAAAATGACACAAAGACGCAGAAGACAGAAAAGTAGACTAAAGATACAAACACAGACTAATGTCATCCTCAGCGGAAACTTCAACCCAAATTCACCACATATATATCGCTCGTTGCTTGTCTCAATTAGAACATCATTAGAGTTAAAATGAGATTTTTGCAGATGGATTGCTCCTCTATAACCTAGCACTTAAGGCTTAAACCATCTTCAACTGACAGCAATTAAATAAACAGTTTATATCACATTGATAGAACAGCAGAAAACGCACTGCTTTGGATAGAGTGGCATGAAAATATCGTCATCCAAACACTTTTTGATCTTCTGCACGACTGTCTTCAACAGCAGCTAAAATGCATACAAACATTACACTATGCATGTGTATGTGCACACTGTGTCCACTGTGGTTACTGTTTTGTTGTACAGTTGACTCCGCTTATATATACGGCCTTGGGACTGCAAGCTGACTTGCATGTAAGCGGGGCATGCATTGAACTGTAGTTAGCTTATAGGACCACTGCAGTCATTTACAACATGCAGTTACAATAGACGGTCATCTACGGCACAGGAAACAGTCACCTCACTTATCTCCTTCACGGACATCAGGGGCAGCATGTAGCAGCTGATGATGGTCACTCCAGTAGTGTCAGTTTACACACTGCCCATCCGCCCTCATAATCACTCTCATAGACAGCAGGTGGCCTAGCACTATTGACCCGCAGACTGCCGTTTGAAGTTCATTATGAGGCTGCATGCTGCTGGGGTGGGGAGATGCACTGTAGCCCACATGATGCTGGTGCTCACTAGCTCTGACTACCCCCATAATTCTAGGGTTTAGACGTTGTCACCGGCGTCCCAGTGAGCATTAAGTGGCTGACTACAGGTGGTCTTACGTGCACTGTGTCAGCCAAGTTGCTCATAACCGAAGTAAGTTATGGCGCTAGGACCAAAAGGTTGCGTGTTTATAGTCGAATCCTGCACATATTGCTGGTGCTTATAAGCGAAGTTGACTGCATAAACTCAAACGGAACTAGACGCATGTCGTTCAAATAGGCGGACTGAATTGTCATGTTTAGTACTGATGCTTGAAACACAAGTAAACATCATCTGCAAAGGCAATCTTTGGTATCCACTTTGCAGTTAATAAAAAGACAAGTCAAGTGTTGTGAAATTTTATACAAACAATGCAACCAAATGGCTGCAATTAAAATAATATAAAAAAACGATGAGTATCAACACTTTAGAAAATTATCATTTCATTCTGGATGCTATGTAGTGAAAGCATTAAATTATCAAAAATGCAATGAACCAACATAGAAGTTAATAAACTGCTAATGAAGAAAAAACAAAAATGCAGGTTCAAGGATGAAATCAGACACATGGTGCTGTTCTATGTTCATCAAGTAAATCACACAAAACACCAAAATGTTAACTGAATAAAACAAGTGAAACAGCACATTGTCAAGACTTTTACTTTTTCTTTTATTATGAAGATGCTTAAGAAAGCTGTAAAAAGATCTGTGATCTACTAATACTCTTTACCTGTGTTGGTTTGCTCTCTGCATTGACAGTCGGGTAATCGTTGATGAGTTGCTGTACAAGTGCCGTGAGTCGTTTGGTCTGCTGCATCGACAGCGGGTCCCATATGCTTTCCACCAATGCTACAACAACACACAATATCACCCATTAGATACACCTGCTCCGGTTGCTTCGGCTAAAATGCCACAGAAGCTGAAGAAGAGAATATATGGGTTGAATCAGAAAATGAATAAACTTTCACGAAATTATCACTTCACATGTCCTGCAGTGAAACATTCGAAGTCTGTTGAAATTGTTAGTTATCACTTTAATGCAAATTTATCGGTAATGGGCTGCTATAGCAAAGTGCTGCCATAGCGAGGTTTGGACTAAAATTCACATCGACAGATGTGTCATTACGCTTTACATTCACATTCACCAGGGGGCGACAATTTCACGCGTAATTTGGTACGATTTTGTGCTTAATATTAAAATTAAGGTTTTCGCCTCCAGTTACGGTTAACATTAGGCTTAGGGTTTGGGTTTAGGGATCGGGTTAGAGTTAGCATTTTTCGAAGATTTATGCGACAAAAATGGGCAAAATCACATGGTTACTTACCCGCAAATTTCCGATTTCACTCACGTTAATCAATTGCCAAAGATGTATAAAGTCCGAAAATGAAGAAATATTTACGATCGTTTCATGCTTTTCTAACTATTTTGCAACAAATCGTACATGAGCACACTGCGATCTCCAAGTCACAGCTGTTTACTTCAAGCATCTATCGACCGAGAACGATTGTGACACCGATCCTACTCGATTTTAGTTAATTTTAATTGCAGTTGAATGCAAATACAAACCCTAAACCTAATCCTAACCCTGACCCTATTTTTAACCCTAACCCTAAAACTAAGCCTACTTCTACACCTGAGTCTGAAGATCTAAACATGGTCGTTCTTGGTTTTTAGATGCCCGCGTGTTTACTTCTGATGTGTACATATGTTTATGTAAATATGTTTAAAGTTACGTTATACCTAATATACCTATATACCGTTATACCTAAAGGTTAAACCTAATCCTAACCCTGACCCTATTTTTAACCCTAACCCTAAAACTAAGCCTACTTCTACAGCTGAGTCTGAAGATCTAAACATGGTCGTTCTCGGTTTTTAGATGCCCGCGTGTTTACTTCTGATGCGTACATATGTTTATGTAAATATGTTTAAAGTTACGTTATATTAGCGGAAGTTTACGACTGCCATGACGGTGCAGTGCAATGTTTATGTTGATTATGTGCGAAGTTATGTTGAAGTTGTTAAAAGTCTGTCTTACTGTTCCAGAAAGTTAATTGTTTCCTCCATTCAAACGAAACCTCTGACGACAAACATTCATGAAATGTGCAATAAGGTGTGATTACTACAACATTTGCAGGTAAGTAACCATGTTATTTTGCCCAAAAATGCACACCATAAATTAGTGTACAATATGGACAGATGAATCATTACGCAACATTCACATTCACCAGGGGGCAACAATTTCACGCGTAATATAGTACAATTTTGTGCTTAATATTAAAATTACGGTTTTCGCTTACAAAGATAAAGGTTAGGGTTAAAGTTTAGGGTTAGGGTTAGTGTTAGGGTTAGCAATCGAGTTAGGGTTAGCATTTTTGAAAGATTGATGTGAAAATAATGCACACCATAAATTAATGTACAATATAGGTAGTAAGTTCGACGGCGGTGCATGTGCCTACAAAAATTGCCAACGGCTGCCCGCGACGGTCTACTTAGACCTGAGGAGCTAGTTGGTGAACTGGCGATCTGTGAAGTTACGGCAGAGGTCGTCAGTCACGGTTGTTGCCATAGCGAAAGCCGCTGTGTCCAGCAGGGACACGGCGCCTTTCGCTATGGCGGCCCTTCGCTATAGCAGACCCAAACCAATTCATTACCGAGTGAATCAGAAAGATAATTTTGAAAAAAATTTATACTATATCATGTTCAAAATTCACTTTAAAAGTATCCACTCACTGTATATTTTGTATTCTGTCCATTCAATGCACAGATTACACTGATATAAAAACACAAAGCCTCTGAAAGACTTGCTTCAGAACCACATTGTGCTAGCTGGCTGAGCCAAATAATTCCTGAAAATGAGCAAAAAAGTCACTGTGCTTTCTGCATCTGAAATTACAGTGAAGGCTCGCTGTCAGCAACACATTATTCTGCCTTCGGGCTTTCCATTCACAACTGACTCTTCAACTGCTGTGATGTGCAAACAAATGCTTCATCGAAAACTCACAATATTGGAACCAACTGAAAGATGGACATTTACTGAAAGCATTTACTGCAAATCAATGTTTGTCGGTGGTTTTGCCGATGCTACTTGTCTAGCTGAGACTGGAAATCACACTACACGTTACCGGTGAGTTTTGCTAGAAGGACCTTTTCGACAATGCTTGGAATAAGTTTCAAGTCGAGATCATCGTCTTCATTGTTTCCACTGAAGCCGGTGCAGTCGCCATGTTGCAGAAGAGACGTGAACCAGTGACTGCTTTCAAAGTCCGCACAGTTCTCCTGCATTACAACAATGACAGTAAATCCGTGGTATTCGAACCACTAAACACTAATGTCAGCATATATCCAGCATTCACAGTAGTCTGTGACATCTGTGGAATTTGCCATCGGCAGCAAAATTTGCTGCATGCCACAGAAAAGTTTGAAATGACAGTTTTAGGCTTGACTGACAGTGAATTTTTTTCAGTGCAATGCTTTCAGATGATGGCTTATAATTTTACCTGCCATGTACTTTTGATGCTAACAAAGCTATCAGACATATGACAAGTTTTTTGCCTGTTACATATCTTTTTTTTACAAAAAGAAAAGCTTTATTGCATTTTTGACTATACTTACAAGTTACACATTACAAATCTTTGCAGTTTGCAGCATTGTTATGCGATACACTGACATTTACTGCTGATAGAATTTAGTACTTTTTAGGATCATTAAGTCACAAAATTTCATGGAATCTGACAAACTGTGCCACCATCATCATCATTACCTCAAGTGGGTTCCAGCAGACAAGTTCAAGCTTGACAAACGGTGTGAAGAGCTTTGGTAAGCAGAGTGCAATGAACGCCTCATTGTAGGAATCAGAGTAATCTCTCTTCCACGTCTCAAACCTGCCTCGGATCAGATCCAGTTGAGAGAAATCATCCACGACGTCATCAAACAGTGTAGACACACTCTTACTCAGCTCATCTATTGCAGACACATACACAATGCAAAAAGATGATTGATTTAACAATCAGTCAATAAAAACCTAAAAGATTCTTCCGATACAGTGCAACTGAGACAATAATATATAAATATACATATATGAATAAAAAAAATGACAGTATAATGCAATGATCAATTAATCATGCCAGCAAGTGTCTTTAACATTAAACTGCAGTATGGTTAAAAAGTTGCAGTTCATTAGCTGAGAGGTGATACTTAGTTCACATTGTGGTTTCGATGCCACTAAACAAAAAAAATTTATGCACAGACTAAGATCTGTTGCATGGGAGCTCATCCACTTTTTGGTGCTCTGAGTCGACGAGGGTTAAACCCAATTGAACGAGCATACAACCCAAGTCAGCTGGAAGCTTGGCTTTATAAACTGCCTTGCTAACTATAGTCAAGACTGCTGGCACACTGACCAAGTCTGTTAAATATGGTATTTAACCATGTGGGTCAGTATGCTAACAATCCTGGCTATAGTTAGCAAGTTGTTTGAATCAATAGATAAATGTGAATAATTACCACGACTGCTGCTGAACTTTGTAGTGTCTGAGTTGTTTTGTTCATCATCCGTTGACAAACCATCGTTGTGGTCCGTGACTCCAAAAGCTTCACGCATTCGTTTGCGTCGTGCTCTGAAAGTCATTAACACCATTCAACAGTTAAGTACAAGCACTGTTCCTTCCTTCGTTGCTAGATCTTCAGCACAGCTTTAGATACGTATACAATGTATGACGCAAACAATAGTCTACAATCAAAGTTTCAGATCTACTGCAATGAGAATTCAGCCAACCATGCAATTAGTTCAATATGATACCACAGAACCATGCCAAAGAATTATTATATATAATACTATATATTATTTAACTGGCCTATTTTTTACACGTACTAGACCGTTTTAAAAAAATTACGAAAATTCCTGACACAGGACTTCTTGCAGGCCGCATGTCCCTCCTCACCCTACCATAATAAACTCAATCATAATTGCAAAATTATGCTACTTGTCCTATTAATTTATGCTCAGCAACATTTTTGTAACTGTTATTATTAATCAGCCTGAAGCTGAAACACACCAGGCACTCTCTGACACTAGTGCCATGCAGTACACTAACCCAAATCTATCCCTAACATCTACGACAAATCTCTGAATAAATGACCTTCAGAACAGCAACGCTTGGAAAGAGTGAACCACCGCTGGAAATCTACTGAATGTTTTCTTTTAATTAAAAGCACTTTTAATTAAGGAGCATGTAAGCCAGCTTGAAATCAATGCATCATAACCAAGGCTTCTAAGAAACTGTTTTAGACGACTGGCATATATCAGGGATATGCACTGCACCCAATACAGTGGGCTCAGCACAAACTATAAGCTTGTCCCTTGGATAAAAAACAGTAAGATTTTGTACTGCTAAAAGATCAATGCAAAATACTTGCACATGATTGGTCCAAGTTACATCTCATTAACAAATATGCACTGTCACCCGCACAATGTTGTCCTCGTGCTGACCAGGCAACAGTCGTCACAGCTGTCTACTTGTTGACTTGTATGTAGAATTGTTTGTGGTTTTGAGGTATAACATATCACATAGTGATTGGCGTATCGATCATCACTGAAAATTTTATTCCATCAATTTGTAAAATGTTGCCCTTGATCTTTGATCTTGAGGCAATAATGACCTCAACGCCAGTCACTACTTGTATAATATTGACTGAGCAACATTTACCGCCTTCCTCCTCTGTCGGCACGTCTTCTTTTCATGTCGTCTTCAATGTTGTTAACCTCGGAACCCACACCAGCTGCTTTGCCTGCACATAACAAGACATCAGCTTAGCACGTGATGATATTGGTCCAGTTCAGACTGTACCCATTTCACACCATATAGATGATGTCCCAAATGTTTGACCTCAAAAAGAACAATTCCGCATCAGGAATATCAGGTTATGATAAACATAACACATGTGCATGCACAACATTTTATGATGCATAAATTTTGCTTAGCTGCCACTCCAATAATGTTTTAGGGCATGACGGGCAAATTCTGTATTCAAACATTAAGCAAAACAACATAAGAGGAGTTTGGAAAAGTCTAAATGATT
>Ga0209454_1004768_pt1 | contig 10238 bp, 9 predicted proteins | sample WorMetHERISLAND1_2_FD_187400 | JGI IMG/M metagenome (GOLD analysis project Ga0209454, IMG submission 187400) | Marine gutless worms symbiont microbial communities from Max Planck institute for Marine Microbiology, Germany - Olavius geniculatus... | ecosystem: Host-associated > Annelida >... | reverse complement strand
GGCATAAGCTACAAGTGATTAAATTTTGGGGGTGATCCGGCAGGAATCCTGGATTCTGGATCACTTTGAAATTTTCGTTACCATTGCGTTAAAGGGGGCATAAGCGCAACCGCTGCAAAACCGAAAATGGTGACGCTACCTGGCGAATAGCATTGCCTTGGCGGAGGTACCTGCGGGCTACGACTGCTATCTAGTTAATGAAATTTGGTGGTCGTTTCAGCAATTTATTAGAGATTAAGTGCGTGAAATTTTATTCAGATTCGTTCAGATTTGACATTTCTAATGTACAACATCTGGGGGTTTTCTTTTTTCCGGACACAGTGTACCGTATTTATGGCACTGAATGGCTTATTTTATGCTGATGTTCCATTAAGAAATTACTTTTTCAGCATGGAAACTACTTTCTCACTCAGTTATGCTATGTTATTGTTGTTACTGATATCATTTATGCAATAAAACGATGATGATGATGATGAACAGCTTGGCATCACACGGCTACTCTGCGCTGCATTATGCGGCGTGGGAAGGCAAGATACAAATGGTCCGGATGCTGCTTGACAGTGGTGCCCGTGACGATGATCGTACTGAGGATGGCAATACACCACTGGCACTTGCTGCTCACGGAGGATGTGATGATATTCTTGAGCTGCTGATTCGACGCGGCTGCAATGTTAACAACGCCGATAAGTCAGTGCTAGTAGAACTATTTTTTTCTTAGTATTGTCCTATGCTGGTCATTGGAGCTGTAATTATATAGGTTCAATCCATTTCCTGGCCGGACGGCATGAAACTCACCTTGACTACGGTTTCAGTTTGTATTGCAATAGTTAGGTTGCATGTGTGTGCATCATAGATGTGTCGAGCAGGACTTAAAACTTTATGAACTCCGTCTTTGTCTTATTTGGTTATTTACTGTTACCTTCACCGATGGAAGGAGTTTTATATTTATGCCTCTGATTGTGAACTCATCTGCTCCCCAAAGTGTCAAGTTTTGGTGGAAGTTTCTGCTGTCTCAGTATTTTAGTTTAGTTTAGTTTTGTTTGTGCCTTCCATGATGCTGTCTCTCAGCATGAGTTTCAGTTTTTGCATTAAAACGGAACACTTGAACATTCTTCTATTAGCAGTTTTGCAGTAGACAGCATTTTTTTATCGGTTGATGATTGTGTGTCTTCAGGGACATGGACACTCCATTGCTGTACACAGTTCACAACGGTGATGTCATAGGTTGCAAACTACTAATAGACAATGGAGCGGACTGCTCTGTACGTAACCGTGCCGACATGACAATAACCTGGGCAGCAGCGTACTGCGGACATGCCGATCTACTGCGTTGCCTCATTGTTCACGGCAACCCATCGCTGTCTGTACCGAGCCGTGGTCTCGTGTTTGAGTACGACGGACCTCATCCTCCGTACATCTATGCTGTTGCGCACACGCCGCTGTATGTGGCGATTGAGCGCAAGCACTTTGCAGTGGCCGAGGTGCTCATCGATGCAGGGGTAATGATGTGCGAAGAGAAATGGTGCTGTAGCATCACGTCGCTCAGCCCACTGTCCCTGCCGGAACGACTTCGTAGTCGTCTGAGTCTGGCAGTGTTGTCACCGCCGTCGCTGCAGCACATTGCGTGTCACTGCCTGCGTCGACATTTCGGTCAGCAGATTCTCACCGTGGTCCCAGTGCTGGAAATACCAAAGACGCTGAAGGATTCTCTTGCACTGCTAAGTCTAATGAAGTAGCAATTTGCAGCATTACCTGTTTAGGAACTGGGTTAATTTTTGGATTACCTGGGTATCGATGCAGACCCAGTTTTAGCTTTTAAGTACATAAGGATAAATGACACTCAAATTAAGGAATATTTTTCACAAAGCTATTTTTTCATATAAAACGTACATAATATGTCTCAGTGTCTGTGATATCAAATGTGTATACCTGCATCAACGAAAGTGATTTACTTTGAATCTTCGTTTAATGCAGAACAGAACTTGTGCAAAGATGGGTAACAATTACCTGGATTTCAAACTGGGTGATACATTTTTGAACGGGGTCCAGGTACCCGGTTTTTGCTGCAAATCAATATGAAGAAATGCTGAGATTTACAGTGATACCAATTGCAGTTGAAATTCAACGTGTAGTACTTTGGTTGTTCTCTTAATGACTCATTATATCAAGGGCAAAATGGCAAAACATCCTATCTGCCATTGATGACATTTCAAGAATACAGACAAGAAATATTATTAGATTGTGACCAGTATAATATACTCCTATGAGCATTATTTTCTCCTGTATTCTTTTTTTTCGCTTTTGCATTCCTTTTAACTTGTATTATGAACCCGGTGTCAATTTGAGACCGGTCTAATATTATACTAATAGTGACTGGCATCAAGGTCGTTATTGGAAATTGTCTCCCCGTTTATTTATCAAAATGTAGTGCGTTAAAGATAATGGGGTCACGACCTTGACCTTTTGGTGTCACATCGGGCACGTGACCATTCGACTAGCGGTGGTCAACTTCCTATGTGTGGTCTATAGCGACCATGCGTCTATCTGGCACCATTATGGAGATATGTCCATTTGAAGTTCTTTCAGTTATGCTCTTCCTCTAACAGAGGTCGGTCGGTTGGTCGTCGGTCGTCAGTATTATACTGATCTCATATACTCCTTCGCTACGTTAGAAATGTAGCGCACAAGGAGTAAAAAAAACAACTTTCTAAACAGTGCATTTTCTAAGTGTTTTTAATGTTTTATGATCTGTTAACAAATAACATATGCATACAAATAACATGTGCATTTGCTTGCTATATGTATTTCATTTTGTAATGCGATAAACCTTTTAACATTTTATATTCTTGAAATATTTTGCAGTAAGGATGTTTTGCTGCAAAACTTACAGACATGGTGTTTGCATTTTGCCATCTACGTGTTGTTAGTTAAGTATCGGTATTGCTAGAGCTGTCGAATTAACGCGTTAACTTAATGCGTTAAAAAATTAACTCGCATTAAAAAAATTAACGCGCCTACACAATTACTCAATTCCGTGAAGCAAGAATTAAATATTTCATCAAACTATTATTACTTGACGATCGAATAAAATTCAAGTAATTCAAAATTGTTTTGTTGCTGTTCGGTCACTACTGTCACAGTTCATAAAGTAATTCGCGTTTCAGACCTATTGTGTTTGGTCCAGTGCGTGTTTTCAGCGGACCGAAGCAAATATTCCAAATATTTATTTTCGGTTGCTGATTTTGATGAAAAGTGCATAAAAAGTGGTCACTGTAGGGGTTGATTATCATATTGCAGCATCTAATCATGTCGAACGACGTTCGTCAACGACTGCTTCACCAAATACGCGAATGGAATATTAACAGACTGGATCTTTTCGCTCTTAGTGAACCTAACCAGGTACCAGATCGGGTATGGGTAATTTGCGGAATACGGAAAGTAATTTGCGGAACGAAATCTGCGGAATGAAGATGATTGGTTGCCGGGCATGATCACATGATCAGCCCGATTCCGCAAATTACTGCGTACCTTCTGAGCTTGACGTGGTGGTAATTTGCGGAATGTATGGTGCAGAATTGCTGTAGATAACAATGGAAAACGACGAAAACGTTGCAAGACGTAGAAAAACTCCAAAACGTACAGTGTGATTGTGAACTGTGACTCTGTAATAAACTGATTTTACAATAGCAAATTTTTTACTTAGGCGTTTTTGCAGGTAATAGTTCTTAATGCAGTAGGCAGAGCGTTCCAGGCCAGTGGACCAGCAGTCCAGCAGTAGAGAAAGCTTGCTCTCCAAATTTTGTCCTGGTGCAAAATTTAACGCAAGTATTGTTTACAGAGGAACGCAAATTAGATCTGCTGGCCATTTCACAGGTTTGCTGAACGATGGTTAGTTACTGGTTAGAAAATCAGTTTGGGGAGGTCATTGTAGATAAAAATAGCTCCGGAATTAATCAAAACCATTGCAGGTGAGGCTGGCAAGGTGGGCGATGGTTATACAGCAATTTTGTGGCAGGACTGCCAGCCAATATGATGACAGCAGCTGTGTCGATGGCAAAGTCTTACTTCGGACAGACAGCAAGTGTTGCTGAGTCCCTTCCTGACAGAATAAACCGTTAAGATAAATCGAAAACAGAAATTGGTTACTTTCAGTGATGATTCCCAGGTGGTCTCAGGGACTTAATGGGTGGCTCGGAAACTCGGGCAGAAAGGATGCTGAGAATTGGTGTCAGGTGCCCTGACCTGTGGTTATCTAACTGCTCTTGTCATCTTGGCCACCGCACCCAGATTAAAACAGCTATCTGTTGCCAGCCTTTGCCTGCATCGCCAGCCTTGCATGGCTGTTGCAGAATATTTGGAACAACCAGCTTTTATCCCTTCTTTGGAAAATGGTCAAACATCAACAAGTTGGAGGCTCCAGACCAGTAATGATTGTGGACATGGTGACATGCTCAGTGCAGAAAAACAAAAATGTCTAGGTGCAGAACTGAGCGCTAATTAAAATAGAGATGAGTGTTTGTGGCTGTTGATGGGAGGGTCACGACTCACGACTCCCTTTCATCAGAAAAGATGGGACGTGACTACCATATGTACAGACAGTTTTGTGCTAATAGATAGTCATTATCAATTATCATGTTAATTAAAAACAGCTGATGGTCATTAAATGGTTAGACTAACTAGTCAATTTAGTTAACTGGTTACTGAGGCATACAAGATGTTGTAAATTAGCACTTGCGCTGAATGACATTCTGCTGCAATGGGGTTACATACTGACAATAAGGCTCTGTTACTAGTGTTTGGGTTAAACTTAATTTGAAAATGCTAATCAGCATATCTTGTGATTTTAGGACTTAGAGTTCTTTGGAGTAATGAGGTTTTTCTACCAAGATGAAGAAGAGAAGGTGTCCACTAAGTGTGTGCGAGTATCGAGCACTGCAACTACAAAGGATGTTCTCGACATTCTTATTGAGAAATTTCGTCCTGATCTACGGATGCTGTCTAGACCTTTGTATGCACTCTATGAGGTTCACATCAATGGAGGTATAGAGATAAATGTCTGTTTATATAACGTTGCATAGCTCTTAAAAGGTAGAAAGGTAAAGGTCAGAATATAGCTCTTAAGGAGCGAACCCCTCACAGAGCTACGGAGCATCACTTGTCAATGTTGTCATATGGGATCACACAGTGTTACCTGCCACCTGACAGAGGTGAATACGCCACCTTAACCCCAGCCAGATAGACTGGTACTTGATTTACCTACCGCAGAGGGATCGAAGGCTGAGTTGATCTAGGCGGCTGGTTACATACCGAGATGGTTTACCTGCCCACAGGCAGTCGCCCATAGCAGTACTAACCGGGCCCGGCATACAGTAACTTCGCTGATCAGATCAGACACGTTACCACTACACCACGCCATCAACCCTTTAGTTACAGTATGCAGTAGAATCATAGTTTAGACTGCTTTGCGTTGTTTTCTCACTGACGTCCGTAATTTTAATATCAGAAGCATATGTGGAAATAATCTAGACAGTTTCAGTGTGTGGTGTGTATATTACTGTATTCGTTGATTATGCGTTGTGATTTTTACTGTGGTTATTATTTGTTTGTTGGTGCTAGAAGAGAGGAAGTTATCTGAGCTGGAATGCCCTCTTCTGGTGCAGCTGAACTGGGGCAAAGATGATCGGGAAGGAAGGTTCTTGTTGAAACGTGAAAGTGACAAAACCACCGCAGTATGTTTTTTGATCAGTGTTTTTTGTCATTTGTAGCGTACAGTCCATTTAATGCTAGAAATGTGGCCGTGCATGTTGGCATCTGTAGAAATATGGTCACACATAGAACCAGTTGGGTTGGTCGCAACCTGACCAATTCTAGACCATGCAGGATTTTTTTGTTCTGGTAGTTCAGTGTAAAACTACTTCCTGGAGATACTTCCTGTAAGATATCATGGTGAACACTGACCATTTCTGACAAGCAGTGCTTTGCGATTATAATGTCGTCATGTCATGTTGCCGTGCCGTCGTTGATGACATTGGCGACCAAGCACTGCAGAGCAGTCTGTACTCTGAAGCCCTGATGAGCTCCGTTGGCCTCACTTTGTCCTTCCATGATTCATTAGAGCTGTCTAGATACTTCAGTTTTTGACACCCCCTCCCAGGGGCGTCTATCCCCCCTAGGTCCTTGGAGCAAGTCCCCCCCAACTCAAGGTGAGGCACTGCAGGCGCCGAGAACGAGTCGCCGTAGGTGTTGAGGGGTTAGAGAATGGGGCATTTTAAACATCACAGAACACTTCTGGTTGCAACATATCGTAAATCAAGAGTACAGCATATTACAGGCTGAAATGCAGTATGCCATGAAAACTAGGCAGCAGACTAGAGCATTGGTTACAGCAAAAACTAACATTCGTGATATTTTGAGGACCAACTAAACAGTAACAGCGTCATTAGCAACCTTATCATCATCATCAGCTGCTGCATATTGACACTGACACAAGACACACAGACTAGAGGCTAGTTGTCATTGACATAGGCCTAAACAGCTTCCACGAGTCTCTCCTGTGTCATGAAACAACCGTACATTGTTAGTGAATAGTTATAACATCAGTAGTGATAAGTTCACACAAAATGACACCAGAAAACAACTGAGTTAACATCATCATTCAAGTCTATAGTTCAATATTACTGACACAGGTGTGTTACTGACAGTCTAACACACTCTTGCAACAAGTAGCAATTGGTGACAAGTAAATTGTTTTATAACTTCTGATATTCTGATCACTTGCAGCTGGTTGCAAATAATGTCATGATGCTCGCCTTTCACTAAGTCCAAACAACTGTTTGAGCTTTTAAGATTCAAAACAGTTACTGGGGGGAAGGTTTTTGAGAAATTAGGGGGAAGTTTAATATTATCATTTTGCATTTTTGATATGCATTTCTGATATACTGCATATACGTGCAATATATCAGAAATGCGAAATTACATTAGTTATAATATTCAACCCCCCTAATTGTCAAAAAAAACTTCCTAGAGCAATATTACCGGTAGTCAATGTTCTATAGCATGTAACAAATCAGTCTTCAGTCAGTCAGTTCATCAAAACACACAGCTATTGTAGGCAGTGTCTCTGGTCATTGTTGTTTACCTGATTGCCTGTATTGGCTAATAACATAGTAGTAATCCATGGTAGTAGCCTAGTGGTCACTGGCTTAGGTTGCTGTAGCTTTGCTGCTTGCAGGCCACTATCAGTTTTTATTAGGTACACTTCAGAGTACAAGCGGCCATAGTGTGCTGTAAGTAGCTGAAGTTAGGGCGGGTTTCTGTGATGAATTGAGACTCGTTGGTCAGGGCTGTGATAAAGGCAGAATTAGCAGTACAATAGATCCAGCAGTGGTTAGCAGAGCGGTCCACAGGCAATGCACAACTGCAGTGGCCTGTCTAGAATTATTTTGCAGGCCTTGAAGGTAAGGGCGGGGGTTCTTGGAGAGGGGAAGCGAGCTCTTCTTTTTCCAGCTAGGAGGTCTACTAAGCACTGTATGCCTACCATTGAGGAGCCCTGTAAAATGGGTTTTTCTGTTATTTCAACAGTCAGGATGAGAGACCTTTATTGTAACTTTTTAAGCAAAATGTTTCTGTGGTGCTATTTCAGTAGTGTGCATGCTTTTAGTTATTAGTGACTGTCTGTGTGTCCTGAAAGAGAGCCACCTCCCTTTCTAAATGGGCCACTGCACAGTTGTGTGTTGCTTCTGTGCAAGGATGTCTGGTTTTGGCTGCTGCATTGCAGCCTGTCTTTCAGTCTGCAGTCTGCCACATCTGTGCTGCTGCTGCTGCCAGATGTAATTTGATCTGCTGCTGACATGTGTCATCCAGCCGGCCACCCACCCACCACATGGCCCACGAGGCCCAAGTGCACTGTGCCAGACTGCAGGCACCAGGCACAGCTGCACTGCTTGAGTCTGATAAGACCGGGGTCTCTAGTGCAGAACGCTGCTGCATTGCATTGACCTTAGCTGCCTGCTAATGAATGGAATGGCTGCATGTGTAGGCATATGTGTGTGTGGGGGGTGTTCTGCCACGTTAACCAAACCAGACTGGGTGAGGAGCGGAGGGCCTAAAGGCAGGCTCAGTTTGTGGTGGTTATTGGTCAATAAACGGCATGCTGGTTTCAATTAGGCCACACAGATGAACTGCATAAAATGCAGTTTCTTGTGGCTTACCTAGTAGTCCTAGTTGGCGTGGGATACTATACTGTACCATACCGTTATGATCATGTACAGAATTTGTCCAGTACTCACTGCATTAGAGGAACGATCTTTCAGTAGTCATTTTCATTTACATCATATACACATTTAACTGAAACATTGCTAGTTATTCAGTTAGTTTATTGTTCAAAAAATTAATTTACCTTAATTAACTTTGATTTTACCTCACCACAATGACAACACCATAATCATTGTTGTTCGCTACTACTGCTGTTGCCTTCATTATACCCTTTACCTGGAAAACTTGGAAAAGTCGGGGAATTCCAAATTGGTCAGGGAAAATTGGAAAAAAAGATTAATCAAAATATAAACATGATGCATATTTGCACTACATGGTCTTTATTTAACATTTTTTTTAAATTTTCAGTGGCTACACTTGCATGTCGTTCTGCAGCTATTACAGAAGCTGACACAGTTTGTTAAGTGATGAATTTTGAAAGCACAGGAGCTACCTGGCCTGTTTTAGCTGACCATACTTTAGTTAAGGTCGAGCTTTTGGCATACGTTGTCGTTCATCGTCTGTCTGTCTATCTGTCTGTCCATCTGTCCATACTCCCTAATGGATGTACTGTGGCTAAATGGTGCAAGATAGGGCCTTGGTTGCTATAGATCACTAATAGGAAGTCGCATACCATGATGGTTTTGAAATGACGTATGTTGTTTACCTTGGATGACCTTGAAGAATCATAACGCACTATGCAATGCCAATCATGCGGTATTGTGGCTAAATGGTAAGTCGTAGAGGGGGCTGCAATGGTACCAGCCAATAGGGCAGTGGCGACTTCCTATAGGCTGTCGATAGTAACCATGTGTCCGTCTGCGTCGGTTTGGCCGCAATTTTGAATGGAATGTTTAAAGATATAATTGGGTGTATATCTGAAATGGTGAGAGATACAGCCTAGGTTACTATTAATCACTAATAGAAGGTCACAGTGACTGTCATCCGTAGCATTAAACAGTTTATTGATGAATCTTTGCCTGCCTTACTGAAAAGGTCAGGAGAAATCAGGGAATTTTATTTGGTCTGGAAAATGATCACCCTGATTATAATATTTGCTGCCATGTTTTGTGATATTTGAGTTGAACTATGCGGTACCGTGATTTAGTTGTTGTACATAACGTAGTGGAGTGGTCTGGGAGAGACGACCAATGCAGCACCAGCACCGGCGCCAGATCTGGAGCGTCGGCTGTCAAAGCGCGAGAAGAAAGAATTGAAGAAGCGCGAGAAAGAAGCACGGAAACAGGAAGCAACAGCTGGCGGCAACAAAGAGAACATTGCCAAGCGCTTGTACGAGGCTGCACCGGACTCGAGCTTCACTCGTAGCATTTCCAACCCGGAGATGGTGATGAGGAGGCGTAGACAGCTTAAGCTCGAGCGTAAACTGCAGCAGATTCGAGCCAGTGACGATGGACCCAACTCTGGTATGTGCCATGCTTCTGTGTCGGAATTATGTATGCATTGTTTGTTCTAATGCGTATAATATGCATTATAATATATAGCGTTATATCAGTACTGGTGTGCTGTGATGCAAAATTGAGCCCATTGATAAAAACATATTTCTCTTCAGTTCTTATGTTTTAGTACCACCATTGTTCTGCCATTCTGCTTTGCTCTATTATAGTACTAACTGGATGACAGCAAGATTTGCATAAACTCAATTAATCAGAAAATTGTGCCTATCTAAAATATCGTATTATATGTAGCATTGCATATGTCTGTTTTAATGCAGGTGGTACTCTGAAGATTTATGGCGAGACGATTTGTCCAGAAGTTCCGTACAAGACTTTGTTGTTGTCAATGAATGATACAGTCGCTCACGTTGTTCGAGAGACACTTGATAAGTACGGGCTCGAGAAAGAAGATGCTCACCGCTATTGTCTCATGCAGGTACTGTATTTGATGTTTTGTTCTAGATAATTAAACTCACAGCTGGTACTCAGTAATGAGTTAACTACAAAATGTACATTTGGAATTATTCATAT
>Ga0209454_1004767_pt1 | contig 10238 bp, 8 predicted proteins | sample WorMetHERISLAND1_2_FD_187400 | JGI IMG/M metagenome (GOLD analysis project Ga0209454, IMG submission 187400) | Marine gutless worms symbiont microbial communities from Max Planck institute for Marine Microbiology, Germany - Olavius geniculatus... | ecosystem: Host-associated > Annelida >... | reverse complement strand
CCTATGTCGAATTTCATCTAAACTCAACGTATGTGTTAATGATTGTTCATATTTTACTGTATGCTAAATGAAAATTAACTTAAATTTATGTGTTACTGCCAATTTAGCATGATTTTTGGGGTGAGGCAGATTTGCGTAAATCAAGCAAATAATATTTAAATGCTGAGACATGCAAGTTGTACACTTTTTCTGTACACAATTTCGAAACTTTTGGCATATTACGCGCCTTTCCATCAATAAACATCGCTAAGTTATAAAAGCTGAAATATCCTTGTTAAATCCATGTGTTACAGTCAAATTTGGCAGAATTTTGGTTGTGACGAATATTTATGTAAATTAGGCAAAGAATATTTAAATGCTTCACTATACAAATTTGTCGTTTATTCTTTACAGCATTGTAAAACTTTAGACATATCACACGTCTTTCTACTACTAACCACCTTCGAGTTATCAACGCTCAAACAGGTTCGTTTTTTTGGCCCACGCTGTAGGTTAATTAAAGTCAACTGAAGTCCAGTGTTAAACTTGAAAAAATTCGCGCACAACCCAAATTGGCCAGGTAGCTGCAACATTGAAATTATTTTGCAAATCAGCCCAAATTTAGCAACAATTTTACACACTACACACAAGTGACAAATCAAAATAAACTTTCACAGTATGCTTCTAATATTCATTTATGGTTATATTGAACTTAATTAACAAATATTAAATAAGTGTGAATTGTGACATCTAGTAAGTCATAACTTAGAAGCACCCATGTCAGTTAGTAAGCCGCCATAAGCCATGGCTAGCCAGTTTAAGCTGCGGATAGTGGCTCTAGAATAGTCAAGTAATTACCGATAGTGATCATGATAGACCTTAGAAAATAATTACCCAGAGATTTATCTTGTGATGGGACTATACTTCGATTTATGTCAAACTGATATGGTGGCGTGGTTTTTCCTCTGGATGCCCAAACTTCTTGACTTGCAAAGGTTAGCTAAGATTCAGCTGGCTACAGTGAAGTGTATTATATATATCTCTTATGCTATTGTGTCATATAGTACCCTGTAACAGTGTTGATGTGTCCAGGTTTCACAATGCTGCGGACGAGAAGGTGATTGGTCGCAATGTCGTGACTCCCATTTGTGATGACGTCCAGTTGTCTGTCGATGAATACAGAACCAAACTATATGATGTTAGTGGCTTTCTTACATGCAGCTGAATTTGTTTGATTTTATGCAGAAAATGGCAAGTTGTATATCCACCTACTTTTTTTAGAGAAGTGGCTGGTAAATTTTCTCTTTGGCATGTCTGAAGGGCTGATTACAGCAGCTGCTAAACTTTATTTTCAGACACTGATCTCACATGTATTTGAATTGACTTATAGGTTGAAACATGTTATTTTCACAAGTTCCCTGGAGAAGAGGCATTTAACTTATTTTTGGTTATTAACCAGGGAGCAGTAGCAGCATGCATAGCTAATGTACAGCTTTTTTTCATTACCTGAGTTTTTAAATAATATTACTAATAATAACACTATTAACGTACGAGTAACACTGAGGGAATAATAATTGTCATTATATTTTTGTAGTGTCATTAGGTCATGATCAGTTTTACAATGATAATGGATTTATATTTTGCTTTCTACTCTGTTGATCGTGCTGTAGATGGTAATGCGAGCAAAGCTGGAACGCCGGCAGCGACGTCAGCTGGAGAAATCCAGCAAAGCTAACGAGGAATCAACTTACAGTAGTATGCTGGGTGACAGCATAGATGATGATATTACAACGGCAGGTCACCCGCAGAGTATACCTCCCCCGAGTGAGCCAGTTCTGCCAGCAGGCACCAAAATGTCTTCACCAAAGCCTGCTAATGGCGCCACAACGTCATCGCATGAGCGTGCTTATGTTGCCAATGAGGCTGTGCGGCCGGAACACAACATTCGCAGCCAGTCACCACCACGGGGCTTCGCTGAAGACAAAAGTGAAGCCAGGCACAGTAATGCCACTGTGCAGAAAGGTAAGCTGATGACCACTTTTACTGTTTCCAGTATTTGGGTCTGATACCATGGTCTTATGACAAGACCAGTCTCAGATCATATTTGGTCATTGTCTTGTTTTTGCAGCTTTGGTCTTGGTCTTAGCATTTTGTTTTTGTCTGCCAACATCATGTGTCCACTGCAGTGCAGAAAGGTAGTTAGACAACAGAGTTTTCTAAGTCGATTATCAGATTGAAGAATTGCTTAAGCCATTAGTCAATACATTGTGCTGATTTGTTCACTTACTGTTAATAGTTATTAAACATGTCTTGCTGTTGTTCAAGCGGTCTTATGATTTCAGTCTTGATCTTGGTCTTATAGTTTTGGTTTGGTCTTAACATTTTGGTCTTGCTTTTGTAACTGTTTCATTAATCGTTATCTTGTTATCTGTGCCAAAGGAAGTGGAAGTTGTTCGATAGGATCTGTCTGTTTGTTGATTGGCTAACTCAAAACTGCTTGGAGAAGTGTGAAGTGTCTAATTGCTTGCTTTTGTGCTTAGAATGTTGCAATTAGAATGAACAGTGTTGAAATGCAATTTGTGATTGCCAGAATTGCATGCTACGGTCTATAAGGCACTTTGATAAGGATGGCAATTTGTGTATTACAACTGGCAGTACCCCTTTGTCTGTGTTTAGCAGTTGCTTTTGGTCGGACGACATACCAGATGCCATCCGCTGCCCAGAATCAACTGAGATCACGTTCGCAGTACTTCCAGCGACAGAAAAGTGACACCACAGACATTGTTGCCGGCTACAGTCGACCTTTAGCCGGGCAGGTAAACATTTTTGTGCTATATGACTGTGTTTTTCCGCATGCCACTTAGTCTTACATGTATGTAAGAGTTAGAAAATTACAATAAATAAGTAACTATGCCAAGCCTCTTCAGGTGCATTTGAGCATTTGACAGTGGTGTACCATGCATTGGCAACTAAGCAGTCAACTCATTTATCATCTTTTTGTATTTACATAAGTGAGCATCAGTGGACAGTGTGTCTCCTATCGACAGAGGTGTTTTGTCGTTCCTATGCTTTTCTACCACTTAGTTTGCCATTGTCTTTTTTGGCCAGTGCAGTTTTTGAAAATTTATATTTCAGAAGGTGCAGTGTCATCTGTTTTCCATGGAATGTGCCAATGAAAGAATTTAGTTTGGAAAATTGATCATTAGTTAGCAAAGACATAAACGACAGTTTGGTGGCATGTTTTTTGATTCATTATGTGTTAGCATTTTTTCTCAAATTTCTTCCACTGACACATTTGGTAATCAGTGTTGATCCGATCAGCTTACATCTATATTGTGAAATCTTGGTGTAAAATTTTAGTGCTAATATCCACGTTTGACAGTTACGGAAAGTTAAACATCAGTCAGTATTTCATAAGTTTTATAAGTTGTAACAAATGTTGCTGGGTTATTTGTTGTACCATTCTGCATCCATTGGCATTGCCATCTATGGGGCACTGTAGCACATGCCCAGTCCTCAACTTCCATCTGTTTGATTTCCTAAATCTGTTTCGATTTTCTTGGTCACTTTAGAGTCGTACAACATCAGAGATTCCGTTCTGTTTGGTTTTGTACTTAGCAAATCAGTGTGGCGTACTGCATATATTTTTGGCACTGTTTAGTGCACGACTTTCACACATTGTGTGTTGTCCTTAAATTATTTTCTCTTATTTCATGGCCCCCCAACCCTGCACCAAATCCTGGCGACACACGGCATGCTTGGGATGTACGTGTTTTGGTCCAGCTGGGTGCAGGAGGCAAAGCAACTCGGCTGGGGTCCGCACCACTTGCTGCGGGCATGAGAGTACAGAACAGTCGGACACAGTCAACCAACTTCTCACGTCAAGTCGGCAATCCCGTCATTCTGCGTGGTGATGATCGCTCAGTATGTCTGCTTCACAGTGTCTATCTATTAAACTTTCCCCATCTTTAAAGGTTCCAAACATATGCCAACCTGAACCAGACTTACTGAGAATCGTCATTTTTACCATATCGTGAGGCCATTAAAACAATCGGTGTTCCAAATTTTACAGCCAGCTAAAGGTGCATACATTGTTCATATTAATTACAGTTCTGTCTTAAACTTTCAGCTATTGATAGTGTGCAATAACTATGTGTCATTCACTACACCGTGTCTCAGATAAAACAGTCAAAACTGTTTTTGTCGTAACTTTGTCAAATTTTTACTAATTTTAATAATTTTTGGCACGTTGATGGCTAAGACGACGAAATTATGTATGTAAGATGCACTCATTCTTCACCTCATTTAATTTATGTTAATGCACTATCATGTGAAACTTAGATGATGTTGTATAATGCTGAGTTTTTGTCTCAAGTAAATGCTGTAACAAGTTAATTAGGCACAAAATACACTAAAATGTGAATTATTTAACAGAATTATAAGTTTGTATAACAAGTTGTTTGCAAATTAGAATTTAAGCCAAAGTGTGCTCCGCATACCAAGATGCAATGGCTTAGATGCAACGCCTATGGCTGATAGCAGAATCAACGATCCACTGATCAAATGCATTCACTCATCGATTAGACGTGTTTTAAGCTCATCAGCCAGCTATTTTGTTGTCTGCAATTTTTAGCATAGAATATTTAACACCTCAAAATTATTAAACCACGTCGCACCCTCTGTTGAATTGATGATGCAAAGGTAAGCCATCTGATACAAATAATCGCCGCATAATGTAACAGTTTGGAGCATCTGTGTTTTACACGGTAGTGTGTTGACATAAATTAGGTGAGATGGTAAATGAGTACATCATACATAATATTGTCTCGGCCATCTTGATGCCAAAAGTTATCAAGTTGGTGGAAATTTTACAAAGTTATGCTAAAAACAATTTTGACTGTTTTTTTTAAAGACAGTTCAAGACAAAATAACGTGGGTAAAACATGGAGTAGTAAATGCTGTTAATAGAAAACTCGTTTGGATACTAGTGTGATGCCGTAGTGCTGTCCGAGCTGGATTTAAGCATACACCCTGTTCAGTGAAAATGTGGGAGCCTTTACATATATTTTTGTTTAGGAAACTGAAATAAATATTTGAGTAACATTGTGAGGTTCAGATGTTGCAGTAGGGCATTAATGTAGCTACGTGCCGTCCAGCAGTCCCACACTCCAAAAAATGTTGCACTGTTGTTTGGCATTTTCTGGCCACTTTTTATGGGGGGCTTGTTAAGCTAAACAGGTTGAATGTTTTTAAATCTACCTTTGATTGCTGATGAGTTGCAGTGAGATATTATTGTCAGTGTATGATAGTGAATTGTGTGGACGTGGTAATTTGTCAGTAGTCCGCAGGAGCACTTGTCCAAAATTGGCTGTAGCTCAATCCTTCATAGCCAGCGGTCGCAATAGCCAAGGGCTGCCACACAGCTAAGGTCTTCCAAAGCCAGAGATACAATTTATGCTCATTCCTAACCCTATCACTAACCTTAACACTATTCCTGTCCCTAACCCTCTCTTTGTTTGGACCAGTGCCTCTTTGGACTAGTGAACTGTGGGTGTGATATCTGTGATCCAGGCAGCGGCTCATCATCGCCCGTCATCGGTAGCAACTCCCGCTACAGCCCCTGCATCCAACTACTCCACTGCCTCGGTGACGTCTACTGCTGGCAAGAAACAGTTTGACAATCAGCGCAATGTGTCATCTGTAGCGTGCATTGGTGGCACGCGGCCTGCTGGCTACTCGCAAACAGTCGGAACAATATCTGCCAGCGAACTGGCGTCCCTGCAGCCTGGCAAGAAGTTATAGCGTGTACATCTCATCACTTCTAGGCTGGAACCAACTCACTGTACTGTGCTGCTTCCTGCATGTACTCGAGTGTATTTATGTGTTGAGTCGCGTCTAGTACTAGATTATTGCAGCCAATTGACTCAAGCAGTCAAGCACTGAGTAACAACTGACTGTGTGTCAGGGTTGTTAACAATACCTTTTGAACATACTGGCAATACCAGTACCAGTATTTTTAACCAATACTTCTAACGCTTTATTAAGATGAATCTGTGTACCAGTTGTTTTCACTATCACATCACAGCAGCCTTCTCAAGAAATTGTTATCTCGTTAAAATGTCAACATCTCTGTGCATCGATATTAGCAATACCGATAGTTGTACTGCGATATTAACAACCCTGCAGTTTGTTATATTTATTATAATGTATGCAGTGCTGTAATTCCAGCGTGTGTATATCTACTCGCTTGTTACATCATTACTTCAGCTGTTAACATATACGATTCTGTTGTGCAATTTCATTTTAATGTACAGTACATACGTATAAGCCATCTTATAAATTCAGTTAATTATTTTCAGTGTTAACTAAGTGGTTTGCTTGCAACTTACTTCATATTAGCACAGCCCTGGAATTCAGTTGTTAACATTTTGTCTGATATTCCAGTGAACATTATCATCAGATCATTGTAATATCAGTTGTCCACAAAAATTAAAATAAAACAAAGGATTGTTGTATTTCATTTGTTCCGTACCCATCGAAACAGAATGCAAAGTGTCATATTGGTTGTCTTTTATAGGATTTCACTCTGAGGGGAGAAAGCGGCGGGGTTTGGTTTGTCCACTGGGGGTTCGGTCTCGGACCCAAGGTGTATCCCAGGGACTCAAATTTGATGGGTTAGAACTTCCTTATTCATAAGCCAAATCTATAGGAATTTGCAATTTTGTGAACTGTGCAGGGTGATGCATTAAAGGTGGAACATACGTGTGCATTCTATGTATATCAAAACGTTGGGCAGTTTTGGAAATGATTAGCTTTTAACATTGCAGTGAAGGGTGGTCATCTTGAACACTGTGTTTAAGTTTACCGTAATATATGTAATTGTTTCCAAAACTGTCTGATTGCTTGATTTGGTACTTGTTTTTATGTTCTGATTTTATGTGCCATCTTGGATGTACTTAATTTGATCAGTGAAAATAACAATTCATAATTTGGTAGAAAATTTACTTTGTAACTGTGTGGAGAGCATATAGCACTTCCCTGATTCCTTACAGCTGGATTAATGACACAGCACACCAGTTAACAGATATTAGTAATTCACATAGTAATGTGACAACACAATCAAGGTGTGATGGGATCTTTGATAATTTTCTACTGCCAAATTTCTGCTGAGTGTAACAGTGAAAGAATTTTGAAAATTGGTCAATATGGGGTCAGTATTCGATAAATGCATGGACAAGAATTTAGTGTCTATTTATAACACACTTGCAGTACGAAAGATTTTTTCTATGCAGTGTTAAACTATATTTTGTCAACAAAGTTATAAAAGTCTGACACATGATAATTATAAGCCATACACGGCTTACGTTTATACATTGTGGGCCAATAAAAAATGTGGCACTTTACTTTTGTCTATATCTTCACCAATTATTGACCGATTTTCAAAATTCTTCTGACACACTCTGCAAACAATTTGCATTAATGTGGTTGTTATATATCCAACCACACCATAAATGTGTCTCTATGCTACCTTGTGAAATATAAACATAAGCAAAAACTAATGATAATAACAAACATTTAGGTAAATGAAAAAACACTTTAGACCAACACTGCGGTAAATGATCTGTATAACAGTAGACTGTGTTAGACCCACACAGTCTAATGTCATACAGATCATTCACCACAATGTTGGTCTGAAGTGTTTTTTTAATCAATTTTATCAAAATGTTTATTTGTTATGGTTATATGTGCATATTTCATTTACATTTTACAAGGTAGTGTAGAGACACATTTACAATGTGGTGGGATGTGTAATAATCACATTATTGCAAATTGTCCACAGGGTGTGCCAGCGAAAGAATTTTAAAAATCGGTCAATAATTGGCAAAGACATGGACAAAAGTTAAGTGCCACGTTTTTTATTGGCCCACCCTGTAGAAATGCAAACTATCACACTATTCAAAATGTTTCACTCGTTTTATACAAACTGTTTGTTAAACAAAATAAAGGCCAGTTGTATGCTCAACGATGTCAGCATAATTTGATCGCTCGCTTTGCTTTTAAAACTGCACTGTTTACATTATATACATGTTATTGCATAACGTTCAAAGTTCAGTGATTAGTGTGGCATCACTTTTATTGAATCATCGCTGAGATTGGTTCCATTGCGACGGTAGAAGTCAGTTTCAATGTAGCCGACGCGAACGTATTGGCGAGTGGGAGGGTCATAAATATTCGCCAGTCTTTTGCCATAGAGTGATGAAGGCAGTGATGGTACATCTTTGCTCATCTCCTGTTGTAACAGTCAGTGCACAGCAGTTGCTATGAGGCAACAGTTTATCATATTTCCAGGTATCCTTGACACATGTACCCATGACTGTGCATTTTAATAGCAATTGGTAACAGCTCTGATAATAATAACTTCAGACAGTTGTTGTTGTTCTTCAGGGCTGAGTGCATACTTCAGTGAGTTGACGACTCTAGCACTTGGATCAATATTTGCAACTATGCATCCCACCCGGTATCTTGGTTCAACAGACAATAATTAACAAAAGGGCTACTATTAAACTACCAACCTGTAGGTATGCCAAGTATTCACGATTGTTGAGAGTGAAAAGCATGATATCTGCATATACCTCGTCATTGACGTGGAGACCTCGTGCTTTGAAGTGTTCCCTGTCATCTCTGTGCAGCTTCTGGTCATATCCAAAGTCCTTCAGAAACTGACGATCAAAATTTGAGTACGAGTAACGTTCCTGTACAGTCAGATATTACAAAGATCATGTTACAAACACATTGGGCGACTAGTCCAAAGAGGCACTGGTCCAAACAAAGAGAGGGTTAGGGACAGGATTAGACTTTCACTGAGCCTTTTTGCTGAGCCAAAGCTAAAGCTGAATGCTAAAGTCTGTACTTAGACCAAAGTTCAACTAAATGATTAAAAATGGTGGAAAACCAGTAAACCTAACAGGAAATAAATCAACCAGTTACGCTTGGACTAGCTTATTTAATTGCACTGTGCACGCAAATGACGTAATTACGTAACGTCTTACGTCACTGTGTAGCCATTACGACGTTTATTTTTTGTATCAGACTGTTTTAATTTACTAAACTATCCATACGTATAGGACTGTAAATAGTCGCCATGTTTTCGCTCAGCGAAATCACTTCACTTTTTGACTTAAGTAGGTACTTAGACCGAAGTTTAGGCTCAGCGAAAGTCTCACTGAAAGTAAGTCAAAAAGTGAAGTCGCCCATTGGAATATTTTCTGCATATGTTATCAGACACACAATCAGTGGCAAAAGTGAGGATGCAGAAATTCCCTTTTTGCAGTTTTCATACATATGTTAGAGACAAAATATGGCAGATCAGCAATGATTGCAAATTTTATGCTTGATGAGACTGAATCAGATCTAGAGCTGTCAAATTAACACATTAATTACCGCATTAATGCATTAATAAATAAATGCACGTTAAAAAAAATTAACGCACGTTAAAAAATTAATGCACATACATAAATTTATGTTAATTTACTAAATTCTGTGAAGCAAAAGTTCCAATATTCTGCTAAACTGTGGTTATTTCACAATCGAATTAATTCAAGTAACTGAAATGTAGTTGCCATTCCATCACTACTGTAAAATAATTATTTTGACAACAGCCTTATAGATTTCTATGCTAGCTATGACGGCAGTCATTATTGATAACATGTGTTTTTAACTTTCTATATTTTACCGTTGGGCCCCCAAACGTCGTGGAGCCCGAGATAACTTATCTCCTACTCTCCCTCTCGATAGACCTGGCTGCATTAATAACGCGTTAATTAATGCGTTAAAAATGCGTTAATGCATTAAAAAATTAACGCTTTGACAGCTCTAATCAGATCACGGCAATGGATACCGTCTGACCACTTTCTTTATATTACTGCCATATGCTGTGAGTTATAATGCTCTGTCTTGTGCATAACAATAACAGTATTTACTCTGTCTATTTTTTAGTAGCGATTTCACTACAGTAGTAATAAAGATATACTGACAAAGTAACCTTTTTCTCCACATTGAAGTAGGTGCGTTCTTTCGGAAGGTGTCGATTTGGCGCGACAAAAGAGAACGCAGACAGTTCAGCAGGACGACCGTGTAACACAAATTCATCGGTGTCTGTCTTTACACGTAGGATCTTTGCTTCTTTTTTCTCCATTGCTACTAACTCATTATTCACTAGTGTTACATGGCAACGGTGGCAAGTTGTAAACATTTACCAC
>Ga0209454_1004766_pt1 | contig 10238 bp, 10 predicted proteins | sample WorMetHERISLAND1_2_FD_187400 | JGI IMG/M metagenome (GOLD analysis project Ga0209454, IMG submission 187400) | Marine gutless worms symbiont microbial communities from Max Planck institute for Marine Microbiology, Germany - Olavius geniculatus... | ecosystem: Host-associated > Annelida >... | reverse complement strand
GTGATGCAAGTATTATTTTGCGATCTGCATTCGGCTGTTGTGTTAGCTGATATCGTACCAAGTAGCAGACGAAAATATCGGCCGTGTGTCGTGGTTCACCAATTTTGTCGGGCAACTAAATAATGCTCACAAAAGTCGACCGACTTTGTCATTCGTCTGACATTCCCTTTAGGCTTGTTTAACTTTACATTTATGAAACAGACTTGTGAAAGCACTCTTTAATTGATCATTACTGTTCTTAAGTTACAACAAACTAAAGCATTTATGTACTAAAAAACAGTTCGGATGATTTGAAACAGGATGATACCAGCAGTGTTTCTTGAGATTGGGATAATTGGCATTTGTTAGTTTTTTTCTCATTACTATGATAATTTTTGATAATTTTGTGCACAGGTGAGGTGGTTGATAACGAGTTGTTCGCCGACCCACCCACACCTGCGCCTCCTGCTGCTCAGCAAGATGCTGCTGCTGGTCAGTAATATTGGTTGGCTTAATATAATAAATTTTGACAGAATTTTTTGTTGCCTCAACATTTGCTGCTCTAATGTCAGGAGGTAATTAATTATCTAATGCATAAGGCCGTGCAGTATTTACTATGTGAAGCAGTCATGCATCTTGGCTTGTGTGATAGAATGTCATGCAACTCTGTGAGAGAAAGGTGATAACAATAACATTCAATTTCTTATTTGTCATTTCAATTATTGCTTCAAGACCACTTTGGCTCTTGGCTGGGCCCTGTTCATAAGTTCTTGAAGTTTCTTTAGTCTGCCCGGAAACAGTATTTTTTCGAGCGAACTCATGTTTTATCACAGATGTTTTTAAAATTTTTATTTCTTTCTTTTCACCATGCTATCTCCGAGCTTTGTCGGCCAATCGTGGCAAAATTTTGCACTGTGCTCGGTAATAGGTCAGTTTCTGAAAATTAGGTTTGTCCCAACAGAACTTTAGGGGCCAAAAACATGCCAAATTTGACACAATTTCGGGCAACTTCAAACTTCCGATGGCAAATATTTCTGGAAGGGATGAAGATATTTTAAATCGGACAAGTATTTGATTTACTAACTGTCTGTAGGATAACAGGGAAGATTATTAGAATTAGCATAATTGTTAGTTACATATGCACGGTGCACGCTTATAATGAAGTTCTTAGAATTTTAGGTTTAGCTCGTTTTTTTGTTTTGTGTTTCTGTAGCCTAAAGGTTAAACTTACTGTTTCATTATTATGTGTTTGTGTGCATTCTGCCTGAAAAGGCTGTCCCCGAAATGACGTATACTGTGTCGGGCTGGACGTTAGACCCTACTCACTCACTTACTCACTGATTTACCGCCATACCTACCTTCCTACCACGTTCGGTGAAAAAAGTCAGATAAACTTTGGTCCAGTAACTTTAGAGCCATAGAGGCTAAATCATACCCATTCAAATTGACTTTTTTCGGGAGGACATATTTTGGCCTCTAGGGGTGATGCGCCCTCTAATTTTTATACGCACTATTCCTGTATTTCTGTATTAGTTGTATATTGTGGTGTCCCTGTGCTATGGACGATGGCATTGTTGCTAGATTTGAGATATGTGATAATAATACATTTCACAAGGAACAAGTTAATTTACTTTTTATATGTAGCATTTGTACTGTTCTGGTATTTACCTTGGACCAGTACTGGATGTGTTACATAACATTTGTGCGTAAGCCTCATTCGTTTATTTGGTGTACAGTGTATTGTTGAGATGTGTGAAATGGCGATGATGGTGATGTTATGTGACAGTTACAGCAGCATCTGCAGCTCCAGTGGTCACGGATCAGACCAGAGACCAGACGACCATCATCAACAACGATGCCGAGGCTTTTGCCCTTGGACCGATTGATGCCACAACCATCGGTTAGTGCTAATAGTCTATCTCGAATTTTGTGCATTTTACTATTTTCTTATTCTGCAATCTGCGTAAATATGTTGCACAGTTTATGCGCCAGAGATAAAGGCATTGCGTCAGTGCAGGTTATTAGAAGTGTGGGTTTCCAGTAAAATTGCAAACTAAGCTGCATGGAAGTTGTTATTTGATATTGGTGAAGTGAATGATAACAAAGATTGATGCCTCAGAACTTGAACATGTCATAGATAAATAACAAAGAGATGGCAATAATCAACTAGAGAAGTAAATATCACAGGCATGCGGTAGCGCAGACCTGTGTTAACGGTGATCAGCTCAGTCAATGGAGAATGGCTAAATTCGACTCCCACAGTTTTGAAACCCCTAAACCAATCGACACAAAATTTGAAACAGATGATTATGTTTGCGAGACGACCCCCTGTGCAAAATTTTGTGCAAATCCGTCCATTGGGGCTTCTCGGCAAAGGAGTGAAATATAACAAAATTTTTTTACGTTAAATATACTTTTTTAATGGCTGACCTACAGGTCAGACCACCCGGCGGATTTTCACGCACGATGGCTCAAACAACACAGTCTCACGTAAGGGTGTGTCTTTTTAGGGATGGAAAATTTAAAGTTAATATCTAACCCCTGAAAGATCCCCCAAAGTCTAAAATTGGGCTCAAAACTGACTTAGAAATTTTTTGCTTAAAACGCCCCTGAATAGAAATTTCACTTATAAATGGCCCCTAATCATCATCGTAGGCCCGTAAAAGTTGTATAGTGAATGGACAATATGGCCTCGAGAATTCCAAATATGTGGTCATTTTGGACCCCTGCCTACAGGTCACGTGACACGAAGCATGCGCAGTGAACTTTTGGCTTTTAATAAGGGCAAATGCAATGCAACTTTGAGGTTTCATATCTCTGTAACGGTGCAAGATAGATGCATGGTTTCAATGGACCACCAATAGGAAACCACATATGCCGAGTCCAGTGGTCACGTGACCCCAAAAGGTCAAACTCATAACCCATAAATCTTTAAGGCCCCGTATCTCTATAACCGTGCTAGGTAGACGCATGGTCAGCATTAACCACCAATGGGAAAGTGCCCACGCCGAGTCCGATGGTCATGTGATCAGTGATGTCACGTGCCCCCAAAAGGTCAAGGTCGTGACCTTATTACCTTTGAGGCCCCATATCTCCTTAACGATGCAAGGTGGACACATGGTTCCGATGGACCACTAATAGGAAACACCACATATGTCGAGACCAATGGTCATGGGACCGATGACGTCACATGACCCCAAAAGGTCAAACTCGTGATCCCCGAATCTTTAAGACCCCGTATCTCCGTAACCGTGCTAGGTAGACACATGGTCATCATTAACCACCAATAGAAAAGTGCCCATGCCCAGTCCGATGGTCATGTGATCGATTACGTCATGTGACTCCAAAAGGTCAAGGTCGTGACCCCAATATCTTTGAGGCCCCATGTCTCCGTAATGGTGCAAGATAGACGCATGGTTCCAATGGACCACTAATAGGAAACCATGTGTCGAGTGCAATGGTCACGTGATCGATGACATCAGGTGACCCTAAAAGGTCAAACTCGTGACCTTAAAATCTTTGAGGCCCTGTATCTCCCTATCCGTGCAAGATAGTCACATGGTCAATACTAAAGCGCCTATGCTGAGTCCGATGGTCACGTGACCGATGACATCACGTCACCTCTAAAGGTCGAAATCGTGACTCTAAAATATAACATAAAAACTTTGCTTTGTAATAAAACAGCAAATATAAATGTGCAAAACATCACTTTATACACTTGTTAATGGCGACATGCAATGACTGACAGGTCGAAAACAGCAAAAAAAACATAAAAAGGTGATATTATTCAACAGCACATTGACAGTTAGGCGATGTGATGGTGAGTGATATCACATTTTTGTGATTTTTGCTGTTTTCTTTGTGTCAGTCATTGCATGTCGTCGTTAACAAGTGTATAAAGTGATGTTTTGTACATTTATCACTTATAATAACACGTGAGTTTGTTAACATTTTGTTTTTGCATTTTATCAATATTTCTCTTGTATATTGATTGCTGAGCCATTTTGCATTGTATTTAAAAGGTGTTAGTTCTTTTTTATGCTAACTTTAGTAAAGTTAGATCATTTTTGTAGTAACTGTTGCATTCACAAATAAATGGTGAAAATGTTGGGTTTGAGATGTGTTTAGCTTTAGATTACAACTTGACGTAGAACTGGTGAATATGCTGTTCTGCTAGTGTACAGATGTGTGTTTTCATAGTGTGCTAAGACGCAGTTCTGTGTTGAAACTGTTAAGGCACGGGACGTAAAACGAAGAAGAAGCGTAAGTTGGTGATTGACGAGCAGAAGCTGATCGCCAGCGATACGATGCGTGCACAGCTACATCGGGCGGCCGACCTTGTCATTCCGCTGGAGCTGGCGCCACCCACCAAGAGACTCATGGAATGGAAGGACGTTGGTGGCGTCGATAAACTGCTGATTTTGCCAGGGAAACGTATCAGACCAACCAGATTGCAACAGGTTGTTATGTCTGTAGTTTGACCTTTCCAGTGTTCCGTCAGAACTGGTTTGTTTGTTTCAAAGTCTTGAGCTTCAGCTGAGTGCAGATCACATGAACTGAATTGAACAACTCTCAGTTAGTTTTTTTTGTACAGACGTGCAAGTCAACTGGAATAAACTGAGCTGCATTGACGTATTGCATTTCAGTTTGTTTGCTCAGTGAACGCCATGCAACGTGATCGAACTAGCAATTCTCTTCAGTTCATATTTTTAGTTGCTTTGTTGCTTTAGATGCAAACGAACCAAGATTTCAGTTCCATTTATTTCTGTTGCTTGGAAGATGCCTTCATTGTTGGTGCTGGGTGTCGAGTTTTCGGTGACATCAAATCTGTGTTGCTGTTACTGATACTGTTGAGTACTTCTAACTTCTTCTTGTGAATATCTGTTGTTTACAGTGTTTGAGTTTTCAGAATTGCTGTACATTAGACCACCTTCTCCAACGATAGTGAACTTCTAGGAATTGTTAAAGTCTGAAAATTGTACCAAGTCTTTCTTGCTTTGATGCTGCTGACCAGAGTTGTAGTAATCTGCAAATAGTTTAGATTCCTTTTTGGGTTACGTGGCTTAATCTGTGTGCATAACTTACAGTATGCAGTCACCAGCATGCAGATACTTGCAGATGTTTTTTTGTGTTTCTGTAAAGGTTAAACTTACTGTTCTGTTATTATGTGTTTGGGTGCATTCCGCTTGGAAAGGTCATCTCCGAAATGACCTATACTGTGTCGGGTGGGACGTTAAACCCTACTCACTCATTATTCATATCCTGGTATTTGGTATTATTCAATATGCTGGTCTTTTATCATGCTGTAGAAGTTTTAAATAATGCATTTTTGTATGGTTGTGAAAATCTGTTCAAAAATGTGGTAACTGGTAACACATACATGTATGATTACATTGCATGACTTAGGTAATGGTGCAGATTATGTCAGCTTTTTGTGATGTGGCTGATCTGTAAACTGCAACTTGCTGTTCATGTTTTCGCAGCTGTTTAATCGTGGACTAGTCACACGTTCCGTTACTGACAAGGAAGAGGCAGAAAGTCGTCTGAAGCGCAAAGAACAAGACGTCGAAACAGAATGCGGTGCAGCGATGCAGCTCCAACAGCAACAGAATGAATTACGACGTGGTGCCAGCCTACCAGGTGATACACTGATAGAATTTTTATCTTATTTTTATCCTTACTTTATCACAGCCGATGTGTTGACTGCAAGTTTGCTCAACTGTCATTGTTAGGGCTGATACTGGTTAAATAATTTCGATCCAAAAATTAACTTTGATTACTCTACTTATTTTGAACAACTGAACTGCAGAAGTCAGTGACTAATATTTATTATCTTTTACGGCAAAATCAATAATGCAGTCCATATGTGTGTGGTCAAATTAATAGTCTGGTTCCAAGGACCTGCAAGTACAAACTGCAGAATGTGTTTCACCGATGAGAGCATACTGTACATAGTCCATTACATGTAATGTATTTGGCACTAGATGGTGAGGTTGGTGCCGGGGATCTGTCTCGTATGTCGACGGCACCCGTTGCAGTGGACAATGTGAGTGGCATTCAGCTACCCGGTGATGATGCTCCACCGGTCCCAGCTGATGTCAGTCGAGTGACCGTTGGTGTCGATGTGTCTGCTGTCGCTGACATCTCACTGCCTCCAATGCCCGATGTTCCAATGACGGCGCCGATCGATGACTTGTCTTTCCACGCTGCCGGCACATCCATCATGGATCCAACGTCCGTGGCTACACTGGCAGCCGATGAGTTTGGTGACGAGACTGCATTCAATGAAACGCTGCAGTCTGCTGCAGCCGACATCACTCTGTTTGCTGTAAGTTTACTGCTTGTGATCTCTCGATTCCTTTTGCATTGTATCTGGTATCTTTGTGTTGCTAATGCTTGCTATAACTAAGGCCCGCTTTAGCTAGTTTCTATTAGCTACAGTGTGCATGGAACTGTAGAGTAAGTGGGTGATGAAAATACACTAATAAACTATCTGTCTGCAGTGCATATGACAGTGCAATAGAACTGTTGTAGGCCTAACATTTGGGACATAGGGTTAGTGATAGGGTTGAGTTAGCTATATAGTGGGTACTACTGGGGGCCCTTGGCTGTAGTGGACTCTCACCTTTATAATGAGCCCATGAGACAGAGCCTATTCTGTCAATGCATTGTGTGGGCAACAAGATATCTGACCTATTGTTACCTTCACACTCACAGCTGTCGAGCATTACCGGCCTTTGCTTTGTGGTTGGTACTGAATTGTACTGCTTGGTGACAGAGGCACTTGTATATAGATGTAAACAACTTGCCCAGGGTTGTTATTTGATAGCGGATTGGCAAGGGCTGGGAGTCATGGGGTGTTTACATGATCGAGCTGGCTCACGCAGGCCTATTGGAACCCCGCCCCTGGCTCAAATGTAGGCCTAGACCTAGGCTTAGGCTTTTAGTCCAGAGCTGATTACATGTTATATAGACTAGAGCTGTTGAAGCAGTAATTTTTTAATGCATTGACGCACTGTGTTAATTTTTTAACGCATTATTAACGCATCCAGGCCCATCAAAAGAAGTTAGGGGGAAGTTACCCCAGACTCTGCTACATTTGGGCATGTCTCCTGTAGAATATAGAAAGTTAAAAAGCAAATAGAAACACATTTTTCAACAATAACTGACGTCATTGCTAGCATAGAAAATTAGAAATTTATTAGCCTGTCATCTAAATAATATTTATTTACAGTAGTGATGAAACGGCAGTTTGGTTACTTGAATTCATTCGATTGTCAAATAATCACAGCTTAACAGAATATTAAAACTTTTGATTCACAGACTTAAGTAAATTAAATAAATTTATGCATGTGCGTTAATTTTTTTAGCGCGCATTAATTTACTAATGAATTAATTTGACAGCTCTAATATACACCTTCCAATTACAACCCGCCCGCCCTCCTACTTAGCATGCTAATTACCATAGAACGTCGAGCTAGCTGCTCGATCGTGTAAACACTGCATTGAACTCACGGCCTCTTGTTCACAAGATTGAAGCCCTAACCACTCAGCCGCCTGCTTTGATTTGTTGGTTAGTGTTAATTTCTTGATGTCATTGTTTTCTTATGCTGCCATGTCAGGATGGAGACAATGAAGAAGATACTCGGATACTGAACCGGAGATCTGGCCAGCTTCTGAGTGCTGTCCAGAAGTCACTCAGCAAGCGCGACGATGTTGCATTCAGCGAGCTCATCCGCCGTAACCATCGCAAGCAGGTCGCCGCCAAGTTCCACACACTTCTTGTGCTCAAGAAACTCTGTGCCATCGACGTGGAACAGAAAGACTGCTTTGCCAAGATCTCCATAACACGTGGACCGGCATTTGACAATGTCATTCTGCAGTAATCTGAGTCTCGTGTGTAATACTTGTGTCTTAGTTAAATGTTTTAGTGATTAGATCGGCATGTTATTTTCTTTGTATTTTGTGTGTATACTGATGAATTAATACAGCCATTTCAGTTTAATGCGTAATTGCTCTTTTTCGAAAGAAGTGCTTAATTGTTGTTGGATTTCCAGTTTTATGGATTAATAATTACAAAATCCTGGTTTTGGATTTACTACAAAATAGTTATAGGATTCTTCTATTTTGGTTTTTAGTCTGTAGTTTTAGGTTTGCTTTAAGGCTTAGTTTGGATTTGTATGTTTACTTTTCAGAATGATACAGCAGTGGTGTGTCACGAGGTTGTTAGAAATTAGCCTAAACCTGTACTTTTTATGTGTTTATAATTTCTGTTCTTTAACCACTTTGCAATAAAACAGTTCGGAGGTGAGTGCACTGTCATTGTGAGATAATTAGTTCAGCTTCGGAAAAGTTGTATTTCAGGGAGTTAATTCATTTTTTTAAAAAGAAATTTATTTCACTTTTTTATGCTACTGGCTTGGTTGCTTTTTAGCCAAGTTTTTGTGTCCAGTCGATGCATTTCTTTGGTATCTGCTTACACGAGACGCATAAAATTCTACATTCATGTCCATTCGTCTTAGCCATTTGTCCATGCTAGTTGTCTTTGTTTTTTGTTAATCGACTCTAGCCGACTCATTCTTTTTTTTGTCAATGGGTTGAGGGGTATAGGTCTTATGGGAGAGCTAAGGATAATGGGATCATACTGTGTTACCACCCACACGACGCCGGTGATTGGACCCTGATTAATCCCAGTGAGACAGGACAGGTACTCGATTTGCCTACCCTGGAGGTGTGAGTTGACCTTAGTGTTGGTTGTATATACAGGTGCTTTACCTGTCCACAGATAGTCGCCCATCCAGGTAGTAACTGCTCAATAGTGCCTTGACCTTGAGTTGAACCAATGACCCCTGCGATCATAAGTCCAATTTTTTGACTGTTACACCATCAAGCCAAGAATTAGGTTTTGTGCTGAATTTCAGCAGGGCGAGTGATTTTCCTTCAGCTACCAGAAAGTGATATTTAATGTCCGTTTTTCATGCACAGCATTTCTATGTTTTGACTTCTGTGGTTTTTTCATTGTGAATAGTTCACTGTGTTTGTCTGATGCTAATGGTCTCTATATTTACACTTATCTAAACCACTGCAGTGAGTTAAATTACTCCAGTCTTAGGTGAAAATATCCAAGTTGTGTGAGGTCATGTTGATCATTTTGTTTTGTTAATGTGTGCTACTAGTGAAAATTCATTTGAACACAAGCTGTCAATTTAGCTGTTGTTTTTTTCAATAGTTGTGTAGTTTCATATCATAATTTTACCATAGCTGCATAGTAGTTTGTGTATGCAACTGTGTGTATTGTTGAGCATATTTGCTTAAACCGTTTTCAATATTAACAGGTTTATTGGAAAATATGTGATTATGTATAATGATATATTTGAGTCATAATCTCTTGTTAAGCATTACATCATGACGTATGTATTCGAATTGTTCGCTGCCAAAAACTTGTCCTCATAAAAACTGCACTGAATTGTTGCAAATTTTTGTCAATAAAGCTGACACCCAGAATTTGCTGTTTGTGTCCACACGCTGTGGCTTTGTATAATCATCCAACCAGCAAACTTTATGTGGTGTGGTTACTGCTGGCACGATGCATCCACTCGTATGCTTTAACTTGCACGGAACAGATGTGATTGCTTGTTGCTTAGTGTCACAACGCTAGCCGTCTTTGCTGCTCTTGCTGCTGGTTAGCTTTAGTTTGCGTTACTTGACAGTTTCATGCTTTCTTTAGCATTTGGGCCCCCTATAGAGGTAGTAGTGTTCTCAGAGAATTGTTGGTACGGTGGACCTACTTGTCAGCAGGGTTGTTAGCAATACTGGCAAAGCATATTGCAATAGCAATAACAATGCTTTGTGGAAAAAGTATTGCAATATTTTTTTCAGGTCAGTATTGCAATTTTTTTGCAATACTCCACTATCTATTTCCCCCAATAAGTGTTTATTTTTTGCTACTATGTACAATTTTTTTACAAATTTTGGGTTGACTACAGACTACGTGATAATGTGTTTAACCCAAAATTCAAACGATAAACAAGTTGTGTTGACATGTTCTTTTTTGTTAACTTTTATTTACACAAAATAATGTTCATACAAACATGGAGTCTGTACAATGGCATTTCGATAATTTACAGTATATGTCCATATAACTATAATCAGTGAGCTGTTTAGACTGGTAGAAAAAATCAAACAGTTTAATTTCAAATTGTACAGCAGCAATGATCCTTTCATCCTTCTCTATTATTTCAACTATGCAATAGACATTG
>Ga0209454_1004763_pt1 | contig 10239 bp, 10 predicted proteins | sample WorMetHERISLAND1_2_FD_187400 | JGI IMG/M metagenome (GOLD analysis project Ga0209454, IMG submission 187400) | Marine gutless worms symbiont microbial communities from Max Planck institute for Marine Microbiology, Germany - Olavius geniculatus... | ecosystem: Host-associated > Annelida >... | reverse complement strand
CCAACAGTCTACGTTCCAGGCTGGAGTTTCTGGACAAAGGTTTTTTTTATTTCTGATGTACAATGAAAATCCGATACAAAATAATGACCTAGCAATAGCATCATATAAAGGTACCATTCTCTGTCTACATAATTTACTATAAACTATAGCAAAATTCCAGACAGAAATGTGACAAAGATGATCTTTACTTGAAATGCGCATTTTCCATTCTGGCTACATTCTGTGCTGCACGAGGTGAACAGCTGACAGTGTGCACATAGTTGGAGGCTTAAAATGTATCACATTTTTCAGAGAAGAGACAATTTTTTGAAAGAGGGACAGTTATTGTATAACTTGAGGAGTTTTTCTAATACTAAAAATTGCACCAAATTTTTTTAGGCCTACTAGCGAAAGCGAACCCACAGCGTGCCCCACCATCGATACACTAAATGGCTAGGGAGGGAGACAAATCAGGGTATGCCCCCCCCCCTATTCGCCACTCTACTTGACATCACGCCTCGAGTCGGACTTATTTGCTCTTTTGTAGTGTGGGGTGCAGACCAAGACCAGAAGTCCGGACTCTTCCCCCCCTCCCTCTCTTCCGGCCTCCAACAGGACGACCAATGAGGTTGGCGCAAATCTGAGCTTTTTTGGGTGGATTAAAGGAGAGGAGCGGATAGTAGTAGCGGTAAATCGCCAACCACTCGATCTAACCCCCAAACTCTGAAAACCTGGCGCCGCCTCCGAGGGGGTAGCTAAAAATGCGAGGGGGTAAGAAGTTGGTTTGTGACTGTGCTCCGTTTACTTATTTAATAAAAATCGACTCAATGAGCCTAGATACTTGTGATTTCTATGGTGTCATGTTTTGGTTGTAATTTTAAAGAAAATAAGTATTATAATTTACGGGATTAAGGTCAGAGCTAGGGATAAGCTTCGATAAAGAGAAATACAATGGAAGAACAAAGCCGTGAAGAGCAGTGTCTGCGGAGAGCTGAGGAGTACGTGAAAGAACATGACATTCAGCGCATTGTAAAGGACTGCATTGTACAGCTGTGTATCCACCGACCAGACAATCCATACTCGTTTCTCAGACAGCACTTCGCATCTCTGGAAAAGGTATTGATAATTACTTAATTAGACGTTGCTAGAGTGAAGATCGCGGAAAAGCTTTTTAAATGGGTGGTTATTTAGTATATATTTAGTGGGAAAATAGACGTGAGGTTTAGTCACTCCCAAGACAATAAAAACTGAGATGATGTGAGATGTAAGTGTTGTCATATTGCGGACAAAAACAGGAAGGTGTACTTTGCAGAATGCAGATTGCGGAGTGCGGAATTTTGTGCAGGTGTATTTTGCGGAATTTTACCTGCGGAAAATCATTGCAGAGTGAAGTGTATTTTGTGGAATTAAAATTGCGGAAAATGTTCTTGTTGTTAAGTTATGTTAATTAAATAGGTGTACAATTCTACAGAACGCTCAACCACCATGCTCACAAGCTTTGTTGTGTCTTGCAGGAGAAGATTAGTAGGCTAATTTTTATCATTGTTTTGGTAGGCCAGACGTTACCTTGATTTAGTATCAAGCTAATAAGTGACTTGCATTGAATAACTGTATTATATCAACTGGCATTTTACTGTGCTAAATGTGCAACGCAAAATGCAAATATTGTACGTATGTCGCGTTAACACTATTATTGGTCCTGCAGTGTATCCGAGCAGAAGCAATGAATGGCTCTAATGTGATCTGCTCATGTATAGGCCTAACTGACCGCAAACTATTCACAGCAATCGCAATGTTTTTGATCGTGCAATACAATGCAAGACTTTCTTAATAAGGTCTAACTAAGCAGACATCTCGACCGTCGACGTGGCAGCAACCGTTTTGCGAGTAGGCCTATTTGGGCTGAATTCTTTAGCTGTCTTTAATTGTGCCTTAACGGTAGTCCATCAGGTGAAATATCGCAGTAGGCCTTTTTAATGACCTAGGCTACTTGAGTTGACCTTTATTTGTGTGTGATGTGCCGGCTTACGCTTGTGAGTTAACGATTTTTAGGCGTTTTAAGAATTAAGTTGAAGACATCATATGATTACTTTGCTGACTGCATGACTGCGCTGTTTGTGATGTGCCGATGTCAGTTCGAGACTCAAATGTATGCCTAAGCCTAGGCAAAGTTGATTATTTGATTTTATTTGAATTTTGCAGAATGCGCAATAAATCTATGGTGTAATTTGGCGAACGTTCCACAGGTGAAATTCCGCAAAATACGCCTTTTCAAATTTCCACAGTCTGCATTCCGCAAAGTACACCATCCCAACAAAAACTTGGGAAACCATGTAAATATGTTGATTATCTTTAGTTTATTTTTGTTAAGTTTTAAAGAGAAGTAAATTGTGCAAATTTACACATTACTAGGTATTCTATTTTAGCTGAGTCAGTATGTCATGGATAATTGAATGAAATATGTTCGGTTTTAGTGTCTTTGTATTATTGACTTTTATGCAAAATTCTGAATGTCAGTCTCAAATCCTATGGTTCACTAACCCTAACTCTAGCCTTACGCGGTGCACTTTTTTATATTCACTTTTTTGCTTTATATGCAGAAAATTTGAATTGTTTTCTGTTGTCATTGTGTGTGCTGTGCAATAGTAATTAGAGTTAGAGACTACCATTCAATTTTGCCATATTTTATTCCGTGTAATAGTTGCTTAATATTGTGCATCAGTTGTAGTGATTGATTTGATAAGATGCAAGTTTCTCGCTGTTTGTCAGGCATATTCGTCAAAATTGACTCGTTCTTCAAGTCCTTTGCCGGATGACCAAGACGAAGTGTCACCCACGCCACCTCATCCCGTTCCTAAACGACGATCACGCCGAGGTGCCGTTAGTGCTGAGGTTTACACCGAAGAGGATGCTGCATCATATGTCAAGAAGGTTCGTTTGTTCTTTGTGTGTGAGTAAGTAAGTAAGTACATTTATATAGCACACAGTGTTGGCATGTCTGAGGCGCAGAAAGTGAAGTGGTGCACTAAGTGGCCAAAAAGTTAGGTGAGAGAAAAAAATTCAAGTTGGAAATGAAAACAGCATATTGAGGTACACTTTGTGAAAGTCCATAGGACTAAATGGTGGGAATGGCTGCTGCAAAACTCAGAGAACTGAAACATGTGGACCTAAGGGATAGACAGAGAATTACCGTAGATAGAGTTTGATGAATACAGAGTGCGAGGTGAACTTTCTGTCTGCTTTTAGTGTAATGGCAAATTACTGTAATGTAATCAAAAGCTTCGTGGCCATTTTCAGTGATGTGAATATGTGGTCAGCATTAAGTTAAGTCCTTCCTGAACCATATGGCATGGCTGATCTCCATCTGCTTAGACCTCCGCCAGACACCTGTTTACACTGAAAGACCACGGGTCTAGTGCATAACATGGTGTCTCTGTTTATGCTTTACTTCTGCTAGTATTCATTGCACCTGTCCGCAGACGAATGGCCAGATGGAGTTGATCTCCAGCATTGATGGTGGTTTAACTGTATGTCTGTGTGACATACACACAGGTTGTTCCGAAGGACTACAAGACAATGGCTGCATTGTCAAAGGCTATTGCAAAGAATGTGCTTTTTTTACACCTCGATGACAATGAGCGCAGGTGATTGTTGTATTCTTTTCATAGCAGTGTATCTGGACTTTTCGGTTACTGTTTGTTAAATAGATTTATTATGTACAGTAGTTTTACTTACTGTATTAGTTTACAACTATTCTTTAGTTTTGGTTTTGTTTCGGTTGTCATTATTCTTTTAATTAACTACTTTTAGTTATGCTTTATGAATTTGCTGTGGTATTTTTTCATTACTAGCAATTTACATTTTCGTTACTGACAGTCACACTTTGGGTTTTTTAGCACCATCTTTCGTTTCTCAATAGTAGTAGCAGTAATAGTGAACATCATTGTTTATGGTGCTGTCATCATGGCACTGCCACTGCGAGAGTTCACTTATTTTATCTGATGAATATAGCATGAGTACAGGGTGGCCGCCAACCTTGGATCAAGCCAGTCAGCCTGAGCCACAGATCCTTCTAAACTCGCAACTACAGTTCTGCGTTTACCATCACCCGTTATTACTCTCAGCCCTATTGCTGATATATTTTGCCATCCCAGAAGGCTGAGTTGACCTGGGTGGCAGGTAGGGATTATATTGTGGCAGAAAAAATCTATATCGATTATTGTAGCAATTCATGATCATGATATCGTGAGAGTAGAGACCTGAGTGGTAAGGCAAGTGGGAGCACGGGAGGTCAGGGAGAGGGGGGTGGAATAAGCTGAATACCACACAACAAACGATGGGGGGCATGGTGAGAAGGGAACAGGCAGCAGCCAGAGTCTCTAATACTGACGGCCGTGCAGCAGCTGTAGCAGCGCCAGCAGCAAACGTGCACCAGGCTGTGCTACTGATAGTTTGTTGACTTAAGTGATTTAAATGACCTCACCCTTCCCATCCTTTCCCCCTTCACTCAGTCGTCATGTAATTTCTTGCAACTGTGATGTGAGGTTTAAACTTTGCCTACATACAGATGTCTGTGTCTACATGCTATTTCAGCTATTGCCATCCATTAGAATGATATCCATATAGCGACTGGTAGGTTGGCGATGATACCGTGATATTGGCTTATGGATATAATTCCTAGTGGCAGGTTACATAACTGAGATAGTTTACCTGCCCACAGATGCAGTCACTCATGAATCTAAGTTGAGCAAGTTTGTTGATTTAACACAACACATTACTGCTACGCCATGCCGTCAATCATGTCTGCAGTGTATAGTGTGTGTATGGTGTTATGCTGATGCTGTATTTTTTGCTGTGGTTTCAGTGATATATTTGATGCAATGTTTGCAATGCATCGTCATGCTGGTGAAGTTATCATTCTGCAAGGTTTGCTCTGTCTGAATGTGCACCGTGCGGTCTTCAATTACATTACAGATTTTAGCTTGCTCTGATTTTAAGATATCATCAATTTCAATGTTACAATTTTTATAATTTATTCATTTAATTGTTTTTCTTTCGATAGTGGGCTGAATGAATTGCACAGGCTAGCCTATGGAGCATTGTATGCTGCTACTTATTACTATGTCTACTGTTTGTCGTAAACAAGCATTTGTATTAAACACCTTTCACATGTGCCTGAAATAGATTGCTCTGTGGTAAAAAAAATCTATTGTTAGTGTCACAGGCTTTACATTAGTCATATAAAATACAAGGCTGTTACCATTTTGCAAACAATTAATGGATCGCTTGCTAACTGGCTGAAATTGGTCCACTGATGGATATCGGCTTCAGAAACGTGATTTATACAAATTTGTCAGACTTTGGTCAGATTTACCCAGAAGAATCAGAAGCAGCTCTCAGTCAAGTTAGTGCTACAAACTGGATGAAAACAGCGGATAACAGCAGGCTGACGTGTGTGCTGTATCTGTATGTGTTGTGTATTGTTGGTGTCAAGGTGACGAGGGCGACAACTTTTACGTGATCGACCGTGGGGAAGTTGATGTACGTGTGACTTGTTAATCTCTTGACTTTCTCTTTCTTTGTACTCACTGATTTGTTTGGGATAGTTTCAGTTGAAGATATGATGAAGCTATTTCCAGTTTCTCTGTGGCTTGGTAATATAACGGTAGCATCTAATGGTAGCGTGTCAGACTAGTGATCGTGAGGTTGCTGGTTCATCTGTCACCTTGTGCACTGCTAAGTAACAACCTTGAGCAAGTTGTTCACACACGTGCCTCTGTCACCAAGCAGTGTAATTTGGTACCGGTCAAAGGGCGGTGATGTTCTGCAGCTGGGAAGGTAACCGTAGGTCTGGCATCGCACTGGCCATGCATCACAGACTGCGATCCATCCACCTATAGGTTCCAGTGCTCTCAACATTGGGGAGCTGACCACCCCACCTGAGTTTCAGAGGGGCATGGTCTGCTCTGCTGCTTTTTTCGGTAAATGTCAGTCTCATGGTGATGATGAGAGAACGTGTTGAATGCAGATCTACGTGAACAGTGAATACATAAGTACTATCGGTGAAGGAGGAAGCTTTGGTGAACTGGCTCTTATCTATGGCACTCCAAGGGCAGCCACTGTCAAGGTATGTTTCTCTTTTTGCTGATGTTATTAACAATTTTGTAATATTTTTAGCAGCCTGAAATACATCGCTATTGTCACAGGTGTGAATGATATGTGTCTGGAGGTCACAGAACTGTCCTAGGTGCAGTGGGATGAAGGCTAGGTGCAGTGGGATGAAGACTGAAATGAATAATTCATTCTCAGGTCTGGATTTAAATGACAGTTCTAGTGTTTTGATAGCAGATCTTAGAAGCAGCAATTTAGATTGTAGAAGCCACTTCATGCAAATTAAGTAGAAATCAAGGCTCTTATGTTGATAGTCACAGTTTTAATTATCAACATATAGCTTCAGTATTGGTGCATTAAATGTATTAATGTCAAACTAATCAGTAACAAAGACATTGATGAAACAGCAATAAAAGAGTACATCTTTGCTTGATGTAATAATTTTGATTAAAAATATGAATGCAGTAAATATGTGTAAGAAATTGACTTGTTTGAGTGACAATTTGCAATGATTATTTGGAGTATTTAGAACTTTCCAAGGTATTTGCTAGTGTAGGCAATTAGATCTATTCAGTTGTTGTAATGTCACAGCCTGTGTTTAGTACATTACCAGATTAGGGTATGTTTAGTCATATTCTCACAAGTCTTAGTACTTGTGTCATCTGTGATTGCTGTACCACGTGTATGCATTTCTTGTCACCCAGCCAGAGGCATCAAAAGAAGAGATTTGGAATTGAACTGTAGTCTACTAGTAAGAAATTAACTGGTATGATATTTGCTAGTATGATGTAATTAATTACACTGACAACAGTTTGATTGTGCAATATCACAGTGTAACTTGGTATAAGGGACAGGCAAACTAAATGTGCCGTTATGTAAGTTAAATACTATAGAACTATTTTGTACTGCTGTAGTGAATGGTGGCATGGTTTTATGCAGGCAAAGACTGATGTGAAACTTTGGGGGATTGATCGAGACAGTTATCGCAGAATACTGATGGTGAGATATGCACCTTTCTGTTTGTCATCTTTACGTTTCATTAGATGTAGTTCTTAGTCGGCTGATCGATATGTTGCTGGCTGTGCTGCATGTTTAAGCAACTAGCCAGTGGTCACCAAGCATGTGCTTACTACAGTCTTCAAGAGATTGTCAGTCAGTCATTTCTATGATTAATATCGGTGACTGTATTTGGAATGGAGGCAGTGGCATTATTAGTAGTAGTGGCAGGAGCCTAGTAGTCATCATGATGGCCCGAACCATGCACAGCCGAGTTACGTGCTGGTAATTTTTAGTTCATAATATGACTGTTGCAATAACTGCAGTGAATGTAGTTAAGTGATAACAGATCATGTTCTTACTGACTGTCTAATAAATGTCGTTCATGTACGTTTTGCTTTCGCACGACCAGCTGCAGGCTGTCCTGGCTGTAATAGTGAAATAATTATTAAATGTAAGCTTATATGAAATTAACAACAATGTGCATATAAAATACACTGTTCTCTGAATGTAATAACATAAGTTATATTTGAAGCAAATCAACGGTAGAACACTAAGTGTAAATTGCGGTGAATTTATGAAGACTTACCACGTACGACACTGATCTTAAATAATAGACACTGAGCTGTAAGCTGTAAAGTAGGCCTATCTAGTAGTCATAGTAGTAGTTATCATTGTTGTTGCATTTTTATGGCTGTTGTTATTGTTGTAGTTGTTGTTGTTGTTGTTGTGGTATCCCAGCATATCTTCTGCGATATGAAGAAGAGTGAAGGATGGGGAATGGAGTCAATCGCAGCCGTTGTGCAGATTGTCACGGAATAGTTGTAATTGTTGTAAGACTGCTGCTGACTAGTGGCATGCGGTGGTGGTGCATGTTTCAGGGAAGTACGATCCGCAAGCGGAAAATGTACGAAGAGTTTTTGAGCAAAGTTTCTATTCTCGGTGAGCATTTGAGTGATTCGATTGTGTTTCTGTGCATGAGTTTAGCAGTTTGGGGAGTGAGCACGGTGGCTCAAGAAATGGTCATTGGTCAGTTGTGTAGATTTTGATGATCTGCTTTTTTGGATTTGAGGGATACTTTATTTGCTATTGCAGTTGCTATTCTTCGTGGGATGGGAAATAAGCAGTAGCTGATTGGTGCAGTGATATGTCTGCTAGCTGCACAGCATGTCCAGTTGTACACTAGTGCAGGCAGGCAGTGGATGGACACATAGTGCATTGCAGTTTGTATTATTAGCTCACTTCAATCAGCTCATATTTTCAAGATTGTTAAGTGCTTCTTCTCGCGAGTCTGACTTACGTAGGCAGTAGTGCTATGCACGTATTGGACCTGTGCCAGTGAACATACATGGACTTGAGGTGCAGCTAACATACATGCCAGTTGCCAATCAGCTGCCACTTCTGAGATTGCAAAGTGCTATGGGTGATACGTCTGACTTGCATAAGCAGCACTACAGCGAGTACCAGACCTTTACCCTGTCTGTTGTTTGCTCGTTGGCAGAGAGCTTGGACAAGTGGGAGCGTCTGACGGTGGCTGATGCTTTGGAGCCGGTGCAGTTTGACGATGGTGAGGAGATTGTGAGACAGGGAGATCCCGGTGAAGACTTCTTCATCATCACTGAGGTAAGAGCCGGGTCATTGCAGGTTTACATCAGCAGCTGCCAGTAGTTGCTGTGTGCTGAAGGCTTCTGTGCTGAAATGATGTACTCATATGATGTGGCTTGGAAGTCAAATGGTTATCTAGTCCGACAAATGATCTCAAAGCCATGGGTTCAATCTCGTCTGTTCCATTGTCAGGTAACAACCCTGGGCAAGTTGTTCACATGGAGCAGTGGGGGGTCGAATTTTTGGCTTTCCCATTGACTTGGCACATCGCTTATACAACAGCTTGTTGCTATCGCACAAGCCATGATAAGTGAGCAGTTTGCAGCCCACTGGTAGCTCAGGGTCATGTAAGCAGAAATACAGAGGCTAGGAGGAATTTGTCATGATCTCAGGATCTTCTTATATGCAACAGTTGGATGGACAGACAGATGGGCAAGATTTGTAATGCAGCCTGTTAGGACAATCGAGTAATAAAACTCAGAGTTACAAAAAATACATTTCTGTTTTTTCACGCCTTGAAAACTAGAAGAATTAAAGAATGACAATGTAAGGCTTAGCTAATTTATTTGTGGCGCCGTCATCACTCATTTATGCAATATTACATCAGAGTCTGCTATTTTGCTGCCCACATTGAATGTTAATCAATATCTGTTGGTCAGCAAACTCTACTTGAATCCAGTAATCGGTTGTATTATACTGAGGACACAAGCTATTAATCTGGCACAGAATGGATTATCGAACTCATGGTATAAACAATTTTGATCATGTGATAAGAATTGCTGTCATTGCAGGGCACAGCATGTGTGCTGCAACGTCGGTCAGAAACTGAAGAGCCAGTCGAGGTTGGAAGATTGGGTCCATCAGATTATTTCGGTGAGTTCGGCTGCTGCCCGCCTCTCACTGCTTAATGATACGTAGCTTCATCATAGCATGGCTGCAACACTAATAAATGTTCATTTGTTAATGTCATATGTCATTCAGTGATGGAAATTGGCTTTGTATAGTTGATGTGATTATTTGAACTTATGAGTCTGCCAGCACCATATGAATAACCACATTTTCAGCAAGATCCAGTAGTAGCTATCACAGGCTGAATGGTAGTTCAAGCCCTGTGTTAACGGCGACTTCTCTTTCTTGTGGGGAATCCAAAAATTCGACCCCCCCACAGAATCAAAACCCCTGACCCGATTGAGATAAAATTTGGCATGGTTGATTACGTCAGGGAGGGGACCCGTCATACAAATTTTTATGCAAATTCTTCCAAGGGGGGCTTCTCAGCAAATGGGTGAAATATACGCAAAAATTTTTATTTATATATGCCTTTTTTTCCTTGACTCACCCACAGGTCAGAACCTTTTAAGGGATTTTTTTACGTTTAATACGTCAAACGACGCGGTTCTGCACAAGGAAGTGCCTTTTTGGGATTAGAAAATAAAAATTTAATATTTAACGTATTTATTCGCAAAAATCAAAAAAATTACAATGGCGCCTATGGGGAAAATTAAACAATTCTTTAAACGGTCATAACTTTGGCTGTGTATAAGATAG
>Ga0209454_1004761_pt1 | contig 10245 bp, 5 predicted proteins | sample WorMetHERISLAND1_2_FD_187400 | JGI IMG/M metagenome (GOLD analysis project Ga0209454, IMG submission 187400) | Marine gutless worms symbiont microbial communities from Max Planck institute for Marine Microbiology, Germany - Olavius geniculatus... | ecosystem: Host-associated > Annelida >... | reverse complement strand
CCAGGCCATACATCCGGCGCTGACCGCTTCGGCCCTCCTGATTGAACCACATTTCACATAGCGAAAACGTATGCGGACCGATCATCTCGGCGCGGGCCAGCAACCTGTCGGTTTGCCGGGATGGATTGAATATCCGCTCTTCGGGCCTCATCAGTACTGAACCGGGTCGGCTGCTTTTGTTATGGCGGCGGATGACCTCCATTCGGACCGGATCCAGGATCTCGATTTGATCATCATAGATGCGAACCACTACCTTGCTGTACAACGGCGCCGGCGCAGCCCCATAGTACGCCTTGTCCACCTGGATGGTACCGTCATCATAGACCGTGCGTGTCGCCTGCTCAAAATACCGGAACGGCACCAAAGGCAGGGGCTCTAGATAGGGCTTTTCTTCCCTGAACATCTCGGCCACCTGACGCTTGCTGCGGCCGTGGATCCGTTGGGCCGCCCAGCTATCCTCCCAGTGCATCAGCCAATCGTTCTGGGCTTGGATACTGTCGAACCGGCGTCCCTTCAAAGCAGTGTTCTGGGTGTGTTTGACCGCGTTTTCCACCGTCCCTTTGCGGTTCGAATCGCCGACTCTGGCCGGATCAGCTGTCACTCGATAGTGCTCCAAAACTGCAGCATACAACTCATTGAGCTGCGGATCATAGATGTCCGGCTTGATCACCCCCTCTTTTAGGTTGTCCAGTGTCACGTACTGCGGGCAGCCGCCAAAATATCGGAACGCTTCCTCATGAAGCCGACACCACACCTCTTTGCTCGATTGCCAGACCACTTTCCTAAAAGCCCGAGCGGAGTATTTCAATGTCATGATAAACAGCCGTGGCCGTCGGTATCTCCCATTGCGATGAAGCGTTGGTGCCCCTGTTCCATAATCAACCTGGGCCTCCTCTCCGGGCAGAAACTCCAGCCGGTCATATTGTCTGGGATCTTTTTTCTTCAGCCCCCGGACAAACCGCTTCACGCTATTGTATTTATGGGTGAACCCAAAGCGTTCCACCAGATCCTGGTAGATGGCCATGCCATTACGACCCAACCTGACCTGCTCCTCGATCCACTGTCGATGTGGCTCGCAGGCGCTACGAGCATGCTTGGGCGGCTTGCTCTGCCGAGCCGGTGGCCGGGGTGGGGGATTTTGGCCAAACTCAACATCCGCCCCGGTGGCCACCTCTTGTGCAGTGGGGGATTTTGATGTAAAAGCTCCTTGACCGGCCACAAGATCATCATCTCGTACATATTTGCGAATGGTCTTGCGATCAACGCCGGTCTTTCGGTTGATTTCCCGCTGACTGATACCCTTGCCTAACAGAGTCTTTACAGTTGCCTGTAGATGCGGCTTCAAAACGTTCATCCCTTCTCTCTCCCATCTGTTGATTATCTGATGGAAGAGATCTACGCTCTGTCGCCGTTTAGACCAAACTTATTATGAAATCGGTACCGGGGGGTGGGGGATTTTCAAGTGGCCATAGGTGGGGGATTTTGGGTGGCCGTCAGGGTTAAAAAGGATCAAAGAAATTTCTGCTTTTGTGATCGGAAGTTCATCTCTATTCTCTCTGACAATTTTGGCTTATTTAATCATAGCTTGTTTCATTTCTATTCCATTGTCTTGGTTTATTGAGCTAAATTAATGGCTTATTGCGCTGATTACATTCTTTACGCTTTTTTTGACCATTGAATTGATTGATATCTTCCTTGATTTCAGACCTACAAAATGTCCGGTGTGCAAAAGGAGTATAAAAACGAGCTTGCCGGTAAAGTGTGTTGAATGCGGGGGTGCAGCGCTTCTCACAGACCGCGAGAGACGAAAATTGCTGAAAAATAGATAACCACTGGAGCAGACGGAGTGAAGATCGCGGTTTTACGTAAAGGCCGTGCAAGCTTGCAATTTATTTGGGCCGCTGCTCACCGGCGGACGTTGGCTTGGTATAATCAAAATGAGATTCATAACAACGATTCTGTTTCTTTGTCTGTTCTTGTCACAGTCATGGGTATGTTTCGCCTCTCAGAAGGTAATCACCACGGAGTTTCAAATTCGAGATATCGAGCTGGCGATTTACCGTTTCGGAGCTGATTGTCACCGTTTTCCTTCCAACGAGGAGGGTTTAGGCGCCCTTCTCGAAGCACCTGCGCAAACACCACAATGGGCCGGGCCTTATCTGAATCGACCACGAATACCCTATGATCCTTGGGGTAAACCATATATTTACATTCACCCAATGCAATACGGAGGCGACCGTTTCGATCTCTACTCAACAGGAATAAACGGTGTCGATGAGCATGGTGCTGGCGACGATGTATCGAGTTGGAAAGGCTACGACCGGAAGATATATTCACATTTCAATTTTGATTTTGAAACTCTCTTGGGGCTAGTCATCCTGCTGGATCTTCCAGTCCTGGCCGCTGGATATCTTGGCATGAAGGTTTGGCGTTTTTTCCGGCGTCGTCAACAGGACTCGAAGCCAACCAATCACTGAACCTGACCGGGAAAACTATGTCGATTTTCGTTTAATTTTGTGCAGGTTCGAAAGTTTGACGGCCGGCAGGTTAACTCACCGTTATACGTTTGAGATATGAAAGCACTTGTCGAAGTAATTACCATAATGTCCTTATTTTCGATTATAAAGACCTTCGCAGCTTCACCAGAGAACAAATTTTGGAAATGGTTTGTGAAGAACCAAGACATGTTATTTGAATTTGAAAAGGATAGAGAAAATATTTTTGATAAATTATCCTCTGAAATGAATAAAGTTGACCCTAATCTTACATTTGAATTTAGCCCAGTATTGGAATCAGGTAAACGTGAATTCGTGGTCAGTGCAGCAGGCATTAAAGATGCATTCCCAGCTGTTGAGGCTCTGTACGACTCAGCTCCCAATCTTCCTAAGTGGATATTTATTAAGTTTCGACCTCGTCGAAAACCGCTCAATGACCTGAGTTTTGGTGGCAAAAATATAAAGGCTTCCGAAGTACACTATAAAATGTTCAAAGACCAAGAGAAAGTAGGACTTATTGTTTTTCTGGATGGCTATAATGATGCCGAGGAAGATACATACGGAAATATTGGATATTTATTTTTAGATGAGGCTCTGGGCGAATATGACATTGAAATGAAAGTCGGCTTTATTGAAATTCATTCAAGAGAATCAGAGTATTTTGAAGGCTCGCGTCGATTGAGTGAACTAGCTGATAATTTTAACGAATATTTTAGAAACACAATGCATTGACGTATAACAATGCAAATGAAGCTGACGTGAAAAGCTGGTCGGTTTACCATAAAGGCCGTGCAGGTTCGAAGTGGATTTGGCACGCAGCTTATTTGCGGGCGTTATATAAAATGATATACTGCTCTATATGCAACAGGAAACTGAAAATCTTTAAACCGGAAACTGCCGGCATTTTCCTGATAATTTTCATTATCCCGTTCATTTATTTTTTCGGAATAAATGCTGGCTCTGTTGTTGGTACTATCATGCTATTTTCTGTAGGACTTTACTGGTTGATCACCAAGCCATCTAAGAAATTCATCTGTTAGTCCTGCAGAAAAAGCGAAATTGATAAGAGACATACGTGAGGCCTATACAACAATGCCACTGGAGCAGACGGACTGAAGGTCGCGGTTTTACGTAAAAATCGTGCAAGGTTGTAATTTATTTGGGCCGCTGCTCAATGGCGGACGTTATCTTCAATCATAAATAGCATGGCAGCAACATTTATCATATTGGGGCTTTCAATTGGCGGTCTTGGATTGATTGTAATCCTATTATGTTGCAACGTGATTTTACATGGTTGCAGACTTCACTTTTATATAAAAAAAACGTATCCCGTAAAATTCAATAGTTACAAGAAAAAGTTGGATCCATTTGAACCAACAAAGAAAACAAATTTTTTAGACAGCAATGATTTAACGTTTAGACGAATAACCAACATGCTGGAAAAGCGAATCAAGATTTATCTATATCTTTTTTCGATTTGCATTTTATCAATTGTGTTATTGACAGCAAGTGGACTTATACTTCATGCTTTTAACAAATTTGATTAAACGAAACTATGGCAGGAGATAACCACGCAGATGAACCAGATGTGACAAACTATGCGGTTTATCGTAAAGTTTTGTGGCAGTTCGGAATTCATTGAGCACGCTGGTTATCTGCAAAGGTTATATTTTGATGATGAAGCAAAATGCTCTAATATCATTTGAAACTAAGGTTCAATTTGACGAGTTTGCTGTCTGCACACTTGTATCGATTTCGCTACATCACGTCTTGCTGTTTATCATCCTCCAACTTCTAATTATTACGGTTGCCATATTACCAGTCTTAGTCCTTTTACCCGAAATTGGAATTATCAGTAAAGACTCCGCGGAGTTAGCTACTTTTATTATTTTCATAATTATCGATCTGATCTTGTTGACTATTCTATCCATAGATGGGCAAAAGAGATTCTCTAAATCGATGGAACTTATTGAACAGATTGCTACAAAACCAAGTCGCTCGGTATCCAAAAAGCTTTTTTATGGTAAAATCACCGAAGCCAGACTTGAAGCCGCCATCCTATTTACCGCTCTCTGTTCACTTATTTGGTGCATGTTAATTGGTCTTGAGTCACAGTCATTCAAGATAATCATCATGGTAATGGAAGGTTTCGCATTCCTTTTTATGCTGATATTTATAATAATCCGTTTTCTCATTACAAGAGAGATCAGATTTAGGGCATTGTTGACTTTGATCCTCACAGGACTCTCCCTTTGGCAGATCATAGATCGATATGGCATATAACCACGCTAGCGGAGCAGACAGCGTGAAGATGGCGGTTTTTGCGTATAGTCCGTGCAAATTTGAAAGTAATTTAGGCCGCTGCTCACCAGCAGTCGTTATGTTTTTATGAAATTAATAAATAGAAAACTCATAGTCGCCGCAATTTATTTTTTGTACATGGCGATGGGGAATAAAGCATTCAATTTTCTATTTGTGGGGGCGATAGGGGACATTCTATATTCCTTATGTCAACAAAAAAAATAAATATATAAAATCAGATAGATAGGGAAGTCCCCATAAAAAGGGTGCACGCATGCTATAAGCACCAAGACTTGGGGACGGGCCATGTTAACAGGCTGTAAATATAGAGAATAGGCCCTGTTACACCCACTATAACGGGGCTATATTGAGCTTTTTGGGGCAAAAAACAGCTATATAGCAATGGCAAGAGCGAAAAGACATTACATACCGGGCCAGATATGGCATATTACCCATCAAGCTACGCCTTCGGCTTCGACCCGACAAGTCGATGCCATAAGAGAGAGTTTCTGCTAAAGTTCGCAAAAGATCGGCGGAGGTGGCTCCATTGGCTCTTTGAGGCTATAAGGCGATATGGCTTAAGCATATTTAATTATACGGTTACATCGAATCATTCACCTACTAATCGCCGATGATAAACCCAGGAACGTCATTCCTGACTCGATCAGGCTGATAGCAGGTAGAACCGGTCAGGAATTTAATCAATGGACAGAGAGCATCGCTGTTGGAAGTGAAGCTTTTATTCAAAATGTAAAAGTGCTGATGGGTGGCATGGCATTGGGGCGAAAGGTCCTTGAAACGGGAGAATCGTAATAATTAAAAGAAGTGCAATATCCCTATATCACACATTTTGGGGCCAAAAAGATCGATAAAGACGCCCAAAACGCCTATTTCTGGGATCAAAACTACGAAAATTCAACAACTTAGCTTGGCCCGTCCCAATGCCACTAGACATGAAAATTGACCAATTAAGACCGAAATACAGGTGTTTTTAGACCTCTTTTCTCAATTATTCAACATGTTGCTGCGGCCCGACCCCAGGGCTCCTAAACTATCTTGCGGCTCACAACATTGGGTGGGACATCATTTTTTCAGCAGTCTATAATTTACCGTTTAAACTTACCGCCGGCAGTTGAAACGCCCTGTTATGCCGGCTAAACCAACGAAAGGGCGTTAATGAAACACAGGGCCGTTCGCAACCGCAATATAAGTTACGGGAACCACCGCAATGAAACTCTCCGAGGGCTTTACAGAGATCGTTCTATCGGTACTTCTGTTCGTGTAGCTTGGTGCGTCATTCGTAACGTTTACTCCAACGGTGAAATAAGTCAGAGTACGCGTAGCCTATGCTATATAGGCATGTCTCGGTTCTGCTCTCATCTTGGCAAATGGAATCTCGATTTTTCACTATACTTTTGCCGTGCTGAAACTCGTCAGCAACCTTTTAATCGGTGCTGTGGACGACAATTACAGTTGGCAAGCACATTGAACAGCCGGCAGAATAAAAACAAGAGAAATGACATCCATACATTACCAGTCTCACGCCGGGAGCCGATACGATGATCGGCCTGCTCCGACGGTTCGCGAAAGCGATGGCCGCATCCGCGCCGCCATCCACAAGCTTCGCTGCTTTTATCTCGTACCGCCACGAGAAGAGCAGCGAGTTCGCCGAGAACCTTGAGCTCGCTATCAAAGCCTATGCCAAACCACTCTGGCAGCGCCCATTGGCCGTGTTCAGAGATGAGAAGTATTTTGTCCCCGGCAGGCCGCTCGACGAACTCATCCGAGAAGCCTTGGAGCGATCAGCGCACTTGATCTACCTCGCCTCGCCAGACGCTGCTTCCTCCGAATGGGTCGCCGATGAGCTTCGACTATGGTGCCAGGAGCTTGGCCGCCGTGACGAACTGATCATCGTGCTAAGCGATGGAACTATCGCATACGACGCGGTGACCAAAGAACTGGATTGGAGCCGAACGGACTGCCTGCCTTCGGTGCTGGAAGGTACCATCGAGAAGTTGCCATTATTCATCGACGCCCGCGGCTTTACCCAGCCGAGGGAGCAGACGCTGGAGAATACCGAGTTCCGGCGTGCCGTAAACCAGATCGTTGCCAAGCTGCGCAACATCGATCCAATTGAGATGTCGGGGCGCGAGATGCACCAGCACCGTCGTAATGTGCGGCTGCGCAACACGCTGTTTGCCGGGATTGCAATCAGCGCATTAGCCTTTGCAGTTGCCGCCGTGCTTGCCGAGATAAACCGCCGTGACGCTTTCGAGCAGACACGCCAAGCGCACCGGAGGGAGTCGGAACTGCTCGCTTCGATCTCGCGAGCGGCCAGCGTACGAGGAGAACACAGTGTAGCGATGCAGCAGGCTCTAAAAGGTCTGCCTTATGATCTATTGGACCCGGAACGTCCACTCGTGGCCGAGACTGTGGGCGCGCTGATCGAGGCGGTAAATGCGAATCGCCTTGCGTATTCAATAGCCGACGAGAAAAGATGGTCGCGCGCGGCGGACATTAGCCCAGACGGTCGGTTCGTGGCGTATGGTACCGACGAGGGTGACGTCGTGCTTTGGCAACGCGAGCCCAACTCAGGGGAAATCGCCCGTATCCGGTTACAGGGTTGGGTCACATCAGTAACATTTTCCTCTGACTCAATGATGGTGTTGGCCGTGTCGTTGGAGGGCAATATCGCGATGCTGAGGTCTGACGGAAGCCTTAAGAAGCTGCTACAAACAAACCTCTCTATCGAAACGGCAGCTCTCAGCAAGGATGCTCGGCACTATGCGATTGGCACTCGCGATGGAGTGGTCCAGGTGCGTGATGCCGAAACAAGTGAGATTGTATCGGAGCTTCATGGTCTGACCGATTTAGTAGAGACGGTGCTATTTACCCCGGATGGCAAGCAACTTATCGCCGCCGGGCATGACGGCCAAGCGCGTTCGTGGGAGGTCACAAGCGGCATTAATATCCAACAGCCGTTTATTCACTCGAATTGGATCACGTCGGCGGACATAAGCCGCTCTGGTAAGATTCTGGCGACAGCGTCACTGGATGGCAATGCCGCCCTGTGGGATAGGGTCAGCGGTGCACGTCTTGCGGTGATGACGCACGAGCTCGGTGTCAACAGCATCCGCTTTGATGCTGCAGGAGGTAGCGTCATCACAGCCTCCCGGGACCATACAGCAAGGGTGTGGAGTGTACCCGAGGGGCAGCTGCTGGCCACATTTCACCATGAGCAGGACGTTAGTGTGGCAGCCTTCATGCCGGAAGGTGAGCACGCCGTGACTGGAGCATGGGATGGAGCAGTGCGCCTATGGCGGATTGCGAGCGGCGAGGAAGTTGCGGTGCTTGGACGACACAAGGCGCGGGAGCTGGTTTCAATGCTCATAATAGCGTCGGCGGGAGATCTGGTGCTATCGACTTCCTCTGGGGGCGAGGTGCGTCTGTGGCGCGCTAAGTTAGCGAACCGAGCTTGGTCCCTTGGCCATTTTGATGCAGTCGACGATGTGGCATTCGGATCAGCCGACGCTCTGTTGCTCTCGTCAGCGCAAGACTATACGTGTCGGGTGTGGAAGGTGACAACCGGAGAGGTGCTCGCCGTGATCGGCAACGGTGAGACTATACAGAGCTGGTGCAAATGGTATCGCGATGGCGAAAGCATACTGTTTTCTCCTTTCGACGAAGAGGGAACTCTCCAAGTCTGGCAAGTCTCCGATGGCAAGAAGCAGAGTAGCTTCGAAGGTGTTGGGTCGCCAGTGTTCGACGCCGTTTTCAGCGTCAGGAGCGAAGCCGTAGTGACCTCCACCGAGAGGGACGTGTGGCTGTGGCCACGAGGTGAGACAGGACTAAGGGTGGCGCTGGGCACGTTACCCGACTGGATATCGAACCTATCCATTGACCCAGACCATCGACGCGTGCTCGCAGCTTCGATTGACGGCACGATAGCAATTTGGGACCTTGATCCGCCCTACTCCCGACGCGATGTACCTTGGCAGAAGAAGTTGTTGGGAGAGGTTGTGGTGAGTCCAGACGGTTTGCGACTCGCGATTATCACCGAAAGTGGGGCAGCTCATCTGATAGATCTCGAAACGATGGAAAAGATCGGAGGTTTTCACGCTGGCGAGGCAGTCCTACCGTTTCTAGCCTTCTCGCCTAATAACCGCATGGTCGCAATGGCCGGTGAAGAGGGCATTCTGTGGCTATGGAAGATAGGCGAACGGCCTCAAGCGCTTCGAGGGCATGCAGGGTGGATAAGTGCTTTGACCTTTGACCCGGAGGGTACACGCATTGCGACCGGGTCGATTGATGGAACTGTGCGCCTTTGGGATACCGTTGGCGGGCAATCGCTTGCGGTGCTGCGCGGTCACAGTGCGCGGATCACGGACGTAGACTTCGCGCAGGATGGCCGCTTGCTGGTATCCTCAGCCGACGATGGACGAATCCGAGTATGGGAGATCGAGCGTACAATCACGGAGCTACGTTATCACGCAAAGCAGATGATCAGTCGCTGAAGAATTTGTGTAGAGGACGGCAAATATTCACAGAGCACGGATGGAAGCTATTGGAAAAGGAAAAATCCGAGAGTCAGAGGAAGGCCCTTTAATGCCCTAAAAGTTTAATTCCAAATTAAGAACTCAAGGTCGACAGCAAAAATCGCTTCCGTTATCAGGTTGGGTAATGGTTGCGCTTAATTGACGCCTCAATATATGGGATTAAAGCTGATGACGATACAAAATTGACTATCTTTTAATAATCTGTTCCATAAAAGCAATTTTTTTTTCTTTAAGCAAAACCTCAAGCTTAAGGAAAACAAAAGGGTCAAGTCTTCATTCTTTACAGAATTGGAAGGAGAGTGAAGAATGAAGACCTGACCCCTATATTCCCCCTCCCCAGCATAGCCCATCTCCGCTTCACCGGACACCTTAAACGCAGGCGATGTTGGATGGTCCATGATTGTCCCGCCCGAAATCCAGGTCTCAACGTTGTTGAACGGACTCACCCAACAAGCGTCTGGCATCAAAAGGTTCATTGTTTTTAAGCATGGTCCAGGCCACAACCAGCATCTTGGCGGCCAACTTTACACGGACTTTGGTTTTAATGCCACGTTCACCGTGACGACCTTCGAGCATACGGTGATAAAGCCGGCGAAAGCCGTCATTGTGGTATGAGGCGATTAGAGCGGCCTGATACAGTGCATAGCGCAAGTCAGCCTTGCCCCTTTTGGAAATTTTCGGCACACTGTCCTGGCTTTTTTTGCCGCTACGGCTAGCGTTCAAATCCAGCCCGGCTAAACGGATCACCTGCTTGCGACTGGTAAAACGAAACGGATTTGCCAGCGCACCAACAACCAACGCTGAAATGTATGGACCAAACCCGGGAATGGTCAGCAACAATTTATAGCCCGATAAATTTTGGCACTCGCTTTCTAGACGCTGCATCGTTTGTG
>Ga0209454_1004759_pt1 | contig 10246 bp, 7 predicted proteins | sample WorMetHERISLAND1_2_FD_187400 | JGI IMG/M metagenome (GOLD analysis project Ga0209454, IMG submission 187400) | Marine gutless worms symbiont microbial communities from Max Planck institute for Marine Microbiology, Germany - Olavius geniculatus... | ecosystem: Host-associated > Annelida >... | reverse complement strand
CTACTTCTGATAGTTTGCTCTATCACGTAATAACTGCACTATAGTAACTGAGAACGGCATTACTTCTGACATCAATCTTGAAGGCAATTTGTTGTCTAATTTTCTTATGTTATCTGATTCACGAATTAAATAGAATGGCGAGTGGACTTCGGCTCATTACAAAAATCATGTGGCATAGTTATGACTAACTGACATAAGTCGCCGACAAGACTCAACTCAACAGAGGCGGTTAATTGGCCATACAGGCGCGTAACTATAAATTTCCGTTGTGTTCATCACCGTTCATGATTTAAAGCCATGTATTTGTCGCCGAAGTTTATTAAAACATCTGTGCAGAAAGTGCGAGAAATGAGTAGCATGTATCTGCAACTGTCCGCTGGATTGAAAGATAAACCGTCTACATACAAGTATCTGAATAAATACACGAAAACGCACAATTTGTGGCAGTGAATAAGTGGCGTGCAAGTTACAGCCGAGTGACACCAGGGGATTATGACTACTAGGCATCATAACACTTGTGCTGATTGCGTGAAATATTTTACACGTACAGCGTATGTGTTGTTGTGAATTTATTCACAGGTTTTCTGTGTTCTGACATCAATCTAAAATCTACCACCGAAAGCGCAGCTATTGGCCTACCAGACCACTCGCAGTCTGACGAGGTTGTCCGAACTTTATTTTCTCTTCAGTATATTATGTCACTTGTACTAATGGACTAATGGCTAATCTCGTTTTTTGTAACGTGATTGTAAGTTTGCATTCTATCAAACGAACTTAGAAAATAGATGATAATGCAATTATGATGCTGTCTGCAGGCAGATTCGTTTCCAGTTTGGTTGGTCGGTCTGATCTGCGCTACCTGCATACTGATATTGGTTGCCGTAGCTCTGGCTGTTTTCCTGTTTCTTCACAGAAGAAGACGGTTAGTTTTTTTCTGCAGTTCTGTAGTGCAAGGTCTATATTACCTCACATACCAGTAGTCAGATTTGATAACCGTACAGTTCTTGCCTAGAAGCTTTTGTTTAAGTAAGTTTTGACGTTAAAAAATAGAAATAACAATGCACGATGTAAGCGACTTGTGAAAAACGTGATAAACTTGTAGATATGCCATCTCTATTCTTTGTTCCCAGTCTGCCCGTTGCCACACAACGTCTGCCGGCTTCCTGGCGTTGACAGCACTTTGTATACAGTGCAGTATTCTATACGGATTTTGTTACACCTCAACGCAAAATACCTGCACGCGTCACGTGATGTAAACAAATACGCACTGTTGACCGGTCAACAGTGCGAGGATACGCACTGTTGACCGGTCAACAGTGCGCAAATTTAAGTCGTCACAGTTTTTTTGTTTAAATGATTTTTGTTTATTTTTTTGTTTTGGCTTTGAAATATAACAAAACAAATAGTGACTGGCGAGTCGATCATCACTGAAAATTTTTGACCCTCAGTTCATAAAAATTGCCCTTAATCTTCGATCTTAGGCAACACTTTACGAACATTTAGGTCAAAAATTTTCAATGATAACCTCGACGTTAGTCACTATTTGTATAATTATGTGCAGCGGTGTCGTGTTTTAAAAATGTAGGCAGAAAAAAGTTTTTAAAATTGTTTGACAGCCAGTTGCAAATTTCCAACAAAAGAGATTATCAGTGCTCCAAATTTAAATTTTGCAGCGAAATTTTTTTCAAAAATATCTTTTTATCCGTCCCAAATTTTGCGTTTATAAACGACAAATTTTCGGCAAAAAATCTTTCGACAATTTTTCGACAGCCAAAAATTTAGGGTAAGCAATATTGAGATAAATTGACAGTATATGTTGCTGTAGTTTATAAGGCTAATTTTTCTGTATTTTTCTTTGCTCAATAGAGCAAGTCTATCGTCGTGAGCTTAATGTCGTCGCATGCTAAAGGCTTAGATATAGCATGACACTATGTTTTTGCACAAGTCATAGAAATTGGATTTAATAGTTTGGCGAGTTAACATACCCATATCGAAAAACCAGTTTAGTGGCCTTTTGTCCTGTGGCCTTTTGTCCGAAATTCATATTATCTCCTTCTCTTCTACCCGTCCACGACGGCTCCTACCGTAATGTATTATGATCCTGATGTGGCTGTGTAATTTTCGTTCATACAGAAAGAAGTTGACCAATGACTTGCAATATCATCCTCCGGCCACATCTTTGAGTTTGTCCGCAGATTCTACGCCCGCTGGCTCGCCAACACCGTTAACGCCGTCAGCGCCAGAAGCTATAGCTGCTTCAAACAACGCTGATTTGCAAGCTGTCAACAAGGTAAACGATTGAATGAATTAGTTAATATCGTCAGCAGACGCACAGACAATTTTGGTCTCAGTCGCCTCACAGAAGACAGCACAAGGCAATGTTGCCCCACTAGAGGTAAAACAAAGCTATGTGACTTAGCCCCTAATAAAACTCAGGAAGAAACATAGGCTACAGCGCTAGAACCGATAACTCTACAGACACGAAAAACCGAAACAGATACAAATACAATTACAATATACTATATTATTACGTACAGGTGTACATGATTCAAGACAAAGAAACGGCGGCGGGGCCCGGGACGATAGACGGCAATATTTATGACACGATTGACAGCGTACCGACTGCATCGTCAGCATCAGCAGCAGCAACAACAAGTACAACACGTACTGGTGTAGCAGGCGGTGACATGATCAACGTCAACATTCATCCCACCAACTCAACCTACGATGTGCCCAGTGCTCGGTAAGACTCATTCAAAATGTACTTAAAATACCGATAAGTCGAATGACTACTAGACGTCACTTGGATAAGCTCACAGATAACCGCGAACGTATCTTTTCAATATAGTTTTTTTCTGTTCTTGGGCTTCTCTCACATAGGCCTATTGAAAGTTTTACAATTGAAATGAAAGCCAGAGCGCGCGGCTTTCATTTCATTTAATTTCGTTTCTGTCGCTCTGTACGCAATGCGCAAGTAGATAATTGTGTTTCAGCCACCAGCCAGCAGTGGAAGCGCCGACCAATTACATGAGCATGTCACCGCCGGCGTCACCGCGCTCAACAACCGCACTTCCACCAGTGCCAGGAACAATGTCAACAACAGCAGCAGCAGCAGCCTCATCGACTTACAGCATCATCAAAGATGACGATCGAACGCCCTCCTCTTCTCTAAGCGGTACCCGAGCTTCTCATCTCGTTAGTCATTTTATGACATCGTGTTGCATTTTATTTGAATTTTTTTTTAATTTTGTGACTATACATTTCATTCTACTGCGCCACCAGTCTGCAGCTTAAGAACAATATTAATTTTTGTGCCTCAATTGTGTATAGTTTGTACTTGTATTTTACCATTTGCACTCTACCGGTAGTCATTACTCTCGCACTAATATCCTGCGTGGCAGTTATTTGTTTGTTTACTATAATTATTTTACCTTTGTCACCTTCGTAGTGGTCTATCTGTGATTATGTATACATCGTATTGTAGACGGCCGGCAGAGACCACAGAACAACAGCAGCAGTGTGAATATTTACGAGTTGATCGAAGACGACTCATCATATCAGAACGTGTCCACTACGAGACCTCGTGCATCATCACAGCCGCTGTCAACTGACCACACAGTTTTGTACTCAGCACAGTCAGCCAGTGATGAAGCTCCAGCAGCCAGCTCCAAGCTCGACCCAGCTAATAACAATGTCTACGTCCCACCTGCTGCTGCTGCTGACAACTCGTCTCCGCTCAACGACGTGCCGTGCTGCTATCAAATGGAGACCGGCGTCGCCTTCAAAACAAGCGACGGCGACGCCCACTACGCCAATTCTCCGCCTGAGCACCACGCTGCCGTCACGGAATCCGTGGCATAACGAACAGAAAAACCAAGAATTCCAGCTGTCGCTAGGGTGGGCCGACCGTACCGCCTAAATCCGAAAGGCAGCGTCCGACATCCGGTCGCGGAAAGAAAGTGATTTCCCAGTCTCCTATACACGCTATGATGACGCTGCTATATCGAACGCTACAAAGAACGCTAGGATAAGATACGGTAATTCGGCGCATGTAGGTCATGGCTAGGCAGACACTTTGCATTCAAAATTGCAGCCAAACCGCTCTAGACAGAGACATGGTTACTATTAACAGCCTATAGGAACTCATCGCCCTATCAAATATTGGTGCCATCGCTAACCCCCTACGACGTACCGTTTATCCACATTACATGCATAACAGAATATAGACAGACGACAGAGGACAAACGACATATCGTACCCAAGGCTGGACATAACGGTCGGCCAATAACATCTCGACGCAAGTTGAAAACATACGACGAAAAAATCAATTTTTCTTGGTTTTGAAAAAAGTCGTGTTTACATCACTGCTGACTACCGTACGAATCTGTAATAAAATAATGTGCTGTGAACACTGTATAACAAAAGCAAAGAGATATTGTCTGTTAACCCTATAACTTAGGTCTGTGTTTGTAAACTTTGATTGCTCTGACAAAAAACAGCATTGCTCACTCACTTCGTTAATTAGCACTAAACAACAGTACTCTTCGTCGGCTGAATAATCCGACAGCGTTATTGCTGTCAATCCGTGAAAATGCTTACGATTAGATTTCGCATTTATTCGAGAATAAATTTAATAGCAAGCAGAACGAAAAAACAACGAAAATAACAAAAAAACTCTTTGTGTGGACAAAAGAAACTACTGTGCAGTTCGAATTTATGCAATTGGCGTGTCTTCCAGTTGTGGTATCAAAACGTTTCGATCGTTCCTAAAAATTCAGACGACGGCGAAAAAACGGACGAACGGCGAAGACGGCCGAGAAGACGGACGGACTGAATAAGTAGACCGCAAGCCAGCATTTTGTCTGATGTGCAACGTATTTTATAATTTCAGTAGTGCAAATGTTACTTCTACTTCAAAATACAAAATATCGAATTTCAAAAAGCTGCATAAAATTTCAGCCATAAAATTACAATTACGCCTTTTGGGCTAGTAACTGAAAATTGAAAATTTTGTACGAAATCCTAACCGTAGATTTCTCGTTGCGTGTTTTTTTGGTTTAACTGAAAAAGAGCTGTAAATATTGACAAGCTATCCAATGGTTAAAAATCGGCTTAGGGTAAAAATACGACGTCCAGGGGGGAGCGAAACGTCCCGGGAATGGGGAACGTGGGTGATTTCCACCAGCTGCTGAGTGGGGGGGAGGTTTCACTTGCTGACGGAAGGCAGGACGGTGGTTCGCTTGCGAGTAAACGACTTGCCATGAGCAGAGTGACTGTATCGCTTTGACATCTCCGATTCTTCCTCATTCAACACACTCGTCATATCCGCCACGAACGACCTGATCTGTAACAACAACAACAACAGCTACTACTACCAGTGTACTACTACCAGGTCAACTCAGCCGTCCATCCATCCGTGGTAGGTAAATAGAGTACTGGCCTGCTTGCCTGAATGGGGTTAATCTGGGGGTTCGCCGCCGTCGGAAGGTAGGTAACACTGTGTGATCCCATATGGAAGGTGACGCTCCGTAGCTCTGCAATTGGTTTTTCATAAAAGCTTTGTTACACACCCTTTAATCTTCAACCCTTTACTACTGTACTACTGTACTACCTATACTTAAACAGGTGTTCTAGTATTGACATTTTAAACTTCAAAGTCAAGTTTTTCTGCTGTTTTCTGCTATCGTCTCTGAAATAAGAGATAACAGGATGCATACCAACCAATTTTTCAAAAAAAATTGAATATTAAATCAAAAATACAAATTTTGAACGAAAAATATGTGACTAAATCATGTGTCAAATTTTCGAAAGTCAGCATGCATCCCTCGACTCCCAACACACCGAATGTTATACGTCACCTCGTCTCAAATGAGTTTCACCACTAACTTTGCATCAGACAGGCATCAAGAAAAACAGGAACAATAAAAAACCACGCCACCACCAACTGCAACAACTACAACCTCCACTACCAGTGCGCTATAATTACAAGATAATGACGGTGCTGACCTTTTCCAGCTGATCGAAAGTGGTAGTTGAACGCGTTTCGCCTCTGTCACGAATACCAAACTTGACCATCATATAGTAGAGGTTACTGATTGCCCTGCAGTGCGTCAAACACAACAATAACTCGAAGAACTCAGACACTATAATGTTGCCAGCTGCTGTAAAAAGCCAGACGAGATAATTATATATAACCTGCTTTAGATGAACGCATTTTCTAAAAAAAAATTTCAGTCCAGATCACCATCAAAATCTATTCTGATCACTTGGTTCTTGGGTGAAAATTCTGACATAGACAACTTTTCGTTAATAGGTCTACTAGCGGACAAACAAACGAAAAATAAACGTCTTTTCCAGCACAGGTAATAATAATCATTTATCAAAATTCTGCAACAAGCATTCAATCATCGATCAATATTCTGACCAAGTTACCATACTACACGGTGTTTCATAAAAAGAACCCCTTTGTGTTTTTTTTTCATAATTCACTCAAATAATGATCAATTTACACGAAATTTGTATCAGTTGTAGCTGAAGAAATACTAAGTCAAAATATTCCAACAAAATATGGCAGTTGATTAAATATTCTTTGCTAGTCCTGACGTAATGCTGACATCATAATGTGTCACAAGTACAAACTGGATAGTCTCAACTGGTGTGTCAGTTGCTACCCTGCTTCGATGCTGAGCTTAATCTGGTTCGCTAATAAAAAATGTTTATCGTGTCAACACTAAGCAACATGGGGACATGAAATCAGGCGTCTTGCGATCCAAAATGCATCCATTTTGCAAGCTCGGTATGCTAGTGCACTGTCTTGCTCGAATGCGTAAAAGTCAAACTATCCCCACAGACACGTAAATGCCATCGCTTTGCATGTTTTGTAACTGTAACTGCAAAACTTAACAATTTGTCATGAGTGAACCGTATTTTTCACCATTGGAGCAGGATAGCAACTGACAGCACCAGTTGAGACTATCCAGTTTGTACCCGTGACACATTATGACGTCAGCAATACGTCAAGACTAGCAAAGAATGTTTAATCAATATTTTGAATTAGTATTTTTAGCTACAACTGATACAAATTTTCTGTAAATTGATCATCATTTGAGCGAATTATGAAAAAAACAAAATGGGGTCCTTTTTATGAAGGCGAGATCAGCTACTTCTACTGGCGGCGGTTTTCCTTAGTCGATAACGCCGTTGGTCTCATCAACGAAGTTAATCCCGGTTAGTACTTGGACGAGTGACCGTCGGCAGGCGAGTAAACCATCTCGGTATGTAACCAGCCATCCAGGCCAACTTAGCCTGGCCATCCCTCCGTGGGTAGATGCAACGAGTAGTACCAGCGAAAGGTGGGACGTGAACCGCACGATGCACTAGCCCCGTATCCGTGGTTTGGCAGTGTAAACTGGTGTCTGGCTGATGGCTAAGAAAACGGAAATCAGTGCTGCTCTGTGGGCATAATGACTCTGGAAGGACGTTACGTATTTGACATTTATCTACTACACGTAGGTTTACTGACATTGTTATGCGTCCAAGGACGAGGGTTCTCTGTGACAGTTGTTGACTAACGGTTGTCCACTGGTAGTCTGCCGCCAGCGTCGCGTTCTGACATTTGTCCAGCTTCGTCTGAAGCTCCGCCAGCAACATGTTGCACGTCATCTTCTCCTCGTTCTTCTCCTAACAAAAAAACATCATCATCATCATTATTATTCGGTGGCCAGGTAGTGTAATGGTTAGAACGTTGGACTTGCGATAGAAAGGTCGTTGGTTCCATTCCCGGTCGTGTCACTATCAAGTGATGGTTGACTGTCTACGGACAGACACAGCATCTCGCTATATAACCAACACTAAGATCAACTCAGTCTTCCATCCTTCCGGGGTAGGTAAATGAGTATTGGCCCATCTGGCTGGGGTTGAGGCGGGGTGCGTTCACCTGTGTTAGATGGCATGTAGCACGGTATAATCCCATATGACAAGTGATGCTCTGTAGCTCTAAGATGGATTTTCCATGAGGAAAGTTATGCCATTTAACCGTTGACCGTCAGCAGCAGCGGAAAGCACGAACGATTATAACTAGACCATAGGCCTATGTCAACCCGGCACCGACATATTATGCGGACGTCCGCTGAGAGGTGCGCAACCCTAACCCTGACCCTGACCTTTAAACTAAAAACTGGCACAACGGTTACTTCTGCCCTGGGAAACGTTCACGCCATTTTGGTTTTTCGATACCCCTTTGTTTTCAAGTTAAGAGCCCGTACGCGACAGACGAACAAATGGACGGACGGACGGACGGCAATGGGGCTTATTAAGACGACCGCATAACAAGTAAAAGCTTTGAGTTAGCACAAGCCTCCGTGAAGACTTTCCTCGACACAAATCGCCACCAAATTTTGATGAGGTGTTCCGTGAACGACGTCCCTCCAGACTCGAGAAACATTCGTCCAACTGCAGACAGCGGCAGAGACATAACCTTCCCTCCCTCGGCGGAAGTAAAATCATAACTGACGAATGAAACCTGGCTCCCGCAAGACAAGCAGTTTCTTAGACAAGATTGTGTGTAAATAAGTAAGTAAGTAAGTACAATACGTAATTAAGCAAGTATTATTACTGTTATTACTATTATTAACGCAGCTGGTGACGAGCCTTATTATGTCAGCTAAAAAATAAATCGCAGCCTAATAAACAGTTAATAAAATCGAGTCTTAAAATCATCAAAAACGAGGAGCAATTAAGTATGCAAGTACTTCAGTGTATTTGGCCATATCTTGTCTTTCGTCGTCCAATAGTTCGTTGCTTATCTGCAGTCGCTCAAGCAGATCCTGTGAACAACGCATTAATCCAAGCAGAATGTTGTTATTAATTTTATCATTATCATCATTTATTCACGAAAAATACAGAAAAAACTCCTGAAGGCAAAAACAGCTGGCAAGACATAGCAAGCTTATAGCAGCGCGTACGATAGCTTAACTAGTGGCTTATATCACCCAAAATAACAGCAGTTCAAGCTAACCATATCAATTCGTTTAGTTTATAGCGGGGCCACGTCATATCGCATCTTCCAATAGTTAAGCTTTGGCGATTTTATTCTTTGATCAGCACAAGTAGCTTGAGCCTTGAGGGAGTTCGAACTAACCGAATTTTCCCCTGCCTTTATGCACTATTCTTCTCCTTTTTCTTCTACTCCTTCCATTCCATACCCTTTTACCACCTTTGCTGGTCCTCACAGTCCAGTCAGTGCTCTAAGAAAGGCTTCCTAGCAGTTGCAGCCCAGGTCTGTACTCAAGAATGGGGTCCTCGACGATTGTTCTTGACCTCGATGACAGCTAGAGGACAAAAAATCGTGACTTTGGCCTTGGCCTTTAGTCACTTGTAATGTCTAATGAAAGTGCTCTGTGCAATGAAACTAAAACTATGTTTACTTTTTCCCCATACAAAAACAAATGAGGACGATGATGACGACACTCATCCCTTTCATCTACCCCTCCCCTTCCCCCGCAAAAAAATGTAAGTGAGTGTGTAAGTGAAGGATCCAACATGTGGTCCCATCCTCTCGTTGATGAGAACTAGAACTAGAAACATAAAAATGACTGCACGTGCACACAAACTGTAGGCTACCTCGTGGGTGGCGATCAGGGTCTGGTAGCGAGACATGATTTCGCTGATCTCATGAAAGTCTCCGGCGACTTCAAGCACCTTGAACATGTACTGCTGATACTGCTTGTGAGTTTGCAACTGTTTCACCAGATCAGTCCGGTATTCCACAAGGCCCTCCGAATCCACCATTAGACTGAACAACACATGGTTAGTACTGGTTAAAGGCGGGTTCTAACACACACACACACAGTAACTAGGTCAAGTTGGCGTAGCTTTGATCAATCACCTTGCTCATGTACTGTTGATACTTCCTCTGAGACTGTAGTTTGTTGATGAGCCGTGTACGCTTGCGCGTTAGCTGCTCCAACTCCGCCGTCAAACTAGTAAGTAAGTAAGTAAATAAAAACGTCTCACTGTTTCAATAGAAAGCAGTCGTAGCCCGCAGGTACCTCCGCCAAGGCAAAGCTATTCGCCAGGTGGCGTCACCATATTCACCTTGCCAGCGGTTCCCTTATGCCCCCTTTAACGCAATGGTAACGAAAAGTTCAAAGTGATCCAGAATCCAGGATTCCTGCCGGATCACCCCCAAAATTGAACCACTGGTAGTTTGTGCCATGCCCGACATACCCTCAAAATTTCAGAAAGA
>Ga0209454_1004758_pt1 | contig 10247 bp, 6 predicted proteins | sample WorMetHERISLAND1_2_FD_187400 | JGI IMG/M metagenome (GOLD analysis project Ga0209454, IMG submission 187400) | Marine gutless worms symbiont microbial communities from Max Planck institute for Marine Microbiology, Germany - Olavius geniculatus... | ecosystem: Host-associated > Annelida >... | reverse complement strand
ATATAAATATTTACAAAATAAATGGTATCGGTTAGTATATTATTATTGTGTTTCTGCAGATGACGCCGGTGACGTCAGACCAGCTGCAGAGACAAAAGCCGCCGCCGTTCAGCTCGCAGTGTCAGTGATAATTTATGCATTTTGTCCTGTTATTATTAAGGCCTTTGACATACTGCTGCTACCATACCAAAGGGTGCCAATCTGTACAATTATAAAGCTGTAGTTTCATCTAAAATAAAAATTTGTAGTCTGACTTACGTTTGCCAGTATTCGTTTTTGGCACAATTGCGTCACTCGAATAAATACAGGGTGAGCCAAAAAACCAGACTATTGTACTTTTTCCAAAAAATGTAAAAATTGGTCAATATTTAGCGAAGATATGGACAAAGTACAATTACTTAGTTTTTTGGCAGAGTTCAGTGCTCACAGTATTCTAAGCCTAAAAGTTGATTTCTTCCTTGTAGATAAGTTGTATTATCTTCTCTTTGTTGTCAGGCTACATCTGTTTATTAACAGGAATAATTAGTTCAATGTCGAAAATACGGTAATAGCGTTTTTCATTGGTTCGGCTGACTTGAAGATCGCAGTCTATAGAAGTTGTGCACCACTCAGTGGTGTGTAGACGATGAATTAGCTAGTTGTAGAACGAGGAGGACAGGTCTCGTCTCGCTGGTACGGGGCCGGCTGCTGTGATCGGTTATCGTTTGATGCGTCATGGTCGGCGCGTGTAGGCCTACGTGGTCATCAATTGAGCCGACCGGCAGCGCGCCAATGGCGTAGCCAAAAATTACAATTGGGGCTTCGTCTCTCTTCCCTTTTTCTTCCTTTCCCTTTTTTGTTTTTTTCCTGTCCTTACTTCCCATTTTACCTTTCTTTATAGTTTTATAATATGCGATATGGTGGCAACAATTTTTACTATTTTTTCGAGAATAAATTGACCTAGTTGGCAAATTTAGTGCAGTTTAAACGGTTTTCTATCATAACCGAGACCGACAAAACCGGGAACGTCAAAACTAATCCACTACACGAACCCTAACCCTAACCCCAATTCTCACCCTAACCTTATCCCTGTCACTCACCCATAATTCCAATCCCTAACCCTAATCTTCAACCCTATTCTTAACCTTATTTTCTAAACCTAAGCCTAGGCCCTTATATCACTGTTTCCCGGTTTTGTCGGTCCCGATTTTGTCGGGATACCAGTTTAAATGTATCGTTATGTTTTGTCTGGAGGATTGGCTAGTGTGATGCTTTTGACCCCCTCCCCATTGTCTACGCCACTGCAGCGCGCTCAGCGCCTGGCGCAACGTGTACGTCGTACAGTAGCCCTTCAGCAGCGCCGAGCGCAGACACTGGGCTGTGGGTGGCCGCGAGTCAAGCCATTAGACCGAGTATCGATCTCCGAGTCTGGCAGGGCCACGGATCTATTGATGAGTCAGTCAAGCGTAGTGAAGCGCAGCGGACCAACTGAGACAAACCGTATATCCCCTTTCTGCGTGTCTGTGTGTGTTTGCCAGTCTGTCTGCGGTCTGACAGTGCCAGGAATACACTGACCCGTCAAGCGTCGTTTGTTCGCCCTCGGGCGTTGGTAAAAAATAGGCCGCTACCGCCAGCACGGACTTATCATGTACCAGACCTAAAATATTCCGCTCAGTCCAACTGCTGGTTGATATTTTGGCCCTGTATTGTCGAGCACGTTTTGCCGACTTTACAGCAGCTTGACCGACCGTACTTAAGTAATGGTCGAACTATTGGCATGGTTGTCGTCGTCTGTCTGTCTGTATAGTGTCTGTTTGTAACGGATGTATTGTGGCTAAGCTTTAGGGTCGTAAGGAGAACTTTTTACACGAATAATTAGCCATGCGTGTTAAACTTCGGCGTGCAAAATTTGAGCCATCTAGTGCAAGGCGAACATTTTCAAATTGGGGTTGAATGGAAGAGGTAGGGAAAATGTGCGTTTTTCAACGGAAAACTGGTCATATCTTGGAAATAGTGAGAGATAAGACCAAGGTTACTATTAATCACTAATAGGAAGTGGCATCGCCCTGACAGACGAGATGGAAATCATTGACCTTAGATGACCTTGAAGGTCACTGACAACCAGTACGGTCGGCTATCCTAGCGTCAGCTGCGCTTCATGTTGCTTTAAGATCCACATTTATACAGCTGACCATTTTTCGGATTTATGAGTGATTTGATCGAAGAACGATTGAAAGAACGTTTATTCTATTCACAGGTTTACAACGTCGCAACACGCTTGCTGCTTTTGATTGTAAAAGGCTGCTAATTACAAGTAGTATACCGGGGGATAATGCACCGCCCACTTCTCATCGATGCCAACTTTTTATCGGAGTGACAGGCTCAAAAAGTATTTCTTCAATTTTTACGAACCTCCGTCTACAGTCAAAGGCCTATGCCTCTGAAAATTTTAATTTCACAAATTTCTAAGTATCTAAACGTTTCATAAATCGCCATTTTAACGAACTTTGGAGCCGACGTCTGAAGTAAAATAATTGTTAAATTTTCCGTTCGTATTAGCAGTAGTTGCCAGCTTTTCTCTCGCGCCCACGCAGCCGGGGTTTTGTTGGTCCGTAAACACGAGCGCAATCAAAGAACTAAGGTGACAATAATTTAAAGCCGCCGGCTGTTGGATGCTGACGACGATGCTATGGGACGGACTGTGGTGCATAAGGCCTACATATTATACAGCGGGCGAATGATGGTCGCTGTTGAGACTAATGCCGCCGGTGTCACATTAAAATGTGACCCCATAAAAAATCCGTCCGGAGAAAGATAATCACGGATTTGATATGTCTCCCTCTTATTAAAATTTCGCCGGCCTTATAAATAAGTTTTCCGACCCATTTTAGGATCGCTCTTCTCCAGAAAAATCTCCCCAGCCGACAATTCACCGGTAAAAATCCGTCCGGGGCGGATTTCTGCGAGTAAACTGTCGGCCAGGGGGGACTTTTCTGTAGGGGGCGATCCTTGAATGGGACGTCCGGCGCTGGTCGACGGCTTTCGATGAACGCCCGAGAGTCAGCGAACGAGGAACGTTTGAATGAATGCGCGGACTGATTGTGAACGATGAGTCTCGTGACGAGAACTTGCGGACCGCTAGTTCTCCGGCTGCTGATGCTGGACGTTGGGATGGATCGGATGAGATGGAATGGCTCTGGCTTTGCTGATACGATCAAGCCGCGGTCGGAACAGCTGCGTGTAATGCAAGCTATTAGATCGTCGTCGGCATCGCACGCTGTGCACAGCACGGTAGCGCCGACGGTATTTCGTCGTCCCGATGTTGCGGCTCGTTGGCGACTCCAAACTGCTTACGAATATCAACATCCCTTTCCCTTAATTTTTTCCATCACGTGGCCAACCATTTTGTCGGAGATTGGAAAGTAAACGCGTGTTTGCTCAGACACTGTCTGTTCTGTGATACTTTGCGACTGACTGCGACGATTGGATCAGGTAGCGAGCTGTTAGAGTCTTTGCTAAAGGCGCGTACGCAGTACAGAGCGACGTAACTTAATTAAATTAAACTGAACTGACATGGGCAAGTAGTAATGCATTACAGTAGGCACTATCTAATAACGGCGTCGGGTGATAGTAACTATAGTCACGTACGCGTCAACCAGTGACCAATGCGGTCTAAAAGCACGTCAAGTCATTCGCTGTAGCACGGGAAGAATCGCAGATGCTTTGCACCCGTCCGCCTGATGCAAGGCTGGAAATTGCTTTGAAAGAAAAACTAAAATCTAAACCCCCTTTCAAAAAAACTGTTTTAGCTGTCGCCTGGTGTGGCCACTGCAGCTGAGCGTTGTCGGTGTCGCCGGGCGGTCGGCTGGCTGCTGCTGAAAGCGAGGAGTAGCTAAGAGTTGGGATGAGTTGGGGCTGGTTGGTAATTCGTTGCATCATGACGGTCGACGGACGTCCACGTGCATAGGCCTACGGTTTTATCGACAGTCGTGGCTAACTGTATCGGACATCTCTAGACTTGCATAGATTACCTGACGGCGCTAGGTTCGCTATGCTGTCCAATAATACTGCACTCGCGATATATCACACGCGCTGACGTCATTGCTGCTGCTGCGGCGCTCATCTGATTAGCTGTGACGTACGCAGTGACGTCACTCATGACGTATCTTCCTGAAATTCAGCGAAACGATCTTGTTAAGCTGTAATAATTCATCTGATTACGATCTCTGTTTCTGAAGCGATTTCTGTCGTTCGCCGTCGTGCGGCTGGGACGAACAATTTGTCACAAACATGGGGACTCCTCCTCTCGATATAGGCCTACATGTATCATCAGCTTGTCTATGTTGTGATCTGGTGATAAATTATCGCAGTCTATTGTTTCAAGCTAAGGTTATTTGAAAGAAACGATGCTGCGTTTGCTGCGTTGTCCTCTGCACCATGACATGCTGCACTTCAATCAGTGTTGGTTATAATAACTGCAAATACTTGTTTGCTAATAGTTAATTCCGTATGTCAAGTGATACTTAGTAGTAGCTCTGAGATTGGTTTTTAGCCGACCATACTTGAGTAACGGTCAAGATATTGGCATGTTTGTCGTCGTCTGTCTCTCTGTCTGTCGGTCCATTTGTCACGGATGTATTGCGGCTAAACGGTGCGAGATAGAGCCTAGGTTGCTATTGATAGGAAGTCGCGTATGGGTTTTCAAATGACATGAAAATTGATGATCTTGGGTGACCTTAAAGGGTCGTAACGCACTATGATATGCAAATTGTACGGTATTGTGGCTAAACAGTTAATCGTAAGGGGTCGGCAATGGTACCATCGGATAGAGCGCTGACGACTTCCTATAGGCTGTCCACGAAGCGCTATACGCAGCACTTAACGTCTAACCCTCGGTGATTATCGTTATCGTTATCGTTATCGTTTTAGCTGACGACGTACGTGTTGTATGTAGCGATGATGTCTGAGGACAGCGACTACACGAGCGACGTCAACTACCCGCTGCAGCACCAGCACAACATGTCCGCGCACCAGTACGGCGCCACCGACCGTTACGTCATCGACAATGACGTCAGCTGGCAGTACTACGGTTACTATGGCGACGACAGGACGCCGCAGTCACGTGGTGGGGGCCGATACATACAGGACGGCGGCGGTTACCCCCCGGGGGACGAGCGGTCCGGCTACAACGACTATTACTACAACAACGACCTATACAACAACTACGAAGACCGGTGGTCTACATCGCGCCATCACGCTGGTTATTACGATTCCTCGTCGGGTGGTTACCGACGCCATCAACAGTCCAGATGCAGGACTACAATGGAGCGTAGTGACAGCGAGTCAGAACCGTTGTCTTACAACAGTCGACCCCAGTCCTACTACACAGACAGGTAGGTAACACTGCAGGTTCCTTTTTTTATCTCAATTGTCATAGTGAGTTAGTTACAGTGTAGTTAGTAATTTATATAGCATGTTTAGGGGCTGTTATCCCTATACCTGCTGGGCGTGGATTGCGCCCAATCAAAAATAGAGGGAGGGGGTTGCACCTTTCGCTTGTTTTCGTCCGTCCCTGATTTTTACCTTATTTTTAGAATCAAAGACGTTTCTAAATTTAAAACAACATAACAGTTGTTTCCCCTGTTTTTTCCGCTGCATGTGTACTCTGCGTATGGCGTTCAGCAGTCACTGAATAAGTGCACGCCTCGAGTCTGAGAAAAAAAATTCCTGCTGGGAGCGACCGAGCGACAGAAGCGAAGCACTTTTTTTCACTGTTTCTGTGCAAATAAACGCGTGCGTTTGCGTGGCAGACAGACATTGCAGCGAGAAACGGTTGATACGAATTAGACGTTTTTTTGTACGTATATCTCGGCATGTTTGTCATATTCTACTGACAGTGTGCCTATCTGTTGTTTGTAGTCCCGCCGCCAGTCGTGTTTCGTATTTTCGTCGACAACGAACGCTCGATTACAGGTTTGTCCGTTGGTGTTTTACGTTTGTTAAATTCGCACTTCGATTCGTACCGTCTTAACAAGAAAATGCATGTTTCAGCTTTATAATACATGTGACCATTATTAGTGTAGAATTTAATGAAAATGAAACCTTTTTTCCACACGAACGACGATTATGATGATTGTGAGCCTGGTCCTAACTTACTGGTGCAGAAAACAAGTTTAACGATACACAAATTATGTAATAATGCACACCAAAATAGGCTATCAACAGGTTTCAGGTGGCATAGAACTCGCTGGCCAGAGTAGTGTGTCGGACGCCCCCTTCCACCAGTGGTACCAAGCTACGCCAGCAGCTCCACTGGTTGCATGTTCGGCAACAAGTCAACTACAAACTGGCGGTCATCCCATAGGCCTACAGAACGAGATCAGCTGGCAATCCGGTCTACCTACATCATCTCTAGTGGTTAATGTATAAATACTGAGGAGAGAGAACGCTAGTTTGGCTTCGGGCCCCCGTTGGTGGTTTTGGGCCTCTTACTGCATATTTTAGGAAATTAACGTGGGGGAACACTTTGGACTAAAAACTAGAGGTGGGGAAACTGCGTTCGCACGCGTCCCCTCATACTTTTACCACTAATTATCTCATCCAGAACTATCTATTAGCATGTACACTGCGATCGTTGGACAAACTGTTACTTACTGTACCTCGGATGGCGTTAGTGTTGTCAGTGAAAGCGTTGAACGCTAGCGTTCCTCTCTGGAACTAATACCCCGTTTACACGATCAAGCCAACATCGAGCAGTCATCGAGCAAATATCCAGCAAATGCATTCAAAATACACGTGCACGACGTGTGCTCTAACTGCTCGATGTCTGCTCGATGTTTGCTTGATAATTGCTTGATCGTGTAAACGGGGTATAACTGTTGTACAACTGTAGATCCGCCAAACTTCAGCATTGGTGAGCCAAGTTCAAAAACTGAAGTCTATGATATATTGCCTGTAGTAAACGTGAATATCTCAGCCTAGTTTCTGCCACTGATCGCCTTTGATTCGTTTCAGACATTTTGTGTGATTTGATTGATTTATTAATTTATTGCTGAGATACTCTGTGTTTGTATACAGTCCTCACGGTAGTGCCGCGACCCCGGAGTACGACAGTCGACAATCTACTCTAGACTACTCACCCTCATCCGCCGAAGACTACGACACTTGGTATATAGCCTACCTTTACCTGCTCGCCTTACTACTACGAATACTACTACTGCTTGTACTTGTCGTAGTAACAGATCCAGTCAGTGAATGTACTCATTTGCACTTGATATTTGTGTATAATGGCTAAGTGGTTAAATGCTATAGTTCTTCATAGGAAACCCGTCTCAAAGTTATGGAGCGTCACCCGCCGTATGGGATCGCACAATGTTACCTGCCATCCGACACAGGTGAACGCGCCCCGCTTTAACTCCAGCCAGATAGGCTGGTACTCGATTTATTTAGCTCGGAGGGATAGAAGGTTGAGTTGACCTATAGACGATGTTTACCTGCCACAAGCAGTCACCCATCCAAGTACTAACCCGGCCGGACGTAGAGTAACTTCGTTGATAGGATGAAACGCGTTACCGCTACGCCACGCCACCAACTCGCTGCTGAGAACCTGGGCCGATCTGCATCTTGTGATATGTGGTAATAACAGTAATTGATAAAAGATAAATCATGAATCGACTAAGGACGAATATGACTACCGAATTGCAGTATCAGGTCTGCAGTCGTCTGTAAGTGCATGTGTTAAAATTTTTGTTGATTAAGAATTGACAGCGAGTTATTGACATTGGTAGTTCTAGGTCAACTCAGCCTTCCATCTTTCCTGGGTAGGTAAATCGAGTACTGGCCTATATCTGGCTGGGCGCGTTCACTTGTGTCGGTTGGCAGGTAGCACTGTGTGATCCCACACGGCTCTGTAGCTCTGAGATGGGTTTCCTATAAAGAGCTATACACCACATTTAGTACGAGTGCAAGCAAGTTGCTAACCTGTTGTGTGCTCAGGCCAACTCAGTCTTCTCGTACCCTCGGTGAGATGGGAAATGACTATTAACTTACGGGCTACGGGGTGAAGGCCTAGTGTGGCTGATTGGGGCGGTGGTGTGTCTGCTTGCTGCAAACCGCGTGTCCAGTTGTTTGTTTGCGCGGGCAATTGATGGCCGCATAGTGCGCTGCAGTATCATTAGTCATTAGCTCATGCTAATCAGCTGCCACTTCCAAGACTGTCAAAGCGCTTTTGGTCACGAGTTCGTCTCGTATAAGAAGCGCTTTAGCAGGCATTGGATTTTACCTTTTTTTTGAATGAGTTCGCGTAGCGACTATCTGTCTGTCTGTTGTAGTCTGTACGATAGCGACATCTCTCAGGACTGGTACAGTCCTTCGTACAGTCCGCCCGACCACGCCTACACACCCACAGGCGACGCGCTGCCTCCCCGCGACGACGACTACCCGAGCGACTGGTACGACTATCACCAGCGCCCCTACAACGACTACAACAACGACTACAGCGTCGACGACGACGACTGGAGGTACGACAACGAGCACCGACCTCGCGGCACCGGTCGAAAGTTACCCGCTCCGCCGCCCGGAACCGGCGCAGACGACTACAGTAGTCAGTGGCAGTCGGCAGCGACGCCGACGATCAACGGCGGCGGCGACTACATCGCTGCACCACTGGCGCCGCCGCTAGCGCCACCTGGCGACTCGGCGCAGAGTCGACAACCGGCCCCGGACACTGCGCAGACGCTGCCGCCACTGGTTAACGGCTATACCGAGGTGATGACAGTCTCTTTGAATATGTTGTTAACAATAAACAAGAACCTAGCTGTCGCTAGGACAGCCGACCCTACTGGTTGTCAGTGATCTTCAAGGTCATCCAAGGTCGATGATTTTCATGTATTTTGAAAGGGCGTATGCCACTTCCTATTAGTGATTAACAGTCGGCTAACCTTGACGTTATCTCTCACCATTTCCGAGATGCGGCCACTTATAGCTTGAAACTTTCTATTGAAAATTGCGTCCTAACCGCTGCAGGTGGAGACATGGTTACTTTTGGCAGCCTATAGGAAATCGCCAGCGTTCTATCCGATGGTACCATCGCTGACCCCTTACGACTTGCCGTTTAGTCACAATGCCGTACGATTGGCGTACCATAGTGCGTTATGACCTTTCAAGATCATCCAAGGTCATTGATTTTTATGTCATTTGAAAGCCAATATGCGACTTTCTTCCAGCTTACCAGAACGATCAGCGCATGACTACAACTTGAGACTTAACCTACCCACGGGTCATGACCGCTCGTTGAATGTCACAACAACTGATGATAAAAACTTTCTGAGTAGAATGCTATTCAAAGACATCTATTGGTAGTCATTTTATCGGCTATTTTATTACATTGTGCATTTTATTTGTAATATTTTTTTAAATATTGCAACTGCGGCGTCAGCCTGCAGCCTACAGACTATACATGTATTATATTGATGCAATTAAGTGAATAAACTGTATTTTTTCATTTGTACTGCCGGTAGTCACTATTCACAGTACTGTCCTGCGTCGCAATTATTTGTTTGTTTGTTTGTCACCGTCGTTGCTGTCTGTCAACGATTATAATAAACAAATATTTTACAGGGTGGGCCAAAAAATGGCACCATTGTTGTACACTTTATAATTTTACCAAGTATTAACCGATTTTCAAAATTTTTTTACTGTCAGAATCAGGAGACAATTTGTAATAAAACTATTACTGTAGATCTCACCACACCTCAAGTGTGTCGCTACACTACCTTGTGAAATGTCTGTGTCTTAGGAATAATAATTAAAAACAAGACAACTTCTGCAACAACACATTTTACAAAATTAAGAACAGAAACAACATGTTTGTTATCTTAGTTATTGTCTAACAAGTCATATCTCATAGTTTTTACGTCAAATGTTTAATGTGTCGCCTTGCTACTGGACGACGCAACCAAGACGGCGACGCCACTGACCAATGGCGCAATTAACCAAACGCTGCGGCAGTTTGCCCCACTCAGCGACGATCGCCTGCTTCAGCTGGTTGACTGTCGTGAATCGTCAATTGATAGGCCATCTGTTGAAGAATATCCCGAACAGCGTAATTGACCGGATTGAAGTCCGAGCTGTTTGGGAGCCACATGACAGGCTTGATCAACGTTGATCACGCAACTGGTCATTGGCGTCACCGGCTTGAGTGCGTCGTCTGATATTTCACAAGGTAGTGTAGCGACACACTTGAGGAGTGGTGGGATGTATAGTGATAG
>Ga0209454_1004754_pt1 | contig 10249 bp, 7 predicted proteins | sample WorMetHERISLAND1_2_FD_187400 | JGI IMG/M metagenome (GOLD analysis project Ga0209454, IMG submission 187400) | Marine gutless worms symbiont microbial communities from Max Planck institute for Marine Microbiology, Germany - Olavius geniculatus... | ecosystem: Host-associated > Annelida >... | reverse complement strand
TACGTTTTACTAGGCCTACCACTACCCTTCCGTGACAGAGAAATTACAAGAATACAGTAATACAAAAACTAATAGATATGGACCGCCGGTAAACCAGCGCAGTCAAATAACTTTGAAGTCCAGTGAGACAGAGACGACGCATTCCAACGCGTCAATTCCGCCCCTGGCTCTGAGTAGTCGGCGAAACAGCGACACTCTGACCGACACCAAATCCACCCCTGACAGTAGCCAGTCCACTCCGGGTGACGACGTACCAAAACTTCGCCGGGCTTTGACGAGGGACGCTTGTAGTCCCCTGCTCCAGTCGGTGGTAGAGAACGAGCCGAAGAACCATCCAGACGAACCGACGGTGAACAATGATGCTGTTGCTGAAAACGGCGATATAGCTATGAGTTTGCAGAGATCCAGCGACGTGGCTCGACTGTCTTACGTAAATGATTCGCTGCCGTACGGCGAAGACGCGAATCTACACGAGTTCTCAGTGTTTACCGGTGGCGTCAGCGACGGCGGGCTTGTTACGCCAGAACAGCATCACAGGCAGCATCATCATCATCATCATCATCATCATCAGAAGCAGCAACAGTTCAGTCGTATTCCACGGCTGACGGCTAACGGCTCCAGGCGCGCCTCACTTGTCACATCATTCGATCCATCTCTTCTACGTTCCGTCACACCCTTCACAGCTCTTCCGCTCAGCTCTGACCACGAACCAGATATCCTGATGTCCCCGTCACCGCCACCGCCGTACTACCAAGCCGCCGTGCCCACGACCCTATCAAATCCATCTATTTCAGTGACGACGAAGACGTACTCCACCACAAAACCGGCGCCAGGACTGGAGACAGCTGTAGCTGTGGCGGCAGAGGCAGAGGCGTCTGGAAGACCTTCGAGGTCCTCGCATCGGCGTTCGGCGTCGACCTGGGAGACTCGCCAGACCCTCGCCGACTTGTGGACTGAATTTCAGAATCCTACCTCACTTTTCACATCGTAAACGGGCTTTTCCTAACTCTACAACAGCAGAAACGTGATAAAATAACAATATTGCTGCGAACGTTCCCCGGCTAAGGCGGCATCACGACCAGTGGAGTCGTGGGTCGTAGCTGAGGAACTGAGGGAGGGGAAAGCATAAAAAAGGCAACTGCCCCCCGCCCCTAAATTTTGGGCTGACGGAAAATTGTCCGCCAAATCTGTTTCTTGTCGGAAAATGCTCTTTTTAATTTTGGTGGAAATTAAGGGGCAAAATTGAAATTAAAATTTTTAGCTAATTGTCGGAAATTTGCAGTCTGTGGGAAAATGCAGCTTTTTGCTTCGCCTACTTTTTTAACCCTTTTTTAACGCCGCTGGTCACGACTTACGGGTGCAATGCTACGGATTTTTTTTAGTTGAAAAGGTCAACGTCGACGGATGCCAGGAACCTCAAAAAACTAGGACTAACATATTTACACCTTCGCCGATTATTGACCACTGGCACACCTTGCAGACAATTTGCAATAAAGAAATTATTATTATATCCCACCACACGTTAAATGTGTTTCTACACTACCTTGCAAAAATATAAATGTAAGCAAAAACTAACCATAATAACAAAAATTTAGGTAAATGAAAAAAACACTTCAAATCAACATTGCGTGCATAGTGTTCCAGAGTATGACACTAGACTGTGTTATACCCACACAGTTTGGTGTCATACAGATAGGGCCTAATTCACTGCATGTTGGCCTGAAGTGTTTTTTCAATTTTACCAAAATGTTTGTTATTATCGTTATGTATGCATATTTGATTGATATTTCACAAGGTAGTGTAGAGACGCATTCACGGTGTGGTGGGATATGTAATAATCACGTTATCGCAAATTGTCTGCATAATGTTCCAGTGAAAGAATTTTAAAATCTATCAATAATTGGCGAAGATATGGACAAAAGTAAAGTGCCACGTTTTTTGGCTTACTTTGTATGCTCGTGCAATCACGGCCTGCGCGGTGACTTAATCTACTGTCAACGCCTGCGACATTTACCCTATGCAAACAAATCTCTCATCATCATCGTCGTCGTCATCGTCGTCGTTTTGTCGTCAACTCCGTGACTGACACGGCTATTGAGACGCGAACAGAGCGACGTAACTGAACTGAACTGACACGGTTTAGTTTTTGACGAACCGTCCAATGGGCAAGCAGGGCGAGCTCACTGGTTATTGGTTGACGCGTACGTGACCGTAGTCACGTAAGCTACTGACGTCGTTGGACGATGCCTACTGTAGGGCATCACTGCTTGCCCAATGCCCATTGGTCAGTTCTTCAAAAACTAAACCATGTCATTTCAGTTCAGTTCAGTTACGTCGCTCTGTACGCGCCTTTATACTCCGTATACCGATACTGCTACGTGCTTACAGATGAGTGAAATAATAAGGGCACTCAGTTATCGTGTTGGTTTTTTATCTGCAGTAAACCTATAAAACAAAACTTTACGCTTAGTCTGGTCGACAGCGCGTCTAATCAACCATTCCTCTTGATCTGAAGGGCTACGCCTACATAATGTTTTCCACTGTGTCGTATGAATTTTGTACCGCTGGTCAGTAATGGCCACATAACTTAAAGGGAAAACGCGTGAGAAGATTTGTAAAAACCTAACAATAAACTGCAGTTTCTCTGCCTACTACCGTTAATGATAATGTTTATTTTAACCACTCCATTACCCAGACATTCCACGTCAGGTGGAGTGCTCTAAAATTATAGACTTAATAATGTTGGTTGCCTTACCAGAAGAAATTTCTGCGAAGTTTCCTGAGTATTGACTACTGCTACTGATATATAGTGTGGTTAATAATAATAAACAAACAGTGATTATACTGGCACAGGAACGCCCAGATATCATGCTGTTTGCAGCGATATTTGCACAGAAACAGAAAAAATAATTATTTCAAACTAAACGCAACTATAATCTATAATCCTGCCATTCATACAAGCATCGGTTTCAAAGCTCAGGCATAGTGAACAGAAAACGACCTACGAAAACACAGCAGCACGTGTTACAAAGCCACGCAAGCGGGGATGATTCTACAGGGTGATCCAAACAGCAAGTCCTGTCAAATAATTACACACGGGCTCAAAGCAGTCTGTTTTGCATATCACTTAATCGACAGTTACTGCAACGTTAATGTCATCGGTAACTAAGACAATAGAGATTATTTTATACATCATATATAATAGTATGGAAAATATAAATGAAAATTAATGGATACTATCAATTAGTCAATCAATAGTAGAGAGATGCTTTTACAGTTAACAAAAAAGAAAAAAAACTAATGGTAACAATTACATGCACACAAAACGACACAACCAGCTATGAGACTCCACCGTCATATTATTTACAAGCAAATAAAATTTAAAAAGTGCATAAATGTCAGTAATGGTGAGAGCAACTCGGTGTCCACAAGACACATTCTGCTGAAAACAATGTCGTCAGATCGCATTGTCCTCAAAAACTAAATCTAAATACGCAGCAAAAGCCGCTGAATGGTTGTTGGTCGTTTCCATAGCAACTGTAATAAACTGCACAGCAGCTGCAACCCGTTACTAGGATACTGGACGTAAACAAACGCCATCTTGTCAAAGTCAAACCGACGCATTCGTACACTACGACTGCATTAAATAAAGAACACTATTATGCAGCCGTCCTAATAGGCACTGTTACGGGTCTTGCCTGTCTGTCCATCTGTCAGTTCCACACAGGCTCTAATTTGTAAACAAAAATAATGCATGGAAGAACAAAAATTGATGCAAACGTTCCCCAGTGCACAAATAGCCAAACAAGAAATTTGAGCTAATGCTCACGAGACGCGCGAAAGCCTATAGCATGCACATGCTTATCTGCAACTGTGTTTCACGAAAGACTGGCCAACATCAGAAAAACAGCAACTTTTACGGGGGTACTGCTCTTTGATGCCCTCGTGTGCTAATTTCCTTGAACCTAGAAAATCGAGAGTTGGGCCATCGAAATCTACGTTCAGTGCTGAAAATTTCATATGCAGCTTCTCCATGTCTATCTCAATTGATTTTGGTGCAAATCGCTCTTGAAATGTGTCCCGCAGCCCGAAATCACCAAAAAATCCATAAAAACCCCTATTTTAGTGTTCAAGGTCATCCAAGGTCATTGAATTCAGTGGCAATCAAAAGCCAGTTCGACTACCTATTAGTGATTAATAGTAACCTAGGCCCTATCTCGCACCGTTACTGAGAGTGAGATACAGCGACTTATTGGCTAAAAATCACAAATTTTTCCCACCCCCTCTCATTTAGCGCCCTCGTTCGGGGTGACCCCCTTCAAATTCACGAAAAAGCTTTACGGTTCCTGAAACTAGAGTCTTCCAGGCAGCCGACGGTGAAGATTTTGTGATCCTAGCTTGCACCGTTTTTGACTGATCCACCCGTGTGCGGGACGGACAGACGGACGGACAGAAATGCGATGGCTAAGACGCGCTGAAAGCAGTAGCTGCTTTTGCGCAAAAAAAGTGAACTCCTTAATTCAGTTCAAAGGTCAAAGGTCAAAGTTAAAGTTAAGATTGCAGACGGCGAGTACATATAGCTAGGTGGACGGCCACATATCATCTCAGCACAGGATTGACATCTTTGCTCGTTCATAGTATTACAATAAATGTGGCTACAGTTCATGTAAATATCTGCAAAATTCCCAGAAAAATCAGTGCCGGGAATTTACGGTGAATTTCTGTCCGCCGACGACGAGATCATCGTAGTCATCCATCTGTTACAAAACATGACAAAATAGCACCATTCAACACATCCATTCGTGTAATTAACTACTCTACAGCAATACTAAACATTAAAAGTCATTATTACATAAAAGCAATCTGTGCCTAAGATGATGTCCAGAAACAGAAGGAAAAATTCACTCAGTATTAGCAGTAGTTGTTTGGCCTGTTTCCAACAGAAACTTGTTAATTATTTCATCCACTGTTAGCTGATAAACGTACAACGTTGCTAAACAAACAAACACACATTTTCACGTACAATTAACCACTCTTAGCTTTAACCAAAATTTTTTAAAATTATTATTTTTTGAAAAGCTAACTACTGAAAATTTTTAATGCAGCATCGCTGTCCAGTGGCCAGCCAACTCCTCGTTTGTATAAGCCGGATGGCAGCACAGGACAGATGTTTGGCAATTTGTCTGGGGTTTGACAATTTGACCCCCAAATATGTGAAACTGCTTGTGTCATAAGAGCGAATCTGTCTACTCTAGAAGCTACTTAGTAACGTTATGCACTGGCGTGCCATATACTGACATCGTCTGAGTCTTCTGAGGCAGAGTCCAGGACGTAGTCGTCAGAATGCTGTCCAGCGACAGCCTTCAGTCGCCGAACCAACTCGTAGTGACACAACTTGTCGGCAATGTCAACGGCCGTCAGTCGACTGTAGGTGGTCGCGTTCACGTTCAGTGACGGGACTTGCAGCAAGTAAGTAAACAGCTCGACGTCGTTGTGTTTTACGGCCAGGTGAAGCAGCGAGTAGCCGCTCTTACTCTCCTGTAATCACGTACAAGGATACATATAAAGTTGTTAATATAAGACATCTTTTACCATCTACAGGGTGGGCTATTTGCAAAAACAGATGTTGCGTGAGGTGGGAACTTGAAAAACTATTTGACGGCCAGTTGTATGAAGAACATTCGTACCAAGAATTATTAAAATTGGATAATCCATCTTTAAGTTAAAATCAATAATGTAAGTTGGTGTCATTTAATTTGACCCACCCTGTACAGTTAGTTTTTCTTCTATTACTTTAGTGTTAATATGATATAAAACGTTCCAATATCCTAGTACAGAACGTTCAAAATGCAGGAAGTAGGAAACAAGTGCAATGGTGACGATAGATAAACTAAATACCCAGGTATCTCGCATTTGGGAATTTAGGTTAAAATGCATACGAGGACGCTCGAATAACCTGACACATCATTCCAAGAATGCAGGAAGTAGGAAGCTGATACAAGCATAAGTTACCAAACGTCAGCCAGAAAAAGTTACCAACCTGAATGTTGACATCTGCAGCACAATTGTGAAGCAGGAAGTCAATGACTGGTACTCTCTGAGCTGACAGCTGCGGATCGGATTTCCACGATTCTACCATGTGCAAACAGCTCCAGCCTGCGCAGCAGATATACACAAAGAAGTCACAATTAGAATAAAAAAACCATACAATTTTGCTTCTGCCACCTGGCACAATATGCTGCTAACAATTACTACTTCCATATGTCAACAACAAAAGTATTATTCTAACAAATTAGTTTCAGCTTTTGCTTAAACTGACTTATTAGGCCAGTCCCAAAAGTAGATAACTGCTTTAGTGCAAAATATTTTTCTGCTAAATTTACCGATAAAACAATTTTTAGAATAAAACAGTAGTCAGTAAAATTACAAAAAAAATCTAACAATAAATACTGCATAGTATTGTGTAGTAGCATTAGTAGTAACAGTATTAGTAGTAGATTGGGTCGTTGGTCCTTGATTCATCCCGCATCCAATTGGACACGTTGGGCCACACTTCGATGCCATCCGTGTCTGTCAAGAGCTGCCACCTCTGCTTCTTCCCAGGTGAACCCCATCTTTTGTAAGTCTTTGTTGACTGTGCTCCTCCAGTTCGCTGTTGCTGTTGTTTGCGGTCGCAATAGATTGGGTGTTACAGAGGACCACGGACAACAGTACTGGAGGAATCAAGTGGTCTAAAGACGAGTCATTGTGTGACTTAGATTTCGCCGATGACATAGCACTAAGTAGTAGATTACAAGCATGTAATCACAAAGTTGCAGCTAGCCCCTAATACATATCATCAAATGCGTCACATATGGTATGATTAAATATTTCTGAGCTTTTTTTGGTTCAAGCAAAATCCACCTTGGCTCAACTCAAACATTCTGCAGCTCAGCTGTGCTATGTCAATAGCAATGTATGTGACCAAATTTTGACATTTAGTTTTTTGGCCTTTTCATATAAAATCTCCAAACACGTTATGCACCTTCATAGTCGACAGCATGAGCATTCGGCAGGTGGAAAGCCGGTAGCAGGTTGGCGGGTGTCGGAAGGCCAGCAGTTTGACAGTACTGTTCCAGACGTGAGCATTCCTCAGTCGTGAATTCTCTCACCATCTCGACAACGCACTGGACGAGACCGCGGCTGCATGCTAGGTGCAGTGCCGTGTTGCCGCGCTGGTCGCGTACATCGCTCGATGCACCGCAGTTGACAAGCAACCTCACGACAGAAGGCTGGTTGGTGATGACGGCAAGGTGAAGCGCTGTCTGGCGGAACTCGTAGTTCTGTAGGTCCAGCAGGGACATGACGCCACAGCTCAGTGTCGCCATTACCAGGTACATGACGGCATCCACGTTCTGACTGATCACCGCCAGGTGCAACTTCCTGTCAACCAGCCAATCAATCATATAAAAAAGCCTAAACCATTAATTGACAAACAATTAAACATTCTGATAGATAAAGTTGAAATAAGAACCAAATGAGGTCTGGATATGATTTCCTGCATAGGCTTGATTTAAGACGTTGGCGTAAGGTCAAAAGCGACTGAGATGTTGTTATTTCCTTCTGCAGTGTTCCAGACATGAGGCTCAGCAACTGTGAAAGTGAACACCATAGGCCTAGTAAGCAAATACAACTGCATAAACACAACGGGAAATTCCCAGTCAAGTTTATCGAACTGCCTTAACTCACGTAAGTTTCAGATCAATCTTTTTGGGAGTTGGGACTTGCAGTATTCATTTTAAAATTCTTTTTAGCCATTTTTTTCATTATCAGTATCACCATTATTAAGTAGCTCAGTATTATGTATGATCAAATCACATTTACATCCAAGGTCTTAGATCAGCCAAATAGGCCTATACTTCGTGAAAACTTCTTTTCAAGCCCAAGAACACTATTATACTCCCTGCCAAGTAGCATTACTGTTGCTGTTACTGTAACAATGTAAAACGTGAACAAGAAACTACACAAATGTTTAACTGGTTGTACACTCACGTATCTCCATCGACATCTGGCGTGAAGCACAGCTGTAGTTGATCGATTAATAACTTTCTCTGATCCAGGACGTCTGTTGACTGGCGAGGAGCAGTCTTGGTGGTCGTACTGGTAGTTGTGGTAGTGGGCTCACATGCAATGGAAAGACCCTCCATCTGTCCTTCCAGTGTGGAATCCACCCGCAAGGCATCTTCCGGTCCGCTGAATGACGTATAGCCAACCGATACGCAGGTTTGTTGGTCGACTGTATGAGCTTCGTAGGGCTCCGGGACGTCAAAACTTGGCAGCAAATCACATCCGAAAGACGTAAGGCACACGCCAGAATCGCAGACGTCCATGCCGGTGGCCAAGCCGCGCGCCAGTAAGCTCTGCTGGCTCGCCAGATGAGATGCAGCGGTAGCCCCTTGGTAGAAAGGGCAACCATCGTCTTCTTCGAGGGATGAACGCTTGGGCGCAATCCCATCCGTATGGTCCGCCATCTTAGCTGCTGTAATGAAAGCTACGATCGTGAACGAGACAAGACAAAATACCGTAGTAATGATATTTGCAACAAACGACTGCTTTCGTACGTTCGATTCTACACTCAGAAGTAAAGTTCCGTCTGATGTTTTCGCACTACAAGGAAAACAAAACGGCAAATCGCACGGTGGATGACAATTAAACTGCGTCAATTTCTGCCTTACCACATCGAAAACTACGAGCTCGAACAAAAATTCAACACACTGCTGTAAATTTGACTGGGAAAACCACGCGTCACTTGCGACGGCAAGATTTGAGGGGGCATCGGGCCATAAACCTCATGAGTATTAATGAGGTTTGCCCGTGAGCTAGCCTGTGGCCTATGCATGTGGACCTGTGCACGCGACGAAAACGAAACTAATTTTCCGACGGAATTTTTACCGTGGGAAATTCAAAGCCGGCGTAATATCGTAAAATTACACAGATACTTCCGTGAATTTGCTTGGTTACAGCAGCTCTTTTCCTTGCTGAAAGCAAATCGTAAAGTATGATAAACTTGAAATCAGATAATGTCGTTTTCCTTTAAAAGCTTGCAATTTGCCCGTAACTTTTTGTACGCCGGTACGTCGATCAGATGTTACAAATCTTACGCCGTTTGTATGATGATGCGTTATGACAGTTTTGACTTTTAAAACAGATATAGGCCTATAAATAATGTTATTAACTTAGTAGTTTAAAAAGCAATTAACGGCACGGTAATAACGAAAATTTGGCAATAACTCTGCAATAAGCAGCCATGTCACGGCGCATAAACCACACTGTAGGAATGGCCTTGGACTGGGTATACACCGCAAAATTCCAAAACCTTTATGCACAGGTGTTTTTTTTATTTCTAAAGGCTTAGTTATAACAAAAGTATATTCGGTCAGCGAGAATACCGGCCTGATAATAATCTAATCCGCATTATAGATTTTTTAATCTGTCCGCAAAACGGAGTTTTCTGGAAATTAGCGAAGACAGAAGTTTACGCAATAGTTGATCACCTAAATTTTTGCTGCGGTTTTCCCAAGAACACCAGTGTCTGATGAGGGTGTGAGGTGAACAACCGTCACGAGATTGTTATCGCTGTCCGCTTGCAGTTTATCGGTTGGCTGCTTCAGTAAAATGGGCGTAGTTAAAATGAATGAATAATAGTTGTTTACGTTCCTGCCCTGATATATGCATAAAAGACAAAGTTGTTATAGGTATATTCAGCGGCGACGAAGGGGCGTCAAATTTTAATGTCGTTTTCTCAAGTATCATAAACTTACACAACAAAGTACTGCTATCGACATCACATGAGTGGCTTTATGTAGCCTACAGTACATTCATTGTTTAGGCCTACAAAATATTTACATCTACATATACAACAGCGCCTACTGTTGTAGGCTCGATCAACCGACTGCGCGATGCTTTTGCTTACAGGCCTAAATGTTTACAGAAGGCCTATAATCATGACTGAAGGTAACGTTGCATTTATAAACAAGTAACTCTAATAAAAACAGTAAAACAATAAATAGTAGGGAGTAACTATAAGATTTGTGAGATTTTTCAGGTTTTTTCCCTGTTTGATGTTGTTGTCTCTATAGTTGTTTGCTCAACATGACAATTCTCCGAGTCTAACCCTATATTGTTGTTTTTATGTTTTTTTGTTTAATTTTTGTCTACCAATGTTTGTTTGGTGAAATAAAGATTATCATAAATTACATCAATGTTACTA
>Ga0209454_1004749_pt1 | contig 10253 bp, 4 predicted proteins | sample WorMetHERISLAND1_2_FD_187400 | JGI IMG/M metagenome (GOLD analysis project Ga0209454, IMG submission 187400) | Marine gutless worms symbiont microbial communities from Max Planck institute for Marine Microbiology, Germany - Olavius geniculatus... | ecosystem: Host-associated > Annelida >... | reverse complement strand
CCTTCCGTAACCCATATAATGGGTTACTACTCATTTGATCGACTCCGGGGGGATGGCAGGCTGAGTTGGCCTTGTTGGTTGATTGATAGCGGACGCCGTACCCACAAAGTGGTCAAGCAGCCATCCATCAGTCTAGCGCAGGATAAGGAAAGTCCGCCGGCCAGGACCGACGTTCTAACCACTATGCTACGCCAATATAATCTTTGCTTGTGATGTCGTTGAACATTTATAGCTGCTTTCATCCTTTTGTTGCTTTGCCTATCATCCTGTCCACAGTCCTCTATTATGTTCCGCAGCAGTGAGTAATGCCTGATCCAGCATTAAGCGATTCACCTGTGTACAAATCATCCAGTGCGTGCGCTCAGGCGGCGAAGATCGTTAGGCTGCGGATATCGGCGAAAAGGTATCACGAACACCGTGATGTTACATAATGTAGCGATGAGTCTTTGCTTGATCAGTCGGTTGTCGGTACTTCGTGTTAGAGTACTCGTGTCTTGTGTGTCGCAGTGTAGGCCTACTGCTACTACTACTACTACTACTGCACGTTACTACTACAGCTGATGCTAGTGCTGCAGCCGACACAGCATTTCACATTTTACTTAACTCTGCATTGTGCTTTGTTTCGTGTTTGATGAGATCGGTCCTCGGCTAAATCTTTCATGCGCGCACCGATAAACAATGCAATGCATCATCAAGGCGTACGTCTTATGTTTTGTGTTGTGCATAATTAAACCTTCGCTGATGGATGCATCGATGCGCCAGAATCCCCATTTATCTTATCGAAGCTGTGAGATGAATTTCTCTACAATGCAATACAGTGAAGGACGGTTGAGCGCTGACTGCTGCTGCTGCTGCTACAACGACGCATATCTTGTCTGTCAATACGTCATCACTCATCCGCTGATAAATCGCATTCTCGATGAGCTTCTATCGACGAGCGTATCGACAAAAAACAATTCGAAATTCGCCATTAGGCTGAGTAGTCACCTTATCGATTATGGTGGTCGTTTCTGGTTTTATAGCTTTTAAGTCGGTCAAAGGAAAAATGGAACAATCGATTTTATGTTCGATGTTTCTGGCGTGAGGTCCTGTTGCAGTGCGCTCCGGTTAATGGCACATTTTGCCCGATACATAGCCTCATTATCAAGAAATAAAAATACTTCTAATGCAGTGAAGCAGGATATTCATGTATAAATTAGAATAACAAAATAGGTTTGTACTAATTATTTTTTAATTTATTACGTTTTGAAATTGCAGCGATTCAATAATCGATGTAATGTCAGAATATTTCATAAACTAAATAATTAGTATATGGCTTTACGAAAGTCAAAGTCTATCCCGTTTATAGCCTTTGATTGTCAGAAGTCAAAGGTTTCATTTTGACGACGAATCTCTGGATTTCCAGGTTTTATTTATGTAGGCTAAACATTTAGTCAGCGATAAAAAAGCATGGCAGGTTTTCCTAATTAAACCACTGTTGCTATATCAAAGAAAAGTGTCATTAACTGTTTTCTGTTACGCGATGTCAACGGAAAAAAAGATTTTTACGTCGATAAATGAGTCTTCTTTTTACATCTTTTTTTACTCTCTCCGCTTAAAAACGGTGCTGTTACTTTTAGATTGAAGTTTTCACTAATGTAGCCTACCGGTCATCAGAAGGAATTCGAACTGTTGTGCATCTTTCATTTAGCACTGTCTAAGTATCAGTAGATTTGCTGCCGTTGCTTGTCTGCAACGCTTCATCATATCGTATGTTGGACTAATATGTTGCCATCGTTTTGCTATGTTCGTGCATTATTATGTTTTTTTCAGTGTAGCTGGCAGATTTGTATTTTATATCGTGTATTAATGTGTAGTGCACAGATCTGAAACACGTGGTGTAATTTAAAGGCACACCCGCTAGTGAAACAGGAAAACGTATACGTACTGCGGATGGTACATGTTGTAAAGGTGTGATTGCCGACGAGCCGAACATATCGTCGGCGACAGACGAGTTCAGAGAGGTGCGCGACCAGCCTGCGAGCCGCAGTCGATACGTGGCCGGCGTCTGGAACAAACTGCGTCAATCTCGATCATTCGTGGACGTCGACATGCAGTTCCAGACCACCGAGTACCGCGACGAGATGACCATGAACTCGCTCATCGAAGGTACAAATACACTAATACTGCTGCAGTAACAAATTTTCCCAGAACATAAAGTTAATTTTCCTTTAACCAGTCTCTTAAAAATTTGCAAGCATAAATGTAGTCAAAGTGCTAGAAACACAGAATTTGGAACACGCATGCAGGCGTTGAATCTGTTGTTTATTTTATTTTCTACGCCATAGAATTTTTTTTTAAAATCTAACCAACGAAATATCAAACAATGTCTCCTCCATGAAATGCCACGCCAATAACGTGTAACGCCAGATTTTGGCAGTAGGTCATATCAGTGAACATTAGTGGGGCATGTTTGAAAGAAAACTTTGAAACAGTATGAACGTTGTTGAACTAAGACGTGTAGTTGCCCTGTGGATCAGCGTACATGGAGATCGGTACAACGAACGTGTCGGCAATCATCGGTCCGTACGTGCAGTCGGTGCTGACGGCGACGCAGAAGTTCGGTATTCCGTACTTCACTACTAACGACGCACCGGAAGAACATTTCATCCCGTACAACCTGTTGTCCGTGCGCCCGCAGCCCGCAGACCTCTACCGGCTGACGGTCGACGTCGTCCGTCACTATGGCTGGACGTCGGTCGCCGTGCTCTACGACAGTTCCGCCGGTACTTATAGTTGACTGCAAGCTTGTCCAAACTCCACATGCTCCGACTTGTTGCCGATTTTTGCGCTAAATGCTGTACAACGAGCTGCACAACAGATCCACAGCAAATCTAAAGTCTGCAGCAAAAACACAACAAATTATACAACAAGTCCACTCACTAAAATACATAGGCCTATACGACAAACAAGACAGCTTAGTGTACTACTTGTTCTTCAACAAGTCCGCAACAAATCAGCGTGGTGGAGTTTGGGTCTAAATCGGCAGCAAAACGGGCAACTGCAAAATAACATTTTTTCTAGAGTCTGCATTTTCCTGTAGGCCTACTAGCGACGTGTATGGTCTGTTTGTTTATTTTCTTTCCGTTTTTGCCCGGTAGATTAAACTGGCTATTCGTCAGTTATTACAGGAATTTCGACTCAAAGGTAAACAGTTTAAAAATTGCTGATCTGTGATGATAGTGGTGCTCGGACCACGGAAACATAACGTTCTTTTCAAGCCACGTGACCAACAGAATATGCGGCACTTTGGCATCAGCTCACATATACTTATTCTTCGAAAACGGTTAAATGCTAATTATAGGCTCTAGGCCTACCATTTGCAAAATTTTGCTAAACATTTATTTATGGCATGTAGAACACAACTGGCATGTTAAAAGTTGGAGATGCTATCGACATATCACTGACTGAACGTGGCTAAAAGCAAGTAAATTGAGCAAAGCTCTTGAGACGCGCGACAGCCTTAGTATTTTCGGTTAGCAGATTATCTTGGTTTATCTCCATCCATTTCTTCGCAGTTCACCCTTGGAATGTGCACCACATCCGAAAATCGCAAAAAAAATTAAAACCTCCTATTTTGGGGGTTTAATGTCATTTAAGGTCATCGGTGTTGACACTATTAAAAAGCTCTTAACTAATGCTAGTTATGAATAGCAGCATGTCTGTACTTATCTGCAACCGTTTTTATACCAGACGAGCCGATAGTGGCAAAGTAACGTATTTTTTGACTCCTTCGTTCGAGAAGAACCCCTTGACCAAAAGGCACGATAGCTAAGACGCGCGAAGCTGTCGCGCGTAAAAAGTGTCTGTGTGTGCAGCTGTCACCCAGTAGCAGATGGCGCCTACAGACACAGCTTATAACATTCAAGTTTTTTTTTAATTCGATTTTGCATTAGTTTTTGTTAACTGTGCACGGCTTGGCTTTATAGCGGCGGCTTCGGGCGTCGTGGTCGCCATTTATACGAAACGATGTCAAGTGAACGCAATCATTCAATATCGCATTACTTGGCAACGATTGTTGCTGGTCCGTTATTTACATCACCTCTGCATCGCTGACGTCATCTGTCCATCGGCTGGTCATCTTTCCTACCTCCCTATCCACGGCTGCTGCTGCTGCTGCCTGTCCAGCAATCAATTTGCTGTCGTCGTTTTATGATGAACGTTCACAGCGCCCGCCAAGCAGATTAATTTTTGACGATATTGCGTCGTCGAGCTGCACGTTTTGCACAGTGGCCGCCAGGTCGCAAAACTAGCCGTTCGAGGTCACCGGATCGGCGTAGAAACTGCACTGGAAATCTGGCGTGACCGCAGCACCTATACTGTACAGATAACGACGCCGATGCCCTATCTGCGGCCATAAAACGGTGCTAAACCTATACTGCTGGTATTAGAGGTGACAAATCAGCGTTTGACTCTAGTGACCCGTGGTGGCCAGTGTTCTTTATTCGTTCTACATGCAAACGTTTGACTGAGGCATATAATATGACAAAATAACTTTAAGGCGGATAAATTACGTTAATTGTTGGAAAATCAAAAATGTCCAGTGTTTTTATGAGACAAAAATAGCATCGGTCAGTAAAGAAACGTGCTAGAGAAAACGCAGTGTTTTTATCGCTAGAGGCGTAATCAAAAATAGTAGAAGATTTTCGTACTATGTAAATTATTGCCGTTTACTGCAAATGTTGACAAATCAATCATACGAGTGCTAGAAAAAAATGCAAATTGGTCCGTTGTCTTACATCGTGGAGATAGAATGTTTTTTTGTTTCTCTTCTGATTTCGAGTTTGTCAGAAAGCGATAAGATATTGTCATGGACATCTTTAACACCAAACATGCACCGAAAATGTTTATTGCAACGATGTACAAATTTTTCACAAAAACTGACTTGCCACCGAGACCAAAACAGGAACAGAAAAATTTTAAATCGGAAACATAAGTTAAGGGAAATGACTGCTGTTGAGGGTAGTGAAAATGAGAAAGACGAACTGCGAAAACTAACGGTAAGAAGATCGGATGAATTTCGAAGTTCAGTCGCGTATAACGTTCGAAGCGCATGTACGCTAAACAGCTCGCAAGGCGGATGATGATACGCTGAATCTTGACTAACGCCGCCGTGATCTATGAGTAGGCCTATCGCTGATGTTGACGTTCGAATGCTATAGCTAACGACTGAGCTAATTGTCAGTGCCGTAGACTTAAGGATAAGTCGACGCATCCCACGGGACCAGTAAACTGCAAGACGACTGACGATATCGCTACCTCATCCGTCCATGGTCTCCTAGCAGCATCCATCCAAGCTTCACCTCTCTCTGCCTTGACGCGTTCTCTTGGGACGCCGCGCAGAACTCGGCGGCGACGGCTTTTAGCGCCGCGCTAAATGATCTATTGCCATATTTCCGCGTACGCACTGCAGAGCAGAGGCGCCGTGAATTCCGGACACACGGCAGAAGCAAGTAAATAAAATAAATAGACGCTATCGGACATCAGTAATCACTGCGACAGATGCTCGCGAAAAAGACAGACTGTCGGTGATGGACCTGTGTTGCCTGTTGGCTATAGTATACTGTACATGTACGTGCAATGCAAACTGCACTCGAACCACTAGGACTAGGCTTGTAGCATGCAGATGAAATCTGGAATCGAAATGACTGGAACTTTAAACTGTTAATTTCTCAATAAATTATGCAATGATGACTTGCACTATTGCAAAAAAAATCTAAAATTATCTTTTTGAAAAATCTTAAGCTTACAGTGTGCAAGAAAACCGCTAATCGTTTTTGACTTTGATAGTCGTCGTTGTCGTCTAAAGTTTGCTCCATTTGTCTTCTGTTGTCCATTACTTAATACTTTAACAGTCTTTTGCACTGCTGCCACCGAATAAGACTATGCTAACTAATAAACTTCTTGGTCACTATTTCAGCCTTTTTACGTCATTGGCATTTTTAGTACTTCGATACTCCGGTCTTAGTTCGATGTAAATGATTAGTTTGATATCTCAACAATGGAGTTTCACAACGCTTTGCCAAACATCGTGCTTGACTGTTTTATGCACATCGTCTCCATTCGTCTGTCGACGTGTAATTCACATTATGTCCGGTAGGTGGCAGCATCATAGAGCAGCTGGTGCGCTGTCCCCCGCTCAGAGTTCGTGCTTGGAAGTTGACGTCATCGTCGACTCGTGACGTCATCCGTGACACGCTGCTGCACGTGCGCCAATTGGCCATCAACAACTTTGTCATCATGACAGCGGATGAAGTTACAGGCGTCATTCTCGACGTGGTAAACAGTTTGTTTAGCTAACGACAAGTGCTACCGTACTGGCTTAGTTTAATGAATAATAATCGTCGTCATGTTCATGAATATTAAAGTACCCCATGTACATCGACGAAGACCGATATTGCATTACAGCATCTGTGCTAGAGTTGCAAAAACATGAGCATTAAAAGCTGATGCGGAGAAAGCTAGTTCCAGCGGACCAGCCACGTGTGTGAAAGTCACTGAAAAATGCAGAAGTAGCAAATGAGTAAATGACGGACTAAAAATACTGCACAATTTCAGTTCTGTATTTTCCAGTCTTGTATTTTATTTTAACACCCCAGTATGTGGATGCATCGCGATCAGAAAACGTTAGCGGTGTAACAGTAACGTTTTTCTTTTTGATTCAAGTTTTGAAATCTCGATTGCTACCCCGGCTGTTAATCAGCAGCCAAAATTTAAACCTGACTTCGTTAGTTTGCATACAACAAACACTAATGTGCATGGAAATGTTACGTCAAGCTTTGTCATGTTTTCAAAAGTGGTGTGCAAAGCGGAAGGCATTTGTCGATGATAGCTAGTTTTTAACTATATTTAATCGCATTTGGTGATTTGGATGTTCTGTAAGAACTGGTGCTTGGCCGCCATATTGACGTAGCATTCGACATTGTAACAAACGTCTGTCATGATGCGTCACGTTGTATTGTGTTTCAGGCGCTAATGCTCAGCATGTTGTCAGAATATAATACGTGGATAGTGCCAACTTTCGTAAGTATTACGTAGTCAAATTCTATCTGTTTAGATTTCATGCTAAGCTACGGCTTATATCTCGCAAGTTCGTTGCGATAAAGTCAGATGCAACAGCATCACCATCGACCGGGGAACACGACGCAGCTACAGTTCAGTTTAGTAGTGGTTTTCTAGGCCTCGTTTAACGATAGGCTTGCGGCCTACAGACTTCTTGGATCCTAATACGTTTCTAAGACAAGTGTTTACTATATGCTGTTATATACTGACGTGCAATTCAATGCGATCGAGTGAAACCGCTGTATCAGTAGCTTGACGTCCAGAATGAAATCAATCTCTGTTTGTATTTTTTTTCATTCACTGAGTAGCAACATAGCCGACGCCTTGAGCGATGGTGACTATAGATTGTACACTTCATCTTCAGAACGTGGCAGAAAGTACAAGCAGATATCACCGCGGGCGCGTGGGCTCATGCTACAGCAGTGTAGAGTCATTGTTATTCGCGTCGTGTTCGCAGCTCTCAGCTCAGCGGTCGCAGCACATCACCCTGGTCCTACAGTCGAGGTGCCGCGCCGGCGACGTGCATGGACGCCAGAACGAGAGTTTATTTAGACGGACGACGACCGCGCTACTCGGACTGACTCGACCGACTGACTGGCTTCTGCCGTCGTCGTCGTACGTCGCAGCCTAGTCACGCTGATCGAGTGTGATAAAACGAGCGAAAGAACGCAGACCGTAATTGCTACGACCATCAGTCGATGTGTTTCGTCATCATAGTAGCCTCACTCCCAACCTTCCAGCACAGCATGCAGCTCCATCCATCGCTCACACTGCCGGACACCAACCGTCACGGCCGTCCGTCCGCTCGACCCCTTGATGACGAAAATTGCTGCCTCGCACCGACCCCACCCACCGGCCGCCGACAGCAGATGGAGAGAAAACGTCGGACTGTAATGCACAGGACGAATGTGAAATTCAAGCGGCATGTGCGCTATAACAACGTTTCTAGCATGAGAAAAGCGGACAGAAGTAAAATGCGACCAGCCATCGGCGACCCTGTGCAAAAAGCTCCACAAGAAGAGTTTGTTTCTGGTCCGAATGTTGAAAGACAAGCAACCGGACGAAAGCAACTACGATGTATAGAAACAAATCGACGATAGACGCGTGGAGCCTCTGGGAATGGATACAGAGCTAGCGAGACATTGGCTTCAGCGGCCATCTTCTCCGCCGTCATTAATAGTAATAAAAAGACGTCCAGTGATGTGCTGCGGACTATTGCTTTTAAATGGCCGATACAACGATAAATCCTGTTACTGGCTGCAGCAGCAACCGGCGAAGTTCAAACGGCATCTGGTCGGCTAAGAGCGGAGAAACAAACTGTGCAAGAGTCCTGGCGGACTCATAAAGTGAGCGGAAGGATTGGTGGTGTTCGGGCAACGGTGCTGATGTAGTCAACGAACTGTGTTCGTACTCCTGTCCGGTCGAGCTGCTGCTAGCGACGCGTTGGATCGACTAGCTACAGCCTCCGGAGCGAAATCGACGACAACGAACGTCGCTTGATTAAATTCACCGGATAGACACGGCGAAACAGAAAGACGACGGTTGCAGATGCTGACAATACGCCCAGGACTTCTTCAGAGAGCGCTGCCCACTGCCAATCAACTTGTTCGTTTTACTGCCACTGACGAAACGTTTCCACCGTTTACAAAATTTCGTTGTTGCTAAGCACGGTTTTAACACTTGTTCGTGTTGTAATAAGTGGGGCCTAAAGGATTGTATTTCTTACCGGTTTTAGTATATTTTAGCTCGCCATTAGCTTGAAGCCTTTTTTATTGCGAGCACATGCCATCATAAAACATGCATTTTGCCTTGAGGCAACACGATATGGCTCTCGCGCCAAATCCGACCGTGTGCTTCGACAACATAGGGCCTATGCTGTAAATAAATATAAAAATGTACAGTAACACTAATCCACTGTACAAATCGTTCAGTACGAACACAGACACACCTGCTTTCCAACAACCATATTCGATTCAGTATGTCCATATGTCACAATCACGATAAAATTAAATATTATAATAATTACTTTTGCCAAACCTACAACGACTCTATCTACAAAATAGTTTAAAGTCGCACTGCACGAAGGCTTGGCAGTCGGAAGAAAGAAAGAAAACATATTAATATTTGCTGGTAGAAGGGGTTTTCTGCATGAAATTGCATGGATGACGTTGCGAAGTATGCGTCCCGCGCCTCGAGTCAGCCACTTGCTGTTTGTATGTACATCGCAGGAAGGCGACTCGCTGATGGGTGTTCTAGAGCCGTATCTGGACACCGGAGTCAATCTGACTACGTTCAGGTTCCGCTACGAAGGCAGCGGGGAACTAACGACGAGCGCAGACGACGACGACGACGACGACGACGACGATTCACGTTACGATGACGACAGCTTTGCGACCGTCCACGACTCGTTGTTGACTCTCTACCACGGCGTACGACTGCACACGCGTGTCGCCGGCGGAGGGTGTCAGTGGGCTGGCAGCAACCTCATCTCCACCTTGGCTCAAGTCATTACCGTCTCTTCCTCTCATTCACTGTTCTGCTGTAACGCCTACGCTGTTCATCCATATCGTACAGCTTTCAATAGCCAATTACTGGCTTTTCTTATGTTTTTCGGTGATACCGGAGACATTAATGCACGACCAAAACTTCAGCACTGAGTTACCGTTTTAATGTCGTAGTTTAACTAATGAATACACGCGAGTCTCGCAGATTTCGTTTCTGTGATTCGTTTCTCCCATTATCTATTATCTTTAGTTTAACCTTTTACTTTTTAGTCCGCCCGAAAACGATAGTTTTCGGAAGGACTTCTGTTTTACGCATGATGTTTTTTTCGGAGCATGAGATCTCCGAGATGCGTGGGCCGACCGGCTTGAAATTTTGCACGATGGTCATTACTAGGCCCAGTTTTATAATGCCGGTCCAAAATTTTGGGGGGGCGCACCCCAAAAAAATTTCGGGGGCGAAAAACATGCAAAATTTGGCCCGATTTCGGACGACTTCGAAGTTCGGCGGCGAATATCTCCGAAACGGATGAAGGTATTCAAAATCGGATTTTTATTCCGTCTACCGCGATTCCTCCTGCGTTAGACGAAACAAGTCCGGTGAAGTTTGGTCCAGTGACCTTGGAGATCTCGATGTTGAATCGTACCCAC
>Ga0209454_1004748_pt1 | contig 10254 bp, 5 predicted proteins | sample WorMetHERISLAND1_2_FD_187400 | JGI IMG/M metagenome (GOLD analysis project Ga0209454, IMG submission 187400) | Marine gutless worms symbiont microbial communities from Max Planck institute for Marine Microbiology, Germany - Olavius geniculatus... | ecosystem: Host-associated > Annelida >... | reverse complement strand
CTGTGCATCGTCTTTATTTGAAACAAAAATATATAAAATGCATGTAACACTTAATCATTTTGCTTGTCAATGCCCACATTTCAACCCCGTAGAAAGTTGACCGCCAGGAAATTTAATCTGGCTGCGACATCCGACCGTCACATTCTTTCGTTGTCGTTGAAAATAATTTTGATCGCACCAGTCGTGGGCCGATATCATATGCTGTACATAGTCGTACATTTTGCTGATCTGTAAATAGTAGGCCTAAATACGTGTGTGAACAAAATATCAGTGTTTTGTAAAACTGTGCCACTGAAATGCAGTACGTCGCTCGCGCCACCGTTATCGCAGAAAACGATGTTTCGAATAGTCAAAACAAAGTATACTTTTTGTTTGTCTTATAGTTGTCTTGCTTAGTTCTGCAGTAACGTGTCTCGTGTTTTATGTAAAATGGAAGAAAAATTTTTCGTCTCTCTATGATAGAAGCTGGATGCCTACACACTGGGATGGTTTACACATCCATCGACGGTAACCAAAATTCATCAATGGACTGCTAGGTATCATAGTATAAACTACGAGGCATACATTTTATTGATATAAGTCGATATTTGAAGTTTATTCATTTATTATACGTTGTGGTACGAACTATAGGCCTATAGGCCTTGATGCCGGTTGGAAATAATAGTAAGCTTACGTAAATCGCAGAAAACTGTATATCTCTGTCAGTTCAGTTTAGAGACTTGCAGCGCACCGAACGAGAGATGCTACTCGGCAGTAGCGGTGCAATCAAATTCGCAAGCACACACGAGCTTCTCGGAGAAGTTGAACGCATCAGTCGTCGCGATGGTGTCGTAAGATGTCGTGCACGCATCCTGGGACTGTCCTCAGTTGATGCAAGTCGGCACAGCAGTAGCAAAAGCTTCATACGTAGTGAATAATTGACACGGGCAGTGTTATATGGCTGCCGAAATGGACGTCTTGCTGATTTATATCGCAACATGCGAATGCAAATTTCACGTTCCGAAAGGTCGCACAAAATGGCATGCAACCGGTAAACTATGCGAACTAGTGAAATATCATTAACCCTACATTTAGCTGTGAGTAGACCCTTAAGCCGCCGACTTGCGGCCGCCAGCCGCCAAAATTTTGCTAAGCCGCCGCCAGCCGAAAAAAAATTGTTAATATCGCTTTGTCTAAACACTAAAAACACAAAGGGCCGTAGATGTTACATTTGCTGTATAAATGCTACTTTGATTTGATTTACCGATTATGTACACTCAGTTGAAATTTCACAGTAACTGCTAACTATTCTGTTAAAAAATGTTGAGTAACGTGGCAGGAAAATGTTTAGAATTATAAACGTTAAATTAAAACGTCAGCCTTAATTCATTCAACCTTATACTTAATGCCTAATGCTGTAGGTGCAGTGTAGCTGGAACTAGAGACAGAAAGAGAGGAGGAATAAGAGAACTTTATTTAATTTCAATTGAATTGTGTGGTCATATCTCTATATAGACTAACTAAGTAAACTACCACAAAAACGGAAAAATAAATAAATGGCCATTATTCATTTTCCCCATAATCTCATTACTTGTTTATTCACACAACTGTTATCAAAAACGTAAACAATAAATGGCTGCTCTGTGTTTAGCGTTGTGTTGCGATCATTTAATAATGTATTGAAAATTTGTGAAGTCGATTAATTTCATAATAACTGCACGGTTCACCACTAAAACATTAAAACTAAATGTAAAGATTTATTATGAGTCTGCTGAGGTACCTGGTACGTCATGTTGCTTAATTGAGGTACCGGTATCTTACTTTGGGACGGAGCCAACCATAACCCTTAATTCTATCCCTAACTCTAACCTTGACCGTAAGAAAAGGCAAAACGGGGATTAGGCGACATGGTAGCATCTGATGCTGATGCTGCTGCTATACTCGTCGCCATGGTGACGGCGTTTGTGTGACGTCATCCGGCGGTCGTTCAGAAGCGCGCTACGCGTTGTAACATCATCAGCGTCATTAACATCGTCGGTCGCTTAGTCGACCCAGTGCAGGAACGATGCCGAAAGTACCATCTACCAACGTCTCGACCAACATCAGCGAGAGACAGCAGGTATAGCTGGTGCAAACCATTATAATAGCCTATATCTGCATTAATCTGTAAGACATGCACTGTAGACCTATAGGCCTACATTTTATGTCCGATCTGTCGTCTGCTGTATCTTATGCGTGCAATGTAGCGAGTATATAAGCTGTGCTTTAGTCGTAGTAAAGCTCCCCTGTAGATGTGGCAGAGGTTGAGTTGTGTGATGCTGATTTGGACTGAATAATCTTAAAGTCTTTGGTTTGCTTGTTCATCTGATTTGGATGCCAAACAGAAATTAACAAAAACCGGAAAACTAGCTTCCCCATATCAGTCAATCAGTTAGTCAATTAGTCAGTAAACACCTGTAAATGATGCCATTTTTGGAGCGAGATAACCCGTAGAAGCCTGGATCGTTATATATGTCAGTTGACGGTATATTGGGCTCTGCTAGTTCGGCAATGGCTGGTCTAAGTTAATGCAATGTAATTGCGTAAACTAGTCTGTCGTATATGTCGCTGACAATTTAAGGCGCGTACAGAGCGAACGAATTAAACTGAATTGAAATGAACTGAAACAACAGAACTGTCGTTTTATTTCACTTTAATTCAGTTTATTATGTTCGCTCTGTACGCAGTGGCTTTTATCCCTGGTGGGTGCAGCTTGCGCCCAGTGAAAAATAATGAGGGAGTTTTTATATACACTCTTAACAAAACTTCCCCCTATTTTTTACTTAGCAATCAACGTTTTTAATATAGTTCCCCCTAGTTTTGACTGGGCAATCTACACTCTTAACAAGGAGCCCGAAAGGGGGGGGTGAGCCGGAAAGTGGGGGGTGGAACTTGCGCCCTATTTCGACTCCGGATTTGGGGGAGAATAGAAGCCACTGTCTGTACGCGCCTTTAAGCTTGCACTGGCAGGCCTACAGCTCCATTCGACTGCCGTGTGGGTGGTCTGGTTGTGCAGAGCGGAGGATGTGTGTTTGTGTTCGAAACAGACATCGACACGATCAGTGTTTTGTTCCAACACAGCTTACCTCCCGGCAGTTATTGATGGAAAAGAGAGATGGTGTTTGCTGGATAGTGGTAGCCAGGTCACAATTGTTCCAACAGAAGTGGCGAAAGGCCATCCACTGATTCCATCAGAGAAGGTTTTGACTGCAGCAAATGGAACGGAGATCAGAATATCGGGTGAGACAACTCTGCCACTCATGCTGGGGGAAGCTGGGACTGCCGACCCCTTGTTTGGTTTCCGACTTTGTTGATGAGCTCGTGCTAGGCCTGCATTGGCTGGAAGAGAATAACTGTGTGGAATTTTAGCCGTCGCTATATTACAATCAAGAATACTACTTTCCAGTTATTCCCTCATTATAAAAAACTAGAAGCAGAAGAGAAGACGCCACGCAGCGCACGTCGCAGGGCGTCGATGAATCACGGCAGAAAGGCTGGCAGCCGTAGCCGTTTCCGCAGCCCGTTACTTGAGGAAGCGCTCGGATGCTGCGATGAGGGCACTGGGGGACGTAGCCGCAGTCGCAGTCGCCGTCGTGAACGCAGTCGTCGCTGGAGTCGTCGACGTCGCCGACGTTCCCGCCGCTCCCGTCGCTGTCGCAGGCGCTACTAGAGTCCCGCCCGTGCCGCGGTGACGTCGCCGTAGCATCAACGATCCGCCAGCGAACCGCAGTTCCACCCACAGTCCGTCCGTACTCCATCTGTCGGCGAACTTACGACAGCATCAACACAACATCACAATACTTACACACATCCGACCCGACGTTAATAGAAGAGTGACTATAGTGAAAGTAATCGCTTTATGTTTTCGGCTTCATTGAATTTTTATCCACATTATTGCAGTGTATTTTGTATCTACGAGGTCCGCTTCAAGTCAGAGCTGTCGGCTTACCCTGTTCGTCTTGATCTGTTTTAATCTTGTGAATAAATTAACGTTGGCTATTTGTTAAACAATAGAATGTGCTACGGACACAAGAAGTCAGTTTGGTTTAATTAATAGCGCAACATGATCTCGCAACACCGGCGTACAATTCTTCTCAGTCAGTGATCAATTGCTTTATCAATCAAGTCCCTATTGATTAGTTGCCAGGCTCCCCGCAACTCATTTGCACGTTGATCAAGACTTTTCTGTCGGCAGACCGTTCTACAAGCTTGAACTGTGTTGTGCTGTGTTAAAGAACGTGATAAGCTATCGCTTATTCTCCACAAAACTGAACTTTATTTGAAAATTGCATTGCTACATTTCTCTCTCTGTTCGGTTTGGCAGTCAAAAGTGAAGGATAGTCCCACTCGTGTTAAAAAGTAAAAAAAATCAATCTCCGAAGTTAACTCCTGACAAAAGGATGCATTAATTCTCAATTTTCTGACTTTAAATGGAGTGAGGGCGCTGAAATCGCAAGATCTGACAATGCGGCATCAGATCAAACAGGGGTGTTAAAGCACGGCTGAGCAGAGTAGTCCTAGGCCTACTATAGGTCAAGATTTGATTTTGACGAACTGCATTCTGAGTAAGAATTTGGTCAGCTGCAACAGTGAACAGCTGAACGACGTCGCTCGTCTTCGCAACGGCTTGAACATCCGTCGGCCGAAACAGAAATCAAACATGCTGAACGACAAACGGATCAAGTCTGGCTTGTCCAGATTTGACAGTGGGGCTTACAGTCGCCTGCATTTTCTGCGTGCTGCCATTTTGTCGGCGCTTATGCGGAGTCCCTACAGCTGCGTGTCGACAGCAGCAGCAACAGCAAGGACGTGGACGAGGCCAGTCAGGCGCCAGCAGTGACGACGTCAGCGGCTCAGAATCAGCCACGACTGCAGCTGCATCAGCTTCAAACGACTGCTGTGATCAATGTGTGTTTTTTAGATGACGAACACTATGCCAAAGTACGATGGAGACATTATTCAGTCACATATTTGTTGCTATGTAATAAGCAAATAGGCCTGCTCGCAGATTAAAACAAGCCTTGTGACGTCCATCCCTGCTATCCGGTGCCGCGTTGTCAGGTCTCACTTTCTCAGTCGCCCCGTAAAATGGTAGGCTACAGCGAGTTCTGACTCACAACATTAAGCCCGGGGCGACGTGACCTTGATCTGTGACCTCTTCACCATACCAGTTAAATAAGTGGCACGGTCAGTACAGATCAAGCACGAGATTTATGGGTAACACACCGGTACGTCTATTTGCAGCTATTTGCCACTGGATTGTGCAATGTGCATTTTTGGCCTGAGCTTTTGAAGACTTGCCGTTTGATGTCGTAAGTCGTGACCTCAAAATTACATCAAAATGGCATCACAAGTTACAGTTGCACGGAAACCAGTCAACGATATTTAAATTTGCATCCATCTTTGTTTGACTGCAACAACGAAGGGAATGGACGGACGAGTGAACAGAAAGTGTGCAGCGTGTTGCGTAATATTGCTTCCTAAAACCTAATAAAATTGTCTCCGTACGCCGCATGACTGAAAAATTCGGCTTTTTCAAACTAAAAACCTCTAAAGTCCAAATTTTAAGTTTTTGAGTTTTTTATTTGTTGTGCAATTTATAACAGAAATCGTAATTTATTTCCTATTTTAGTCATTTTTTTTATTTTTAAAGACGCATTATTCGCTGAACAAGAACGATCTCACGGTGCCTTAAAACTTGTGTCTTGCCTTTATTCTACATTAAAACCTAAAAAAAACTTCTTTAAAAACCTAGGTTTTAAGCCCTCGTACGGTGGAAAACACAGCATATGTTGGACGCACTTGCATACAGAATGTGCTACGAAATCCGACGCGAGCTTAGTATTATGGCGGATCGCTGGAGGCTGTCTGAACTCTGCATGGCAGTAGCGTAGGTCTAGACCTATCAGATATCACTCGCAGTGGGATTGAGAGATCTCCGTGAGTCTGCGGGGTGCAAGAGAAGAAGATGATTTCAGTAAATCAGCACTAGCACTCGTGCGCTCCCACTCACCGAGTTGTACCGATGGCTCCGCTTTTCCCATCATCAGCGGTGAGGCCTTGAGGCCTAGTTGCTAAACTCGGTTCAGTTGCGCGCTGGTAGCGTGAACGTCCGTCCGTCCGTCGACAGCAACGGTAAAACAAAGCTGCGCGCCTGCGCCTAGCTGCCGACGCGGAGCCGACGATGAGTAAAAGTTACGGTTGTAGATCCCAGCGCATGTCGATACCCGTACCGTGCGCTACTGCGGCTGAGCGGCGCCAGTTTGACTTGGGAAATTATAGGCCTGCAAGTTTCGGCGGTTAAAAGTACATACTGGTACGTTCGTTACCGGTATTCGTTATAAATTATGCGTGCAAAAAGCGACATTAAGCGCAGGACAGTGATCCAGTATATCGTCGGCTGAATTGTGGTTATATTCGTCAGCTTCTTGCAACTAGTAGAGGTAAGTCTGGCCAGAATTACAGTCTTTGCTTGAGCGGCATTAATGTTGTGGTACTATAATGACATTCGTTAACTGTGTTTCAACATTTAAATCGCTTAAGTCAACAAATTAGCTTTTTTCCTGTAGGCCTGTAGTACAATGATGCTGAAATGCGTTGAAACGTACTTATTTCCTGACTGCGATCGACGCTGTATTCTGGCTGAGAATGGGTCTGTACACAGACCGGAGGAACGTTTCGGTTGTCACACTTGAGTTGAGTGAGATGGGCAGTTACAACACTGCAAACACTGCAGTGAGATAAGCGACAAAAGTAAGCCATGAAATAACAAGAAAAACCCAGCTAACGCAAAGGGAAACGCGCGACAGCGATGCATGTGTGAAGGCCCGGTGCGAACGAAATCCAAGTTCATTAACGATGTTTCATTTGGACTCGACGGCGGATGACGCCTAGCGCCATATCCAGTGCATGAATTTCACTATTGCGCGCCACGTCCAATGCATGAATTCCAATATTGGCTGAAAATCGCAATTTTTTCCACCTCCTTTCATTTAGCGCCCTCGATCGGGGTGACCCTTTTCGAATTTATGGAAAAGCTTTACTGATTCTGAAACTAGAGTCTTCCAGGCAGCCGACGGTAAAGATTTGGTGATCCTAGCTTGCACCGTTTTTGACTGATCCACCCGTGTGTCGTACGGACAGACGGACAGACAGACAAAATGGCGATGGCTAAGACGCGCTACTTCAGTAGCTGCTGTCGCGCGTAAAAACCGTAATCGCCACTTCTGACGAGATAGTGAGAGACGACAGCGTGATTGTCCATGACGTTGCCAATGCGAATAGTTCAGCACTCGTAGCCTGTTGATTGATGTCTTGCAGTGTTTTTGTGATGCTATCAAAACTGCAGCAGAAAGTCCAAAGGTTGCAGCCATTAATGCAGGCAGTGCGGTATAATTCAAGCGGGAACCGGACATTTCCCCCCTGGGCCTGTCAACGGTGGACGTTTCCCCCATAGGCCAGTAACTACATTATCAGAGTCAGCGCCAATTCTGAGCAGAAACAACTGAGTCTTTGTAGGCGCGAGTGCCGACAATAATTAACAGCAATTAGGGATGTAGGCCTACGCGCCTACGAGACGATTGAACTCGACTTGACACAGACCTAACCGGGAAAGTATAAGTAGTTATCGCACATATTTTTTACGTAGGCTACATGTAACCACCCGCTGCTTTCCCTACGTCTTTCGTACTGGGTGATTGCAAGATCTCAGCTTCATGGGTATCTTCGGCCCCGAAAGATATGCTGGTAATGAGTTCGTGTTAAACGAAGGGTTGCCGACGAAAGGGGTTTCGTGAAATGACCGTGAATGGATAGAGATATAGTTATTATTAAACATTGGATTTCGTTTGGACGAAGGGTGTTTCGTTGGTTTTCGTTGCTTCGTTTGGGAAGGCGAAGGCTCAGCACCTTGTCAGTCGATGTGGTCTGTCCGAGCGGTCGGTCAAACCGATCAGTTGTCATCACTGCGCTTCGCCTTTTATACTGCCGGAGCCGGCCAAAAGGGCCTAGGCTGCCTATTACGTGACTGCCATTGTCATAACATAACGTATTTTATAGCAGTTGTTACACAGCGTATTTACAGGGAGCTCCGACAGCACTTATATGTGGCTTTATACCACACTAAAAGGCGACGTTTGATGACTTTTTTAACGAAAAATATGAATTTAAAATATTTATTATTTATATCCGAAAGATAAATAATTTTTAGGGAAATTGACTTAAGATACATTACGACACAAAAATACACTACATACATAAAGAAAGCAAAATTCGATAGATTGCAGACACTTCGCTTTGAGTGGCATTTTGACGTCGCCGTCCGCAGCTGTTTCTTGAGAAGTTGAGAACTGAGACTTCTTGAGACTAGCCCTAGTAATATGGCAGTAGTAGGCCTATAACTTTATTGTTTGTTTTCATAATCACAGTGCATTCAGTAATTTAGTGACGTGTTAATGCCTGGCGACTACTGATAAACGGCAGATAAGGTGGACTGAGCAACCAACTGAGTACGTTCAGTATTATTTTGATCTCATACTGCGCGCAGCGCGCTGCCAGAGATTCCGGAAAGACGCAGAGAGATCCGGGCAGACGGAACATAGCGAAGAAAGTGACTGCATACCTCACCACTCGCTATCTTCGGAGGCTCGGCACCGGATCAGTTTACTGTGTTCACGGCCTGACGACGCCAGCCAGCTTTGCTGATCCGTATCGCCAGCTTCTGTTTACTGAAACGTCGACGTGCTCTCGACTCAGTGTAGACAGTACGGACAGCGGCATCGCTGGCTGAGCGACTGCAGCATCAGGAACTCGTCAGGTTACGCTGCTGGACTGGAGTAAGCTTATGCTAGGAGGCAACGAAGCTGCACGTCAGAGAATAATAACCACGCAGCGAAGAATAATCTCGCGGCATATTTCATTTAGTGACATTTCAGGCCAAAAAATGTGTTTGATGGCATGGGCGATGGTTCTCCATCTAACCGAAATGCGTATCTGATTCAGTGATTCGTTAGCGACGTAAATGCGTTCTGATTGATTGATTAACGAAAACTCCACCGATAGTGACAGTGTAATTTGGCAGCTTGGGCCGTATTCCGTGCAATGCCTGTCGAAATCGAAAAGCGGTCGGACCGTCGGAATTGATCACATTTTATTGCAGAATTCTGTTAATGAAAACGCGTAACGAAATGTTGAAATACAAAGAATTACAAGACACAGCGTCGCTAAACTTTTGTTTATGTCTTGACTGATTTTCAAAAATTTTTCATTGGCACATTCTGTAGGAAATTTGCAAAAAATCATGTGTGAATAGTTTATCTTTTTGGTAAATTGCAGGCCTAAAAGTATGCCTAGAGGTGTCTGCGGCGTTCGCCTTGCCGGTTCTTTTCTTTTAATAGTTCTTGGCGAATTTCCGCGCACAGCTTATTAGTACAATGATTAATCTCTGTATATCGACGCGCAAATCAATCGCGACCTACGTGTAAGTGCAAGCGCTGCGGCGGCGCACGTTGCCTGGGGACAGAACGGTGGTCAAGGCTGTGTGTTCCTGTGTGCCAACTTCGCTGGCGGTGAAACCACGCTCGCCAAGACAACGCCGCAAGGCGTTACTTCAACATCCACCGTGACTGTCCACATGCACGCAATGACATGACCGGTGGCGTCGAGTCCGAGGGGAGGGGAAGGAGGCACTCCCTCACTAAATTTTGGGCTGTCGGAAAGTTATCGGAAAATCTTTTTTTCTGAAAATTTTTTTCCTAAAATGAAAAAAATGGATTTGAAACCCCCTCCCCATTTTGCGAAAAGCTAAGGCCGAAATTAAAATCGTGAGCACCCATTATCTCCTTTGCTGGAAATTTGCAGCTGTTTATTGGAATTTTGTCCGAAATTGACAAAGTTTGTCAAAAAATCGAAACTTTCAGCTTTACCTAGCTACTTTTAACCCATGTAGGCCTACAACGCCGCTGGACAACAGGGCTTGATTAGGCGTCAACTCCACTGACATCGATTTGCTGTGAACTTGCTGTACAACAAGTGCACAGAATATCGAAGCAAGTCGAGGTTTGCATAGGTTTTAGTGGTTGAAGGTTTTACTTGAAGCGTCACGGTTGAATGTCTCTGCTGACCTGAAAGCTCCTGACATCACAACCGCCCATCACTTTCCTAGTGCAACATACAGTGGCTGCAAATTTATACAGAAAAAAAACGTGCACTCAGAAATAAGTAAGTACGGTAAGTAAT
>Ga0209454_1004747_pt1 | contig 10254 bp, 6 predicted proteins | sample WorMetHERISLAND1_2_FD_187400 | JGI IMG/M metagenome (GOLD analysis project Ga0209454, IMG submission 187400) | Marine gutless worms symbiont microbial communities from Max Planck institute for Marine Microbiology, Germany - Olavius geniculatus... | ecosystem: Host-associated > Annelida >... | reverse complement strand
TAATGCATTACATATATCAACCTTGTTTGTAATCTCATTACCATTAACGTTTAAAGTATAAAGCGATGCCGTAAAACGTCCTCTTAGGACTTTATTCGGTTTTGTCACTGCAAAATTGCAAATAAAAGTAAACCAAACAAACAATGAAACTGTCATACCGCAAACGACGTCTTTGAAGGCATCAAACGCAAATGCCATGGAGATAAACAGCGCAAAAATTTCTTCCGTTGACCTGAAAGCACACGAACATCTCAAAGACGATAACTTCGTATCACACATAGTTGAATTTAGATTTAAGCAGGTGCTCAATAGAGTGTAGCCTGTAATGTACGCTTTACGATTACTTATCTACCAAACATGTTTAAATATTTTTAGTGCCGACATTAAATAATTGCTATTGCTGCAAATTAAACAAGTCAAGCTGGCACTACGAAATAACAACATTTACTTACTTACATATTTAAGTTCAACAGTATACTCGGGTAGCTAAAAGGTTTGCAAGAGCCATATCATTTATCCCACACGTGGTTTCCGCATACTGCAACGCATTTTCGACTGTAATTTTCCTCGCCACCCTTAAAATATTTCCTTTTCCGTGAGAAACCGAAACCCTTATGTGGTCAAACAACTGACACAAGTGTCTACCAAATATGCCATCTCATTATTTTATCCAAAAACGGCATCAGCCAAGTGCGCGATCGTGACAGACAGACAGACAGACAGATGGCGCTACGTTAATATTTGTCGCAATAGCGGGCATCGTTGCCGCATCATTACGGGCCAAAAACTTTGACCTTTTTCAGCTGGTATCTAGCATACTGACCGTGTGCACCACTTCATAAGGTTGCTGGCATCAGTGAAAGCGTAAATGAGCAGAAAGAACGAGTTCCACAGTCCAGTACAAGCAAACATTACAATAAACCCCCCAACCCTAGAACTTAGCAACATTCACTAAGCTTGACCCTAACTTTAACCCTAACCCTAACTCAGGAGCGTAGAAAGCGGGTTCCACAACCCAGTACAAGCAAACATTGCTACGAAGTCCAGATCCCAATCTTCACAGATGTTGTAAATTACTAAACATACGCAAACCAAAAAAGCGTTTATATCATCAATGCGTAATAATTATTTGTGCAAGAACTATACAGCATAAGTTGTCAAAACCTATTAGTTTTAAAACGCGTAAGAGATTTTCAAATGTCAAAAAGCAGCAAATATGAAACGTTGGCTATGTAATCAATTGTACACTGTGAAAAAAAACAGGCACTAAGCTTATGTCCATATCTGTGCTGAATATTGATAAATTTAAAAAAATTACCCGCACATTGTGCGGAAACTTTTTTCGCAGAAAAAAATGTGATAACAACATCTCAATGATCTCATCACACCTCAAACGCGTTGCTACATCACCTTGTAAAATAAGATTGTCGTAAACCAGCGCCTACAGTTGTTGCTGATACTACCGATAATAATAATAATGAAAATTATGACAATGATTACGATGATATTATCGACTTTTGTTTCAGTTTAGTTGTGGTTCGATTGCAGGTGTGAACGCACCTTTAGTATAAAGAGCGAGAGGCGCAGTGGTTAGAAGTATGACCATCGGCTGACCGCCAAACGCCGCAAACACGAGACCGCCGATCGTCTGAGAATAAATTGTCTTCGTCACGTCTGCAACAGAGCCAGTTAAAGCAGTAGCTTAGTGTCTATATACAGAGCAAATCTGACGACCGTAAGACACGAGAACGCGTGCACATTTTATTACTTACAGGCCAGTCGAAAGGGGGAGGCAAGAGAGAAAGTTTTCTCCGACCCACCAACGTTTGGGGACCTTTGTCGTCGTTCAAAATGTATAAATGTTTCCTTTATGTTTGAAAGGCATAATGAAAAATACATCAGAAAGCGCCCTTTTTAGAAGCAAAATTACAGCTCCCCCTAGACACCACCGCAATAAGGACCCGGCGAGAATGAATGTTTTCCCCAAACCCCGCTGTGGATCTCGACGGCCCTGATTAGCCTCCTACTTAGATCACACTCAGACAGCACTAGTAGTAAATTTTTTTTTACAATTTTCGGCTGCAGTCCTGCGTCACAAAGCAAACCACCGTGTAGTCTATGCGATCTGAGCGTGGTTTAAGTACGATACCGCACTGTCTGGAGTGGTATAAGCTCGTACCGCGTGCTCGCTTAGCCACTCCAGCAGTGCGGTATCTGTAGGTTACGTAACCCATGCCGAGTGCCCACCCAGTGATGCTTCGTATCGTCGTTTTGCACGCTCCAATCGTTAACTCTACTTACTTACTTTACTTACTGTATCGCCCTGTTTTCCAAGCGATGGCTGAGCTTTTTCTATTTAGGACAATTTTGTAAACTGCATTTAAACTGTTCTAAACGTGAATGTTGTTGAAAATGATGTCAAGAAACGCTTAATATGTCTTCCTCCTTCGGCTGTGTGGATCGCTATAATGCGAAAGCTTTGCGTCTGGCGAAATGTCTGGTTTACTGCAGTATGCTGACGGAACGGATCGGAAATCACCATTTTTCAATCAGTGGGATCGAGTTAGGAGCATTGCCGGACAGTAGCGACGGAAAAAGCATTGGATCGAACACTAATCACACCATCAATCAGCAGCATATAGTCTTGCAAACCAGCTAGCGATTGAGTTTGCTCGCAGAGATCCATTCTAAGTTCCAAAATTTTGTCAAGGGGTTTTGACTTTTGACACCCTAAGATAATAAAGTAAGAAGATATTGTCAATTCAAATATCACATTTAACGTAATCAGCAACGTACGATTTGCGTAACAATCGTACGACTTTTTGTGTGCAAAAAAATGGAAAATTGAGTAGAAAAAGGTAAGAAAAATGAACTGTTTCTATACCGCGTTATTAACACGCCTACAAATTGCATCTACAAAATGTGATATTCTGCATGTGTTTATTAGATACAGTGGCGAATTCAAGGAAGGAGTCGGAGAAGGGGCGGCCGCCCGAGGGGTCGGGGAGGGGGCGGCCGCCTCCCTATTGACTGGATGCATCTTAAATCAAGTTAAAAATTTGCACAAAAATGCATTATTTTTGCATAAAATTTTCAAAAGTTTTCTGGAGAGGAGACACAAACTCTCCCCAAACCCCCTACCCTTTCGCCCTCTACACCAAATTTCTGGATCCGCCACTGTTTACATACGATACAAGATGCGCTGATAAAACTGATACTTTGACACCCCGCATTTTAAAACAGAACGCTGTCCCTAATTTAGTCGTACGATCCGTGATTCGTTTGTTCGACGTATATCCCTTAGTCAATTTCAGCGTCACACTGAGTAGTGCTGGGCAACCGGAATAGCGGGCTCGAGTCGAATGCTTCGAATCAAATAGTTATTTTTGAAACTTTAGACTTTCCACAAATTACTTGCCAAACGACTGAAAATTTATCAGTAAGTGTGGTAATTTTTTAAATATTCGTTTATTACTTGTTTTTTTAAAATTAAAATGCGTCTTTAGTTTTGCTTTTTTATAGTTATTGATACATTTGTGACTTAAAATACGTTGATAGAGCGTTAAAATTAACAAGGTCACCACTTGTCGATAATAAGTAAGCAAGTAAGTAAGTAAATAAGTTAATTTGTATAACATGCAATGTCAGCGGAAAACCCCGCTGAATCTGAGATGCTGATCGACTGAATGGCCAATGCTAGAAAGTATTGTAGACAATTCAACAGCTATCCAAAATAATATCTGAAAGATAAAATAAGTTTTAGTTATTATAAAACATCGTTGGACGAACCTATCTGACCACCGGTATTGTTGTAGTTGAGCACACCGAAAGCGATAGCGGGAAGGATGCAGGCGAAATACAGGAAGAACGTTGTCGATATTGTCTTGTGTAACGTGTTGGCGCCGCAAAAACCTGCCAGCATCATCGCTATCATTGCCATTATCATTATCATTAAATTTCTTCCAAGCTTATGCACACAAGAACGTGTCATTGTTTTGGTAATCGATGGCGTAGCGAGAGAGAGAACATTATTGCGCTCCAGATTCATCGTTGACATTAGTTGAAATCAAGTTTTATTGCAGACTTCGGCTAAGTTAAGTTTAATACTAAAGTGTGGTAGGATACTTGGCTGGGAACTTGCAAAATTTGGTTCAAGACTTTCGTCTTAGACGATCGAAATTCTTAGCGAAACTTGGCCTCGCACATTGTGCACTGACAGCGCCATACATATTTACTTGCTTACTTACTAACTTACTTACTTACGCTTTGAAAGGGCACGACACCCTTCACCTCACAATTTCGAAAGCATGACCAATGACCAATGACCAGAAATAACACGTGCGAAACAAGAGAGAGAGACGGCGCAACACGATGAACGATCGATCGCCAACGCCCGCACTGGGCATAATATGGCATCTGACGACGACCATCGTGTTATTTTTATTAGCAGTTAACTATCAATGGAAATTATTTTATCACGTGAGAAATAGCTTGCCATCTTTGTAGTCGGAGGCGTAGTGAGGCAGACGGCGCTGAAGATCGGATCTCAAACCTCTGGCAAACCAACACTGGTCAGACGACTGCTGCTGCACCTGAAAAATTTGATCAACGCATTAAGTCAACAGAATATAGGCAAGTTATTACATTAGTATTGATGATTTTTGTTATAGACAACACATATTGGTCACAAGGTTTAAATTAAATGAGTAAGTCTTAAGTAAGTGAAATTGCATGCGCGCAATGTCATTTCATTTATTTCGTTTACTTAATGTCAGCATTACGTCAGGAATAGCAAAGTATATTTAATTAACTACCACATTTTGTTGCAATATTTTGAATTAGTATTTCTTCAGCTACACCTGGTACAAATTTTGTGTAAATTGATCATCATTTGAGTGAATTATTAAAAAACAAAAAGGGGTCCCTTTATGAAACACCGTGTAGTACAGAAAAGTAAATATGTAGAGAGTAAATCGGGCGTGTACGCGTGGCAAGGCGTCTTCAATTTTTTCTTCGCTGGAAGAATCCTGTGAGAGTTTGCGTCCGCACGTCTCGTCCGACTGTTCCTGAGCAAGTTCCTTCATGTGTTCCCACATCGGTTCCTTTAGAACGTACCAAATATTCTTCGTCCTTTTACTTGTCTATTCTATCTTATTTTATCCCTTACTTTTCCATTCTATGTTGTCGCTGCATGTTCGTCGCTGATTCGTTCGCATCAGTTCTCTTTCAAAGCATTCTTCGCCTTTCAACTCGTCCTCTTTATTCTGTATTATTTGCTCTTACATTTTTTACTACCTTTTTTTATCCTTCGCTCTTCTATTGTTTTTCACTGTGTGTTTTTTCCCGTTCATGTGTTCCCACATGAGTTTCTTGAACTCGTTCTCAGTCCGCGCTACGAGCAGCCTCAGTCTGAGGTCCATGTCGGCAAAAAGCGTCGCGAACGTCCGACCGGTCTCCAGTGCGTTCTTGGTGCCTTTCTGCAGCGTTCACAATGCGTTCACAATCATATATACACCATTCAAATTTTGCCGATTTGATCCAGTTTAATGCGTGTACAAAGCCACAGAAATTAATACCCCGCTTACACGATGAAGCAAACATCAAAGAAACATCAAAGCAGACATCATGGTTTGTTTAAGCGTGCTTTCAAGTATGGACATGTTAAGTCTGTCATTACTGTAGAAGAACTATTGGCAAGCTATGATGACCAGCTTTTTTTATAAAGCAACTTATGATAATCACTGTTTATATCATTTATTACCTGTTGCCAAGTCTAATAAATACGGATTAAAAGATACAAGTCATGGCTTATTAATAGATTACGTAACATCAGAACTACACAGACGGACATTTATCAATAGAATTTTTTTATCATGTATTTATGTGTTTTTTGTTCTCTTTAGTAATGTTTGTAGTTTTTTCTTGCATTGTTTTTTTATGTTAATGTTCTCGCGCGTTTGCTGTAAGTATTTATTGCATGTTAAATAAAATAAATAAATAAATAAACATATTCAACATACACCGGCACAATGTGTGCTCTAATTGCATTATGTTGCTTAATGTTTGCTTCATCTTTGCTTGATATTTGCTTGATGTTTGCTTGACGTTTGCTTCATCGTGTAAACGGGGTATAACTGAACTGAACTTAAACGCCAACGCAGTTTGTCTACTGGAGTGTATTATATGTACAATTCCGCTTATTTCGTCTCAGTTGATTTCGCGAAGTGTAAGAAGAGTTAGATATTTCATTTTTTTTTTGGATACGTTTTTATTAGTTTAACTTAAATACACAACTGCCGACTGCTGTTCGGCTCTATCAACTGATAATATAGGTCTAATAAACGCTTTCGTGCTCCACAGTTAAAAGTATTTAGACCTGTGTGTTTTGTTTAATAACAATGACATAATGATTACCCTTATTCGCATCAAATGCACGAACAAAAAGAAAAAGAAAACTGCATCGTAATTTACGTAAAAATTTATAAAGAAAAAACAATCAAACACAGTAGAACAGAGTTACAGGAAAACAGTATTACGATTACAACAATTACAAAAAAGCAACTCTAAACTATAACTCGGCAATAAGTATGCAAGCTGAGAGAAAATGCTAGATCTTGCCTCCTTGGTAGACGTGACAACAAGAATGATGAACCAAACTTCCTGGCAGGTCGGCGCAATGAATGCTGGGTTACGTAGTCGCGCGATTGCTACGTGACGCTTTTGCACTGAGCCCACTGTGCACCTATACCGCACAGACACCACACATTGTGTCTCAAAAAACGATTCCCAACATTACCGGTTAAAAATTAAACAGCGATTATTAGAATTAGATAATTTTTCATACGAATATTTCCGACATAACTGGCCGTCAAATGACCCCTTAATTTTCCACCTTCCCCAACGTCCGCTTCTGCGTTACCCAGAAAAAGCAGAACCAACGAAATATTACATTTTCAACGAAGGCAATATTATTAGACCTACTTAATTATATAAACACTCATGAAACAAATTTTGTCTACATTTTTCTTACTGAAGCCGACAGACTGCAGATCCATATGATGCATATGATACGTCAAGAATCAATTTAAAAATGTCGTTAGTAAAAACGTTTTCATAAAACGCGTTGATTACTAGCATTAGAGCCTATAACTATGGCAGTCACACTGCAAGCGTTGCTATGAAAATCTCAGAAAATAAGAAGACCGAAATAGAACAGAATATAAGTAAAAGCGACCAGGAGTACAAAGCTATATTGCATCATAGGACGGTGCTGGCGTCATCCCATGCGGCTATCATCGATCAGTTCATCAATAAAGCCAAGTCAGCAGCCGTAGCATAGCAGCAGCAGGAGTAATGGTGGTACTGGAAAACGGCATTTCCTCTGGACGTTTTAACCTCAGACTTTTCCCTTCGGACTTTTCCCCCGTCGCAGCAATAATGCATTACAGTAGGTTTCATCTAACGCCGTTGGTTACTACGTGACTATGGGCACGTATGCGTCTGCCAATGAGAAATGGGCTCGTCGCTGCTCTCCCATTGGTCAGTTCGTCAAAAACTAAACTGCGTCAGGTCAGTTCAGTTACGTCGCTCTGTACACGCCTTAACACTAACGCATCCGATCAACGTGTAACATCGCAGTAAAGAAGTAAATTTCCGGGTGTCGCAGAAACGGGCGGAATATGTTCGGCTGGAAAAACGTCCAGGGGTAAACGTCCGGGGGAATATGTCCAACGGCAGAGATGTCCTGTATCCCTGTTAGTGGTGACTTACAAGACACAGAGCCAGGATTGATCGTAGTCGTAACCTCCGCCGTAGGCGCCGCACGTGCTCTGAATCGTTTTTGAACACTGACGAACTGCAACATCAATCCATCAGTCTGTCAATCAATAAGCCTAAGTTAATCAATCACTGAATAAATAAATAAATAAATAATTAAATAAATCAATCAATCAATCAATCAGTCAGTCAGTCAATCAGTTATTTTTTCTGCTCAATAAAACACAAAGCTAAAAGTTTGACGCAGCAGAATTCGCAAGAAACAACTAGACGTGATGCCAAACTTATCAAAGTACTCATCAGTGCAGTTTTAGCACAAGTCGTAGCAAGTAGCATCACAATATTTATAAAAATGTGCATAATCAAGCCTATCAAGAGACAAGGCTAGGAAGTAAATTACCGCGGGCCCCGCGACGTTTGGGGACCCCGCCGTTGCTCAAAAATATAAAGTACACCATGCAGAATGCGGCAGTTAAAAAATTTTGTTAAAATTTCCAGAAGGGCTTGCGGTTATATTTTCCCGGGTCCCGCTGTGGCTCTCGACGGCCCTGTGCATAATGACAACACGTTTTCCTTGGTCCTAATTTTATGTACGGTGTTTACTAGACACTTTACCAAAAAGTCAAGAAAAACTTTTAAAACCCTACAAATTTTTTTAAAAAAACCACAAAATCTAAAACATTTTTTAAAAGCCAAGGTTTTTTCACTTCTGGACCACCTGATCGGTGAGTGAAGAGCACTTTGCTGGCGTCGACGAATGCTGCCGGCGACTCTTCGGTGTCTAGGAGATTGTGCAGCATCCGGTTGAGTATCTGTTCTCTTTGTCTACCTATCTCTCTTTCTTATTCTTAGTCCGTTGAGTATCTGCTCCATGCTGGTCTCCGGCAGATCGAGCATCAGCTGAGCCTGGCTGAGGAAATGTTCCACGTCCAGATGTGCGCGGATCTCCGCCGCGAAATCCTTCATCGGGATTTTCTGCACGCACACATCAGCAGCTATCGACCGGCTTGCCGTAGGCCTATACGATAGATCACCAGATCGGTGGATTGCTGGCGTAACCGTAAGGTGTCGGATTGCGATCGCGAGGTGGTGGGTTCGACTTCCGGTCGGGTCGATATCAAGTGATTACTGCTTGCATGGGTGACTGTCTGCGGACAGGTTACCGGCCAGGTCGGTATTTAACCAACAGCAAGGTCAACTCAGCCTTCCATCCCTCCGGGGTAGGTACATGCAAATCGAGCATTATCTTGTCTGGCTAGGGTTGAAGTAAAACGCGTTCATCTGTGTCGGGTGGAGAATAACACTGTGTAATCCCATATGGCAGGTGACGTTCCGATTTTGAGATGAATTTCCATAAAGAACTATAGACCCTTTTTAAGCTTTAACCTTCAAATGATTCAATCGATCGATCGAACGCCTCTGAAGCTCCAGCGCCTCTGAAGCTACGGCACTACAGCGCTATACAAATCTATTATTATTATTATTTTTTTTAAATTTCAATACAAAGGTGGGTACGATCGTCAGTCAGCGGCCGGCAAACTGTCGTGCAACAAAACAGCATTGAAGCGCTATTATTATTATTATTATTATTACTTTTTAGTAGCTAAACCAGTACATCTGTGATTTTGATTTCTCCGCGGTTTGGTATCTCACATTCATGTCTATAAAATGTATTTGTAGTATGATTAGCCTAATTTGCTGTATTTCAGTTGCGGTTTGAAAACTGTTTAATAAACGAATGCGATGACTATGACGGTGATGATGATGTAAAAACGCTGCCGCTAAGCTGGCTGTCGGCTAGTATTAAGGGTTAGCCAGTTCGTGTTTTAATGTCGAGGAAATAGTGAGGAAATGAAGATACGTGTTTTTTGAGCGGTCGGTCAGTGAAACGAAAACTATAGACAGTGGCAAAGCAGACGACACATGCTGCGGCTGCTCATTGCAGATCTGTGGATTGACAATCGGAAAAACTTGGATGCCGAGTGCCTACACAGCAGGCACTATCAGCAAATTTTCCAAAGGTAGTCAAAATTTCAAAGAAATTATGCAGAGATACAGTGTTCGGCATACCTCGTCTCTTTAATTAGTATTTTCCTGTATCATATGTATTTTCTGTATTATCTGTCCACTTCTATTGCTGTGTGTCATTTTCATTAGTTTATTGTGTAGACTGCTTTGTATTTTACGTTCTACCTGCGTGGCTAACAGAAGTCCTTAAACATCTTGTATTTCTGACCTCCACTGGTGTCTTTCCCATGTATAAATCTACTGCATTAATTCCCCCCTCAGATTCAGACTAGATCGGAGACATGCAGCATACAAATTTCCGCCGCAGATTCGGTCTGAATGACTGGCTAACTACCTCGTCAGAGCGGCGGCTAAGTTAATGTTCAGTTCGGGTTGCGGGTGAAAGTCAGTCGCTGTAGCGGGCAATGGAATGAGATTTGTCGGGACTCGGACACAGCGAGTGAGGGGGGG
>Ga0209454_1004745_pt1 | contig 10256 bp, 5 predicted proteins | sample WorMetHERISLAND1_2_FD_187400 | JGI IMG/M metagenome (GOLD analysis project Ga0209454, IMG submission 187400) | Marine gutless worms symbiont microbial communities from Max Planck institute for Marine Microbiology, Germany - Olavius geniculatus... | ecosystem: Host-associated > Annelida >... | reverse complement strand
ACCACAGATATACAGCGTGCATGCCCTTTAGATTTTTTTCTGGCAAGCAGAAGACGCATTCCCAGTATCTTTTCTTAAAACACGCATAAATAGCTTTAACCGTTTGCGTAAACTGAATTAAAGGCGGTCGATCATAGCTTTTTATAGTTCCAGGAATCTCGCACTACCGATAGGCGCACACCCCCGGGCCCAGCGACGACCTCCACAATCGGTTCCGATGTCATCAGTTTCACTGACTTTCTATGTCCTATCTACTGCCAAGTAGACCAACTGCATGAAGTCCAAACTCAACTAACTCGATCTGTTGACGACTTGCAATGCCCAGAATCGTTAAAGCGTGCACAAAGCGACAGAAATAAGGTAAAATGAACTTAACTGAAAAAAGTCGCCTGCCGTAAGGGATCACACAGTGATACCTACCAAGAACTCGACAGAGGTAAACGGGCCCCGTTTTAACATCATGCAGCCAGAGTGAGTGAGTGAGTAGGGTTTAACGTGCCGCCCGACACAGAAAGTAGGCCATATGTCATTTCGGAGACGGCCTTTTCAGGCAGAATGCACAGAAACACAGAATAACGGAAAATTAGGTTTAACCTTTACGATAAAGAAACAGAAAGTTTAACCTTTACAGAAACACAAAACACGAGCTAAACCTATAAAACAGTTTTTTTAAAACTCCATTATACGCGTGCATATGTAATTAACATAATGGTAGTTCTAATAGTCTTCGCTGTAATCCTCCAGACAGTCATCAATCTCATAATGTTGTCTATTGTCGGACGGGGCAGCCAGACAGACCGGTACTCGATTTACCTACCACATGGAGGTATGGAAAACTGAGTTGACATTGGTAGATGGTCATAATATACCAAGACGGTCTACCTGTCCGCAGACAGTCACCAATCCAAGTAGTAACTAACAGCCACCCGACCGGAAGTCGAACCCACGACCTCACGATCGTATCTCCAACGTCCTATAACCGTCACTCCACCAAACCAATTACAAATCCACGCGAGAAGTCGAACTGAATGGAGATGGGTCTTACAGCAGTAGCAATAGCAGCAGCATTATGCGTCGTCACCGGGGTACAGCTTTCCGGCCGGCCGAGTCGCCGACGCTCTATTGTTACAGCGACCGACGCAAGACGGCAGTCGGTAGTCGTAAGTCGTATGTATTCACGCCACGCGCCACGCCTCACCGATACGACGCATATCGACGTCGCTCCGCTCGTAAAGTTAAAGGCTCGCATTTCCGGCGGCCGCAACTGCGATGACGTCACGGGCACCTTGCAGTGGCCAGCAGGCAGGGGCGTCTATCCCCAAACAACCAAAGAACATTCGCCCTTCCTCCATCCCTTCCTCTACTCTCTCCCGTCCCCTTTCTCTTTCACACTGTTTCCGTTTTGCCGTTTCGTTTCCGGTGAGGAAGCTTTTCCATAAATATAGTAGCTAGGTATAAAGGTGTCTTTTAGGGAGGCTGTTATAAGATACATGTACTTCAATGTAGTCTGGGGCCAAGCAGCCTGTGCAGCCATCAATTGTGGAACATTTTGGGCCAGAATAAAACGCATTTGCCATAGTTAGCCAGAAAAGTTGATATAATTTAGCTCCTATAAATTATACCAAATTTCCCTTCAGTCAATGAGTGGCTGAATAAGAAGCTTAGCTACCGCTTAAAAAACAGAGCGTCTTTGCATCTAAATTAAGCTATGTTAAGGCCCGCCATGCTGTAAAAACTAAAAACCTTCTTCTCCCTTACTTTTACGACGCACGGAGCATTTGCTGCAAGGTTTATACGATGGCTTGTAGACGCCGGGCTGGCAGAGACGCAAATCAATAGCGCGTCATTACGAGCTTCAACGAGCGACGCCGCTATAGAAACACTTATAGCTCGAAACGTGGGTTTCACGCCTCCCTCCCTGCCAGAGCTTCTATATACCCAAATCTGGAGTCAAAATCGGGCTCATGTTTGCCTTACCTTCTCCTTCCCCCTTTCCGCCTCATTTTGTCTGTCCCATTTTCCTTCTGAAACTTCCGTATCCTTTAGCGCCCTTTTTTTTCACTATCGTATCGTTCCCTTTCCCTGCTTTGTCCCTTTCTTTCTCCTCTTGGCGTTCCATCCTTCCCTCCCCTTCCTAGGGACCCCACACCCTTAGTCCAGCTATGGTGTTTGGGGAGCGCTGTCAGCTCCCCCAGCGGGTCCGGGCAGAGCCCGGTCACCAAACCCTTTGAGGTGCATTTTGAGATTAAAAAAAACAGCGCTTCTGGTGATAGCAATTTTGCGTACACGCCGTACACCCTTAACAAAACTCCCCCCTATTTTTCACTAGCGCAAGCTGCGCCCACCTGGTATCCAGGAGTGTCCTAAACAATCCACGAGGATCGAAGAAACCCGCCTTACTGGACACGATTCTCGAAGCACCGACAGGAAGTTCCACGAATCAACGACTATGACGACGACCACACCACACAACGCAATTCACTGCTAGGCAGGTCCTATACTGCCACCGTCCAGTTCACCATGTCCACGCACACGCGGGTGCTTGGATCACACAAACTGCGATCCACTACCGGTCCGCAATTACGTCCAGTTTTAGACTGTCGAAATATACATAGATGGAGACGGCCGTAAGAAGCAGGGGCCACGAGAATAGGTCAAAAACAGTCAATGCGCTTGGAGTCCATTCGATAGTCCGTGTTCTGGGAGAAGAATTCAAGGTCGGACGTGAGAAGTCAAATTCACGGGACCCGACTCAACCCACGAAAAGTCCAACTCGAGCCAATACCACCCATATTTTGCAGCTGGGACACGTGACCCGGCCCGACCCGCTGCAAATTCAGGTCTACTCTACTAGGGCCTGCATGACAAAGACAAATCTCGGTTGTTACTGTGAGGCGCTTGTTATTCCATCAGACACGCACGGTTCAAACACGCGAAGTTCAATCAGTCAATGAAAACACATTCGTATAGCGCCATATGTCGCGAATAAAGCACAATCTGTATGCAAACTTTCTACGACAGCTGACAAGAACTCGCGTTCCCGGCTGCTTGATCATCTGTCACAAACAGACAGCTCTGGTTATAAAAGCTTTATTCACGGTGAGGCCGGAAAACTGGCAGACAGTTTGCACTGACCGGTTATTAATAGTTGGATTAAATGGTTTAATGGTTTAATGATATCGCTCTTCATATAGGAGACTTATCTCAAACCTGCGGAATGTCACCTGCCATATGGGATCACACAGTGTTACCTGTCACCCGACACAGGTGAACGCGCCCCGCCAAAACCCCATAGCCAGACAGGCTGGAGGGATGAATCATGAAAGGCTGAGTTGACCTTGGTGTTGGTTATATACCTCGATGGCTTTACGTGTCCGCTAACAGTCACCCATCCAAGATCCAAGTACTAACCAAAATAGCGACCCGACCGGAGTCGAACCAACGACCTTGCGATCGCAAGTCCAACCCTAGCACTGTGGCGTGTATATATGGACAGTGGACCTTCGGAATAGCGCGCCGGCACCAACCGCGGATCCCAAGTCCGCAAGCGGAACTGTATAGCAAGAAATCCCACGCGTTTTCTCTTTGCAGCATATAGTCCATGATCATGCGCGTCAACGGCTGCGTCGACGCATCATTGAAGCGCGATGCTGGCGCCGGACGGTCGCTCGCTCGTGGAATATAACGCCCGCAGGCATCGCGCCGTGTGCATACGCCCGCTCGGCCGCATCATCACCAGACTGGGCTGGGCTGGTACTGTGCGGTCGGCCAGTCATCGGGGACCAACCACCAGCATGTCGGTATATTCAGTCAGTCCGAGATGACCGGTTTTCGGCACTCCATCCATTCATTCATCAGAGAAACGCTTCCACTGGCTGCTACATGCTGAACGACCGGCTACACTGAGTGGTTCGTTTCCCAGCGGAACGTCAGCGCATGAAATTCCATGTTCCGTGCTGTGACGGTTACTGACATCACACCTGCAAATTTCCGAAAGAAAATATGGGTGCTCAAAATTTTAACTGTGCCGCTGAATTCCCCAAAACGGAACATTTTCAGCCCCAAATTTCGTATTTTGGGCGAAAAAAAAATTCAACAAAAAATTTTTGACAGGCTAGAATTTAGCGGGGGTCGTGTCACACCTGTCTTTTCTTTGACACTACGCCACCGCAACTAACCTTTTAATGCGCAGGGCGGTATAATGCTCAAATTTAATGCTGTCACTGGGAGATCACTGCAGTCACCGATGACGCAACCCTTATGCCTTGTTCATAACGACAAACTCAACTCAACTCAACTGACCCAGTTTTCCATTCTAGTGCGTGGAATTTGGTGATGAAATGAGTAATTAAACGGTCACTGAACCGAAACCATAATGCCAGCACCTTGGCGTTCGCATTCGCTACTCGCAAGGTTTCGCGCGTAATTAAACGTAGGCTTACTCGACCCTATATATATATATATATATACGGTAGGCTTGTCTTGTTCTTAATGCCGCGTTGAAAAGGATTTCTCTGGCATGTCCTCCGTGTGTTTTTTTTCTTATGAAGTTTGACAGGATAATTAATGCAATTTCCGCAACAGCTACCCTTTTTTCGTAAAGTGCATAGGCCTATTGGCCGCAATTTGGCGCTATAACGTTTGCAATGCTTAGCGTGGGAGATCTCCAAGCGCAGCACGCTGCCATTGGTCCAGTGTGAGTCAATCCAGTTGAGTTGAGTTGAGAGGAGTTTGTCGCTATGAACACGTCTTTAAAGCTGTGTAAGCTACCTGGCCTTGTCGCCGAGGTCAGAAGTCACGACGCAGATGGACACCGTTCGGCGCCGCCGGCGACTGTGACTTTTACAACGCCCAATGCGCCGGCACGCGTTCCACGAACGAACGAACGAAGAGTCGTGGTGCGTCGGAACGTGGCTTTTGCATTCACAGCTCTCTCCCCGGAGTGTCACGAAATGTGTTTCCTGAAGCTTGCTGCCTCAATTATTGTAGATAGGACTTCGGTTACCAAAAGGCGCATACAGAGCGACGTAAATGAACTGAACAGACACGGTTTAGTTTTTGACGAAATGACCGATGAGCTTGCCCGTTGCGCGCCATGGTTGAAGCGTACGTGAGCGTAGTCACGAAGGCCACCGACGCCGTTGGACGGTGCCTACTGTAATGCATTATTGCTTGCCCATTGGTCAGTTCGTCAAAAACTAAACCATGTCAGTTCAGTTCAGTTCAGTTGCATCGCTCTGTACGCGCCTTAAGAGGCGGAGTCAATAGTGCTGCAGTATAGCTTGAAACCATTTGGAGTAGTGAACTCATCCCGGTCCCACCGTCGATAAGTTAACCCACCACATTCCGCGACAACCCAGGGATCAAAGGAAACCCAAGTTTCGGCACACTATCCGGCATATAAACCGACATTGCGCAGTGTGCACAATGGATCATTCATGTTGTGTACAGCATGGATACTGGCGATGTTTTGCCTCTGCAGGATCGACAACAGTAGGGCACCGCCGACACGAGGCATATAATAGCTATGTTTGTTGACCTAGCCTCGTAGATCAGCACGGACACTGCACAGTATTGAACTATTCGTCCTCATATGGACGTTCACCGCCAGCACGCCATGGTGCCCGGGATATGATCGTGACTAGTAATAATACCAATTTTTCCAATTTCCAATGCGGGGCAGGGCAGCATTGTGCCGCGCCGTATAAAATAATACCACATCCAGTCCTAAACCAGCAGAATCCTCGCTCAAGGCTAAGTACTGACCGCGGGTATCGGACAAAAAAAAATCACGTGTCCTTCACCTATGACCTTGAAATTAAATAGGATTCTACAGGTAGTCAAAGTACAAGTTCGGCCAAAATTTTATCAAGTGAAGTGCAGCTGTTCATAAGTTATTGTGTAAAAACAGCACGACGCTGAAAACAATACTGTCCTCTCTTCCGCGGGCAGTAATAAAAATAAAACTATACCGTAATATACACAGACCCAAAACAGTTTACGTTTGATATCAGTTTTTTTTCAGCTGCACTGCATCAGCAACATAAAAACCAAGCGTCATCGTCGACAATGTTTCCACGCAACGAAGTATAAAAGTCGTGTTTCTCTAGTCAACGCAAAGCGAGAGACCGCTAGACCTAAGGCCCGCTCTAACTAACCCTAACCCTAACCCTACATCCCAAATATTACATCAGCTTAACATGCACCTATCATGCACAGCGGAAAATGTTTGTCTTATTACCTCCGCGAAGGAGGTTGTGTTTTGTCGGACTTTGTTTGTTTGTCTGTTTGTCTGTGTGTGAGGAAGATAACTCAAAAAGTTATGGACGGATCTTTCTGAAATTTTGAGGGAATGTTGGGCATGACATAAACTACAAGTGATTCAATTTTGGGGGTGATCCGGCAGGAATCCTGGATTCTGGATCACTTTGAAATTTTCGTTACCATTGCGTTAAAGGGGGCATAAAGGAACCGCTGGCAAAGCGAAGATGGTGACGCCACCTGGCGAATAGCTTTGCCTTGGCGGAGGTACCTGCGGGCTACGACTGCTTTTCTAGTTATTATTTCACTTAGCTGTAAGTGAATTATTTTATCTCTTGCCCGCTCTAGATAGTGGAAGATAGCTATAGTGTGCCGTCTCCAACACAAGGCGGCACCAGTGCGTCATTTCATGGAAGCCCCATATATAGGCTACGTGGATGCTATGCGTGCACAGGGTTCCGTGGTTATTTGGATGCATCGCCGACCGACAAGGCCTCGCACGGCCGCAGCAGCCATGTCTCTGGTGCACGGTTGGGCGGCCAAGGTCCAACGATCGACACCCCACTCCGTCGCGAGGTCCCCTGACGCCACCGACCATTCAGCTCCAATACAATACCCGCCGACGATAAGCGACTGTCTGCCCGGCCGTGTGTCGGTCTGGCCACGAAGTCCTATAAGTTCACGCAACGGACAACACCAAGCAAGCAAGCATAGGTGCTAGCATGTACGTCTGGCTCCACGGCCTGGCCCGTCAACATGACTACTACCAGAAGCGGTAAGCGAATCGAGGTCATGTGTCAATTCCCAATTTCCCATCAACAGGCCGAATCAGTGACATTATCCGCCGACTCTCCGTGCCTACGTAATATCCATCCATTCATACCTGTACGCAGAGAAATGATTAGAACGTCGAGGCTCGATCTCGATTTATTCCCAGAGGACCTATAGATACTATCAGGTACGGAGTTAATATATTCATATTTAGTTACCGTTGTATGGTAAATAAAATTGGCCTAAAGATAACTGTTTGACTACCAGGAAGCGAAAATTGAGATTGCACATGCAAAAACCGACACAAGATAGTCAAGCCTTGCTCAAATTAATTACTGTACGCTGTCCGTTCAACATTTAGTAAATCCGGGGAATAAAGATTATATGCAGGAAAAATTTTGTCCGTTTCCTACCTGTCCAGAAGACTTGATTAAAATACACGTATATTTGCTGCAGTCTGTAGTTTTATCGTATAAAATGGCCATTTCGCCCCATCTCGCAATGGTGAATAATCCGAATATCTGCGACCTTGACCTTTGCCCTATGACCTTGGTATTCTACAGACTGCAAAAGGTTGTCAAGACACATGTTCGTGCACAGACTAATTAAGCGAAGTGCAGCGGTTCATGTGAGTTAGAGTGTTAACTCGCCGACTAGAACAATAGGCTACTGTCATGTCGTCGCTACCGCGGACAGTAGCCTAACGAGAACGGCATAAAAACTTGATGTACGCCAAAATGAGACCAACCAGTGGCTTCTATCCCTCCGAATCTGAAGTCAAAATCAAGCGCAAGTCACCCCTCAGTTTCAGTCTCAAGCTTCCCCTCCAACTTATGGGCTCAAGCCCCCCACCCCTCTTGGGCTCCTTATTAAGGGTGTAGATTGAACGGCGAAAATGGACGGAAAGCTTTGTTAAGGGCGTTGATTGGCAAGTGAAAAATTGGGGAGAAGCTTTGATCTACACCATTAACAAAACTTCCTCAATTATTTTTCACTGGGCGCAGATATAGGAATAGAACATATACGTCACTGGGAACAACGAAAGAAAGGTTTAGCAACCCACACGCGTAGCGGCTGCAATGATTCGATTCGAATCTCGAATCACATCATCTGATAGGCCCTACACTTGGATGGCGAACTCAAATCACCAAATCACCAAGTAAGCATTGCTGCTGCAGCGCAGCGTTGGATAATCCATCGCTTAATGGCAGCCTATTTACTGCAGCTGATCAACTATAACAGGCCGGATTAGATCGCCATTTACCAAACGCGACATGAATGCATAATCGGAGACGGAAGATAATTGCCAGGAATTCCGTCAATGTATATTCGACCTTTGTATACACGGCCGTGAATCAGTCGATATAATAATCGGCGCACAATGCTTCTGCCGTCGAATAATACAGCAAACTGTATACGACAGCGTTACAATTGCGAAATACACAACTCATACGTTACGGTATACGCCGACCTGGCGGTTTGGCTTAGTTGGTAACGGCGTTAGTCGCACCAACGAAGTTAATCAACGCCAGGCCCGGTTAGTCACCCAAGTCAACTCAGCCTGGCCATCCTTCCGGGGATATCCCCAGTGAGTACTATAGCGACAGCTAAAATGTAAACAGACACAACGCGCGATGCACCATAGCTCCGTATACAGGTGGTCTCGCAGTGTAAGATAATGTCTTGTCGAGGCAGCAACAACGGAGATCAGCGATAATACCCACATAGAGCATTATCGCTTTGAGAGGACAACGTTTTTGCCATAACTTACTGCGCGATGGCCTATTTAAATTACTGCATTGGCACAACATAAGTCTATATACGATGATGACTTCCATGATGACGATGATGTACTTACATAAGACGACGGCATCCGAGAACAGCGTCTGCAGCAGCAGCAGCAGCAGCAGCGAAGACGACTGGACAACGGTCAAGTGCTGGTCAGTTCGCTTAGCCATCGTGCAATGTAGACACCCCTTTACGCAGATGCCAATCAATCAATCAATTGATCGATGAAGAGGCCTGAACAGTGAACACGCGCCTCATCGTCCACCTGGCGAGTGTTGACGTAAACACCTACAAAACAGAATTCACGTCTATTAAGGTGTGTTTAAAGCGACAAAAATAAAATGAACCGAGAAATTGAAATTACACAGTCCTGCTGTTTCAAATAATTTCATTTAGTTCAGTTCTTTTTGCCCACTCCTTCAGGCCGCATAGTTCCGAGAAAAGTTTATAAATGCGCTTGAAACTAAACCAGCCCAGCGCCGACATATTATACGACCGTCCATATAGGGCTGTGCAACACTAACCCTAATACCCCGTTTACACGATGAAGTTGGCTCGACAAGCTGGCTCGACGTTTGCTCGATGTCTGCTTGATGACTGCTTGATTGTGTAAACGGAGTATAAGTCTAACCCTGGCCTATGACTCTGATCTGAAAACTGGTACACCAGTTACTCCTAGCCTAGATAACGTTCGCGCCAGTTTTGAATTCCCAACCCCTTTTCGTCTTCGAGTTTGAACAAACAAACAGGTAAACTGATATACGATAGAGTAAGAGACGTATTGGCGCCAATTATGACAGCCGACGGCGGCCTACCCCATAATTATCTACCTTGCGATCAACGCCGCTTAACCTGGACTACGAAACTATAAAAACTGGCCGGCTGGCTCGTAAAAAAAGAAAGTGTCATAGTCGAAGGCGACAAAAATACACCATACCGCTCAAAATCCACTACTTAGATTTGTTGAAGCCTATAAAAAACAGCGAAAATGTAAAAAAAACTGCACGCCGGTCGCAACATACGAAGATTGGCAATCAGTGATCACAACGGCGCCCACGCAATCAGTTAAGTACGTAAACAGATCAAACTGCAAGACTTCTTAAAAAAGTTGGGCGTCGTGGTCGGGATAAGAAGGCTAATTGCCCCTCCCCGGAAATTTTGGGCTGTCAGAATAATGTAGGCAAATATTGTATTCTTCTTGAACTTCTTGTCGGAAAGTTTTCGTCCAGAAGTGCAAAATTTAAAGCTTAGAAACCACCATTATCACGGAAATTTGGGGCACAATTGCAGTTATTTCGAGCACACATCATCTCCTCCGACGGAAATTTGCAAATTCCTGTCCCGCGACTCCCGTCCACTTTTTAAGACAGGACGCCGCTGGGGGGCAAGTCTCTTCCATGGAAGAAAGTGTTTGTTGGGGAAACGTCCCACCCACC
>Ga0209454_1004743_pt1 | contig 10258 bp, 5 predicted proteins | sample WorMetHERISLAND1_2_FD_187400 | JGI IMG/M metagenome (GOLD analysis project Ga0209454, IMG submission 187400) | Marine gutless worms symbiont microbial communities from Max Planck institute for Marine Microbiology, Germany - Olavius geniculatus... | ecosystem: Host-associated > Annelida >... | reverse complement strand
CTAAAAGCTACGTTGAATGCTGAAAATTTCATACGCAGGTTGTCTTGGTCTATCTCCAGCCAATTCGTCGCAATTCGGTGTTGAAATGTGCGCTGCATCCAAAAATTGCGAAAAATTCACTAAAAACTTCTTTTTGAGTGGTTCAAGGTCGTTCAAGGTCATCGATGTTGGCAAATCCAAAAAGCCTGTCATCAGTGCTTGTTATGATAAGCAGCATGCATGTATGTCCTATCTGCAACCGTTTTCACATTATTCGAGCCAATAACGGCAAAATGACGTCTTTTTACGGGGGGGGGGGTACCCCTCTTCGATGCCCTCGTTCGAGGGGAACCCCTGCACCCAGGGGCACGAAATTTTGTCATAAACTAGAGACCTTGGGGCAGCCCACAGTGAAGATTTCGTGATCCTAGCTTGTACCGTTTTGATACAGCTCACGAGTGTGATAGACGGACGGACAGACGGACGGACAGACAGACAGACGCCCAGACGATGGCAAAGACGCGCGAAGCATTCTGCTTTCGCGCGTAATAATTGATTTGCATTCTTTGTTCATGTTTTATAACGCGTTTCATTCTATGCATGTGCATCTGACACATGTTCAATATAATGCATACTTACTTACTTAGTTACTTACTTATTTATTTACTTACTTACTTACTGCAGCAAAGCTTGTGTTCTAGACGCACACAACAATTCTTGTCAGGGCTGGAAAACTGGCTTGAAAAAAACTAGGTATTTTATTTGTTGAGCAATTTACAATATAAATCGTATTTAATTTCACATTTCAATAGTGATTTTCGAGCTATGATGTCACTTTATTCACTCGACAAAAAGGATATGACGAGCAGAATGGTGCAGACCTATGCATAATGTTCTTTATGGGTCTTAATTTTGTGTCTGGTCTGTCTTCTTTGTACACAAAAAAGACTTTTGTCAAAAAAGCCTAGTTTCTTTTCAAGTCCTGACGCCTACAGACAACTATTACAGTAAGCAGTGAGTAACGGGTGTGAAGCAACTTACCGTATTTGGTCGGGAAGACGGACTCGTCGGAGATGCATTTCTGAGAGTAAGACATGACGTAGTCGACGTACTGTGGTGCTGTACACTTGCATTTCTTACCCCGGTCATCGACCCACTGATACTGCCTATAAATACACACACACAGACACGGCACATCACACATGTACCAGCGACAGTATTACTAATTACTCTCACAAACACGCATGCAGCCATCGATCACCTAACATTACCGTGGCCAGTCAATTTCCGAGCCCCTCCGTCACTTATTTAGCGCTGCCGCATCTCATGAGTGACAGACAATATGCCTTGTTCACATTGGAGACAACAGCAGCAGTCCTCCTCAGCTGATTACAGACGGAAGCAAAAAACCATATATACTAATAGCATCGAGTCGTATCTCAGAATCATATATAACTGGCACTAGTCAAATGTTAAATGTTAGGGACCCACCCTGGCCCAGACGTTCGAAAACCTACTATACTTCATGACACTGTTGTCTTCCGCATGACCTTGAATGGTACGTGCATAGAATGCATTCTCGTCAACGATTATCTCAAAAAAATTCTCCAGTAAACAATGAACCAACCACTATTATGTTTCAGCAATAAAGTTCAGTTGCATACATTACAGGCGTCACTAAAACCACAGAAGTTGCCAATTACATTATACTCTGCCACTAGAGACTAAGACCACAAAGTTTCCAATACGATTACATGTTCTACCACAAAACAGCTGCAAGTACGCCATTGCTATTGCTAGTTTCGTTCTTTGTATTTAACTGAGTGGTCTATTTTTCCAAAATTACTGCAAGTTACACCCCGTTTATACGAGAAAGCATACATGACGCAAACATGAAGCAACCATGAAGCAAACGTATTCAAAATACACGCGCACGACGTGTGCTCTAAGTTTGCTTCATCGTGTAAACGGGGTATTAGGCCGAGTCCCCACGGCCGGGAAAAGCCGCTATTTATAGGGTGTTTACACGATCCAGCAAACGTCTAGCATTAGCACGTGTATTCTGAATACATTTGCTGGAAGTTTGCTGGATCATGTAAACACCCCATTACAGACAGACGATGTTGCTATGGCGCAAACAACACCGGCAGACTGAATCCACTAGCCGAGTGCAATCAACAACGGCGTAGTGTATATCCGTCTTTGCTGTATCATCATCTGCTTATCGCGTGCTGATCAACGCTGCTAACTATAGCCAAAGCCAGGAAGTCAGCAGCAGCAAAAGCAGCCTGGCAAAGGTCATCGACGTGCATCACTTATCTCTTAACTTACTAAGCTTATACAGCACACACTGTACATAGGCGCGCCCGCAGACTGTTTTTCAGGGGTGGGCAAAACTTCCAATTTTTCATTACCTGCTTTCCAATTTATGGCTTATTAGCACACCCATTTCACTCTGCGATTTTCCATTTTTCCTGCCTGTCTGATATGGCGTCACAATTTCTGACGGGAGGTTGGAGCCAATCAAGCAAATGAAAAAATGTTCTCCCTTTTCCTTTGATGCAATTATGTGATGATAGAATGGAGACATGAGCCTGCCACCCTTGGCTATGCTAGCACGCTTTATTGTCACCCTATATGGGTAGCTTGCTCTGACAAAGCAAAACAAGCTTACCAATTGGAGGGGGGGGGGCCAAAAAGATGCCCACAAGCCCAAGCACTGGTCAGGTGGGGAAGGAATCATCTGCCCTCATCTTATTTACTATTGCTGCTACTGCAGTACTGCTGATCTATGGACGCTGTGATTCCAGGTACATGATAGCTTCATTGACTTTACATTTTGCTCTGACATCTTGCCGCCAGCCAGCTGACGTAAAAGTACAGCCGGGTGTGGAGGATGGCATGGGTAGGGGAAGCCACTGCAAACGCAATCTACCCCGAATGACCCCACGAAAATTGCCCATTGACCTCAGATTTGATTACATGGATGGACAGCATTATTACCAGTCTCCATTAAAATGCCTGAGACCGAACGATATTCGGCTGATTACAGACGTTAGCATCACCAGCTTTGTCTAGTTTTAACCAACAGCAAAACCATAACCCCAAACACAACCTTCTGACGTGAAATTTTTGCTCTGTGCAAAGTTCTCGCCATGGAGGGGTAACACTTTTTAATCGTTTGCAAAAGTTTCTTTAAAATTTTAAAAATTTTGTTTCCAACATTTGTTACAGATACGATCAAAACAGATGTAACTGGTCTATATCAGGCTTTCAAACAAAATCTACTGAGTTTGGGGTTTTCTTGGTGTAAACACCAAACAGTGCTTTGCAGGTGTTTACAATTAGCTCTAGTATATACGCTGCAGGTGCGCCTTGTTTAGCTGTCAATCGATCTATCAAACGCTACATGTGGTCTATACATACAGCAGAGCTTCCACACACAAAGCACACATGGGGCATTTTTTCCTGGTGGTGAACTATAACTTGTTCAGATCAGAAGCTGATAAAACTTTATCTCAAATAATCTGGCTTAAACGTTACTGCATTCGGTGAAGTTATCAATCACTAACCCAAAACAACTAGTTACCATTTCAGAGTGAAAATGATCTTGTGTGTAGATATATTGCCACGGATGTGGGCGAGAAGATGATGACCTTTGTTTTGATCTCTGTGAGACCAGACTGGACAAGAATGGAGACCACAAACTGTGCTAGTATGGGTCTTGAGATTTTGGTCCCAGTGTCCAACGGAAGTCCGCTAAAATAATCAGAAGCTGATCAACTTCACCCAGTGACGTCACGGCCAGCGAAGAAAAGAACGAGAAAAAGGAACTCAGAAAGTGCCCCTCTCCCAATTTTGGGTTGTCAAGGGAAAACTTCTTGTGGGATAATTTTCGTTCAAAATGCTACATTTGGGGCTGAATAAACCCCGATTCCAGCAAAAGTATGAGCAAAATTAACACTCTGAGTACCTATAATCTCCTGACGGAAATTTGCAGTGTCTGTCGGAAAATCGCAATTTCCAGCACTGCCTACTTTTTTAACAAACGACACCGGTGACTTCACCAAAAAGTTCTGACATTAAGTGCAGACACAGAAATACAGCATTTTTCTAGTTATGCATTACGAAAACATTTTACCGGTTTTGGATGCAAACCCCGTAGCAAAATTCAAGCTCATCTAAGCTATACTGCTGTCAGCTCAGAATTGGTGAACATACACGCACTGAACGGGTGATCAAGCAATCAATGGCCAAGTCATCATAAGTCTACTGTGACAGCAGTAAGCCATGTGTCAAAACTGTCAACCATAGACAGCAACGCTGGATGGGGGAAATTGGGCAAGCTGTAGGGAGCAAGTCTCTTGGGTCTGAACGATAAATCGTGTTATGCACACAACGCCTACTGTTGTCCAGCCGATCCATGCAGCCGAGGGGACCACCCAAGTAGTGGCAGGGCAGCGACGTCGCTCAATGTAATTACGGTGCACCAGACGAGACCGGACAAACAGATTACAGCAGCAGCAACTACACAAACGACGATAAAATACACTACATAAGCACAGCATGCGCTGTGCACAACATGCTACTGGCCAGGAACGAACAGCAAATCATCGGTCCAGTGCTGACATCCTATGCAGCCGTCCGTCCACCCAGAGCTGTGCAATACAAACCCTTCAGGTGCGTCTTCACCAGGTAACACTGTGTGATCCCATATGGCAGGTGAAGCTCTGTAGCTTAGTGATGTGTTTCCTATAAAGAGCTATAGCATACCTTTAAACCCGCTGAGCTGAAAATTGGCACACTGCTTACTTGAGATATGAGTGAGAAAGTAGTTTTTCTACTGATAGATGCCCACCCGTAAAGGACAGACGGGCATTGGGGCAAGACTCGCAATGCGGCCTTACAGACAGTGACAACGACTAGGCACTGTGTACCCTATACACCGCATTTAAAAAACAGTCAAAGTTGTTTTTTTCATAACTTTGTTAAATTTTCACCAACTTTGATAATTTGTGGCACAAAGATAGCCAAGACGATAAAAATATGTAAGATGGACTTATTTTCCACCTCACCTAATTTATGTCAACGCACTACCACGTAAAACACAGATGCGCCAAATTGTTACATTTCGTGGTGATTATTTGTTTCCGACTGCTCACCTTTGCATTATCAATTCGACAGAGGGCGCCACATGATTTATTAATTTTGTGGTATTAAATATTTGAAGGTGAAAACAGCAGAGAACAAAATAGCTGACTGATGAGCTTAAAACATGTCTAATCGATAAGTGATGCCGTTTGATCAGTCAACCTTTGATTCCGCTATCAACCAGTGGCGTTGCATCTAAGCCATTGTGTCCGTGTATGCTGGGCACATTTTGGGCATAAACACTGATAATTTGCAAGCGAGTTATTATACAAACTTGCAATTCTGCCAAATGATGTACATTTCACTTATTGTATGGTTAATTAAGTCGTTCATTACAACGTTTACTGGAGACAACAGCTAAGCATTATACAAAATTGGTGCATCTGTGTTTCACACAGTACTGCATTGACATAAATTAGGTGAAACGGAAAATGAGTGCATCTTAGTCTTGGCGATCTTCGTGCCAAAAAATATCAAAATTGGTGGAAATTTGACATAGTTATGATAAAAACAATTTTGACTGTTTTTTTGAAACACTGCGCCAATGTGGATTGTATACTCACGTGCTGGCGGGGCCGGTCATCGCGGGACATGTCGGGAACTGACAGAACTCTGATAGACAGCCGTAGACGAAGTTTATGTGCTCGAAGAACGCTAACGCTGTGTCAAAACAATAGACACACACGCTTATAAAGCAGCAAATCTGTACAATTCTACCCTGATATGTTATGACATGTGTCGATCAGTTTTTACTAACAAGTCGCCAGCAGTCAAAATATACTAATCAAAAAGAACCGAGAACTTTATGCAAATTCTAAGCTGTTACCATCCGAGCACATACATCAAAACCCATGATGGCCTTTACTTATAAATAAAAATAAAGCTTTACACTGGCCACTGTGTTCCGCACACTGAACTGGGGTATTGTACAGTATAGCTGCATATTTAGAAATGTGAAAGGAGTGAGAAATAGCAGAAATAATTGCGCGTTATGCATGGCCACTGCCTTCCTCTTATATATGATTATGTTCCTTTTACGACGAACAAGTTTTGACTGCAAAAGGGGGCCTATTTGCAAGCCTTTGAATACATCCCTGCTTGTATACAATATTTACAGTTGACTTCTGGGGCCGGACCTAACCTGTAGTAAATATAGAGATGCAGAATCTAGCATCCATCAGCATTCAGCAACCAAGCGTCACATGCCTATACATGTATAGCGGCGCACGCTCACTGTACAATAGCCTAAGCCAGTCGTGGAATGCAGATAATCGGGACTAATTATGAAGGTTCGTTCACAGCTGATGGCGACGTATTGCCATCATCATCATCAGTAGCAGCAGCAGCAACGCATAAGCCTAGCTGCTGCTGCAACAGCGGATGCTGCTCGTCTGCTGCAAATCACGTTAATTAGCGCATCATCAATCCAGTACCGCGAGCGCTAGTACACAGCAGCACGCCTCGCCTTAGGTATGTATCATCGATGCCATTATCCGCCAGCCAGACAGTCTGAGTCCATAGCCGTGCACTCCAGTGCACTATCGATTGATTGTTGTCGCCAGTATTAATCACACGTCTCTATGATACTTCCTTCCCCCAGCCAGTGGCGTCATTTCAGCAAATCATTGGAAGGATCTCAGTCTACGTAAAGTATTGTACTTGCAGCAGTAACGCTGTTTCAAAGCCTCATAGGTACGATTTACAGCGGGGAAAAAAAACAAAAAAATTTGAGCTAATGCTCACGAGAAGCGTGAAAGCCTATAGCAGTTCCTGTTCAGTAGTTTAGCTGAAAATTGGGGTGTTCACGCAAATGCCGTACTAAATTCTCTATCTCGATCGCATAACGATAGTTCCGTGGCGCCGCCTTGTGAATGATATAGACTTGTGTCACAGCCCGAAATCGCCAAAAAATCCACAAAAAAACCCATTTTGATGTTCAAAATCATCCAAGGTCACTGATCTCGGTGGCAATCGAAAGCCAGTGTACGACTTCCTATTAGTGATTAATAGTCACCTAGGCCCTATCTCGCACCATTATTGAGATACAGCGACTTATTGGCTAAAAATCGCAAATTTTTCCCACCTCCCTCTCATTTAGCGCCCTCGTTCGGGGTGACTCCCTTCGAATTTATGGCAAAGTTTTACAGTTCCTGAAACTAGAGTCTTCCAGGCAGCCGACGGTAAAGATTTCGTAATTCTAGCTTGCACCGTTTTTGACTGATCCACCCGTGTGACAGACGGAAGGACAGACAGGCGGACAAAATTGCGATGGCTAAGACGCGCCGAAAGTAGCTGCTATAGCGCCTTGTAAAATCATAAATCCCTGGGAAAGGGTGGGGGTTCGTAGACTCTCTCAGCTCCCCCCCCCCAAAAAAAAACGTCCTTGCCCCCAGCGCAGCACCATGATCGACAGAACGCTAACATAATATGCAACCCAAAGTTCCTCCCCTACGTCTCCAAGGCCCTCAGCGCACAGCGTCAGAACGCTTGAGCAAATTCAATTACGTGCCAAGAAACTGATGCCCAAACCCGTCGGAACAGTCTGTTGCAACGCCTCCAGTTCACTCCCAGTCTATATCATTATCAGAGCAACGCGTCGAAAAGCTGGCAAATTTGATCGACTTCCTTAAAACAGTCCAAGATGACAGCATGACAGACATTCGAAAGACCCCAATGCAAACAGTTTTGACTCCCGATAAATTGCAGACTTTCCTGAAATATCACGAAGCTCGAAAATACTTGTCGGAAGCGGCGAACTTGAATGTTTAAAACTCGGTCACCGTCTGCACACTCTGCATGATACTAACGCTAAAATTCAAATTCAAAATTCTCTTATCAGGTCGGTACGTAATAAAGCAAGAGCAGGGGCATGGAGTATTTAACTGGGTGCTATACCGGTATACAAGTTAAAAGTTAAAGGTCGTGTATAGATAGCTCTTTATGGGGAAAACATTGCAAAGCTATGGAGCGTAATTATTTCATATATACCATATGGGATCACCCAGTGTTATCTGCCACCCTACACAGATAAACGCGCCCCGCCTTAACCCCAGCCGGACAGACCGGTACTCGATTTAACCACGTCGAAGGGATGGAAGGGGCCTTGGAGTTGACCTTGGTGTTGGATGATTTACCTGTCCGCAGAGAGTCACCCATCCAAGTAAACCACTTCATAGCGACCGGACATAAAGCCAAACCCATGACCTCTGCATCCTAAGACCGACACCCACCGTTACCGTTACAGCACTCACACCTTACCATGCCAGCCGCCGCAACACTCACAAACCCGATTATGGGACGATTTACGCCAACTTATATACGTAATGTAACAAAAAGCCCAGCCGGGGCTAAGATAGCCGACCGTACTGGTTCTCAGTGACCTTCAAGGTCATCCAAGATCAATGATTTCCATCTAATTTGACAGACGATAGGGCGTATGTCACTTCCTATTAGTGATCAATAACAACCTAGGCCCTATCTTGCACCGTTTAGCCACAATACATCCGTTGCGGACGACAACCATGACAACAGCTCGACCGAAACTTAAATACGGTCGGCTAAAAAGCTACAGTGAGAGCATGACATTGTAAATGTCAGTCACGAGCCGGAGATGCCACTACATCAGTGCGTATTAGCAATGCTGAACGCGTTGCTGAAATCAATCAACAATCAATCGGACCGAATCAGCATGCGTGCTATAGTCTGCTAGACAGTGCACGGTCCAGGAAGCAGCATACGCAGGCAAACTGCCAGATACCGAGTCTACATAGACTGTGTGTACACTGTACAGTGTACGCTATGGGTTCCTGGTGTGTCTGGGGCGCCGGCGGCGCACAGTCAGTAAACACGTGGTCGGTCAGTCACTGCAGCACTCACACCTTACCGTGCCAGCCGCCGCAACACTCACAAACACAATTACGGGACGATTCACGCAGTCCCTTTGATGGCGGTGTCCAAACGATTCGTGCACTGGGTGCGGAGGACAGGCGAGTGCAGTGGCTTCTATCCCTATACCTGGTGGGCGCAGCTTGCGCAAAGTGAAAAATAAGGAAGAAGGATGGGAGTTGTGTTAAAGATGTAGATTGATACTTCCCCCATATTTTTCACTAGGCAATAAACACCTTTAGCCAGAAGCCCGAAAAGGGGAGGGGGTAGTTCAGCCAAAAGTGGAGAGGAACTTGAGCCTAAAAGTGGGGGAACCTGCACCCGATTTCAAATCCAGATTTGGTGGATAGAAGCCACAGGGCGAGTGAATGTCATGAATGCTGTTCCATCAGTTAATTGTTGCAGCCAACGTATGACCAGAAACTGTGCAAAGTAACTAGGCTGCAGACAGTGTTAGAACTTACTGGCGACGAATGTGACCAGAACCAAGTCATGCATACAAAATATATTTCGAAGTTAAGGTTTTTACCTATTTCGCACAAAACGGCATTAAATCGGAATATAGGCTACACGGCATGAATCGTCCTAATGCAGCATCAAAGAAGGTGCATGAAACGTCTCAATACCATACACACACTGCAGCCGTTCTCTCACCTGCTTGCTTGCCTACTGACCACTTCACGCCAAGTGCGCCCACACCGGCCGGTTACAGACGACCTTCAGCAAACTGCTAACCTAGGTCAACTCAGCCTCATACCCTCGTCGAAACCAAAAATAGGCAGTAGCTTATACGGGCTACGGAATGAAGGCCTAGTGTGGCCGATTAGGGTGGTGGTGTGTCTGTTGCACCACGGGTCCAACCGTTCGCTGGCACGGAACAATGGATGGCCGCATAGTACGCTGCGGTATCATCAGCCCATCAGCTGCCAGCATAGATGCTAAGAACATTGATTTGCGAATAAAAAACATACACAAGATGTTTTTTCACTTTTACAAAAATAACATTATAAAAACATACGTAAAAACATTAAACTGCAGATGTTTCCAATCGCTACTTTTTTCGCCATTATACACGCAAAGAATATCTAACTCAGATCATTAAAAACAAAAACCTACCATTTGTAAAAAACTAAACACCGGAACATACTAAATGTACAGATCAAAAACAGCTAAATGCAATTTGACCATATTTGTAATTTTGTACGTTTATGTTTTAGCAAGAACAAAAAGCAAACATTAAAAA
>Ga0209454_1004741_pt1 | contig 10259 bp, 8 predicted proteins | sample WorMetHERISLAND1_2_FD_187400 | JGI IMG/M metagenome (GOLD analysis project Ga0209454, IMG submission 187400) | Marine gutless worms symbiont microbial communities from Max Planck institute for Marine Microbiology, Germany - Olavius geniculatus... | ecosystem: Host-associated > Annelida >... | reverse complement strand
GTGGCAGGTAACACTGTGTGATCCCGTATGACAAGTGACGCTGCGTAGCTCTGAGATGGGTTCGCTCATTAGGAGCTATATGCGACCTTTAACCTTTAACCCATTTCCACCAAACTGTTTAGCAGAATTTCTACTGTTGTAGCATCATTGATATCTCACATGCAAATGTCATCCGGTTTTTTTTATGTTTTTCAGATTCAAGTCCTGAATTTTTAGTCGCCTCAGCTGAATGCGTTTTTCTGTTTAACGCCTTTTTGGTTTAGAGGCAGTTAAATTAAGTTGATCACCATAGGAAGAACAATTATACAAATTGCTTATGATTACTAAAAACGTACTACAAAAATATCAAATTTGCCGCTCTATTCAGCCGCCTGAAACATTACTTTTACGTGTTGCAATTTCACGTTCTACAATTTCACGCTCTGCAATTTCGATGGTCCATCATTTTTTACGACCGTCACTTTCAGCGCCCCCGTGGCGTGACTTGCGTGAATTCGTACATTCACGCAAGGTGACGAGTGAGTGAATGTCTGTGACTCTGAGTTCGACCGAAGCGCCTACAGTATATACTGCGGGAAGCTGACCGCTGGCATGCCCGGGCATGACGCCCCGTACCCGCCCGTGGGTGGGCCGACTGACCTAGCTGACTGGGGGAGTAGCTCCGCTGTACCCTCGAGGACCATGAAGGGAAGCCAGCCAGCCAGGCGACGCTGCGTCGCCCACCAGGGCAGGCCGCGGTCGCCGATCGATCGCCAGCCGGGAAACACGACGTTCCGGGCGGACTGGTGCCCAGAAATGTGACGCCATGGGGAGTTGTTGTTGTCATGTTGCCGTGCCATCGTTGATGACGTTGGCAACCATGCGCTGCCAGAGCAGTCTGTCTTCTGAAGCCCGGATGAGCTCTGTTGAGCTCACTTTGTCTTTTTATGATTCGCATAGCTGTCCAGATACTTCAGTCTCTGACGTTCGTAGCTCTTTTCCCTAATCTTTCCAAATTCTCGTGATGTATCATCAGTTTTGCAACTGTCTTACTTTAGGCTACGCGAACGAAATCTTATCCCATCTTCAACATTGCGTTCGTGATGCCGCTACTGTTTTGTAACATTTTACTTGCCATGTAGACCCCTAGTCTAGTTAGGCTATTCACGGTTACGGCTTATTATGAACTTACGTACAGACGACCAATTAACACATAACTAAAACCAGTAGATATATCGTCTATTAAACTAATAGCTATCAACTTCACACTTCACGGCAAGTAGTCGTTTCCTACTTTATCATACAGCGATGGCCGTATATACGAAAGGCGCCGTTGGCTGCAGAGAATTGACGTAGCACAACCCGGCGCCGATGTGACGCCACAGCTTCCGTACCACCCCTCTCCCTCGCCCCCCACCTCCCTTGGCTGAAGGGCACCTGCCGGAGAAGAGAAAATGCCGTGAGCCCGTGACTACTAGGCAGTCGTCAGAATGCTGTGCACGGCCGCATGATGTTACGAATTGACATTCGCTTCGTCAGACACTCACCGTCTGTATAGCAAGCTCGCCGGCAGGACGCACACGAACACTGTTATTTGCCGTATACGGACATTTACCTTACCCCACTTTTTCGCGCACTAACTCCCTCCCCGAAACAACTAGGAGACGACGTCGACCTAATGCCGACATATTGCGCGACCTTCCGAAAATGAAAATTCTCTTAAAAATAAAAAAAACTGAAAATGAGCACGCCGGTTACTTGTGCCCTGAGGAATGTTCGCACCAATTGACGTTTTTCTTCTACGCCATTTCGTTTAAGAGTTAAAAGTTACACAAACAAAATATCATAGAGTCAAACGCATTTTTGTTAGAAAATTAGGCCTACGGCAGTACAAGCGCTGGATTAGAATCAAGTAATCAAGATAGAAATAGAGAGAAACGGGTTAACTTAAAGTCAAGATAATAACACCCATTGTCATTATGGTCACGTGGGACTTAAGCTTAACAGGATATTTTTGGCGTTTTTCTTCATTGTTTTCAGTCATTACTCCAAGGATCTGAAATCGACTTGTTAAGTCGTTATGGCGGAAAAATCATTTTACTGCAGATGATTCAGCCGTAAATCTATACTGGCAAAGTAAAGCATCGAACGACTTTGGTGAGTTGAATGTCAAATGTCAATGTCAAATGTCAAATGTAAATTTATATAACGCATTGTCGTCAAAACCTCTAATGCACTGAACACACTAGTTCTGTGTGTACTGTGAATGTATCAAATATATCAAACAAGTATTCGCCAAAATTGATGTTTAAACACATTATAGTAATTATCTGGTCTCGAAATTGTGGGAGTACTCGATCGAACTCAAAAATGAAACGTACGCTTTTTATTGTTCAATCACCAGAAACAACTTTATGTACTCCTAGACTTAGAATGAAAACACAAGTGTATCTAAATTGTAAATTTTTATCGCATCATGAAAATGTCAATACAGTTGAATGAATTTGACTATTTATGGCGATCAGTTGGCCATTTTTTCGTTTAAATTTCGTGCAAAATTCTAATTTTACTGTTTCGTCCATAGCGAATTTATTGTGTGCCTACTCCCTAGTAAAGGCCTAAGTGATGGCTCTGCATGCATGCTTGCAAAAACGGACTTCTGCAGCCTCGCGAGCTGTGTGCCCATACGTCATCAACATTATTATCAGTAGCGGAGACAGCAGCAGGGAGGCTGGACGGATGCAACTAGCGGAAAATTAACACAACGGCTATCGTAATGCGATCTGTCAGGCCGGCTAATTGCCTCAGACTGCAGTTTATCGATCGTTCCTTCGTCGTCGCCATGGCAACGCAGGTGCGTGCCGTTCAGCGCCATCTTGCCGAAGACGACGACAAACGTTTGCCATTTAGAAAGAGAAAATTACGACTAGGATTTAATGTTGTCCTTTCCGCTTGCCATTGGAACGATACTTTGGGGGATTTTTTCGACTCATTTTAATTCACACGCTGCCATCACGCCGATACCATGAAACACCTGAAAAGAGTTTTCTGTAGCCCCGTAGGCCCTGAGTGTCAGAATAATAACTAGTGATCCAAAGGCAGAGGCAAGTTTTAGTCTTTATTGGACCCGCGACATTGCTAGCTGTTGAAAATCTTTTTCCATAACTAAATGTAGAAAAATGAACATAAAAATAAATAGCAAAAATGTCAGGAACGGTACGCATACTATTGCGGCAGATGTTACCATAGCGTCACTGTTGTCTGTCTTTCTGTTTGTCCCTCCGTTTGTCGTCTGTCACGCTCGCGCACCCCGCTAAAGCCATTTGACGAATGATATGCCGTTTGGCGGGGACATTGAAGTAAAGTTGCATTAGATAAGCAAGAGAACGGGGAGAGTCACAGGTGGGTTTGTCACTGACGACGCCGTTGAGTTAAATCCGCCGTCTGCAATTACACGATTCACGAAGAGACAGGCTACGTATCTATCTGACACACGTCGACTGGCACGGTGATTTCTAAGGTGACATTACTCTGGTCCTTGCTAAATTCGTTTTAGGTGCAGGTCGCTAGCTGACAGCACTATTTCGCCAAAATTATGCGGGCTTTATTACGTAGTTAAAACGGCACTTCTGTTGCTATGGATTATTCTGTAGATCGCGTATACGCCAATTTCGAAATTTCTGCTGCCAGTGGTGCATTTAAAGGCGTGGGGGTTTGCGTCTTGGTGTTTTCATTTAACAGTAAAATAACTAATCATAATAGGAGGGGAATTTGTCAAGTCTAACGGGAAAAAATTCTGTTACACATCCATCTCGGTCTCGTCTTACATTTCCCAAGTTCTCTCGTTTGCGTTTTTTCGTTTTTTTCTGCACTGCATCTCGCGACGAATTATTTCTCAAAGCCGGTGATAAGAAAATCCCCGAGGCGCCACGCTTTGTTGCCATGGCAACGCAGGTGCTCGCTTGTTGCGCCACGGTTGGCCGCGGGCGGGCGTTTTTTGTCGATTACGGCGATAAGTAACTTACATTACATCGGCGACACCCGCAAGCTTCCCGCGGCGAATATCATTGCGTTGTTGTGATTGATATGTCGTGACGCTATCGTATGTTCCAATCGGAATCCTTTTACCGCGACGAACGAAAGAAACGATGGTTCAGCTGTTAAGCTGCTGCAGCCGAGAGGGATGATTGATCAGTGGCGTAACCGCGTAGCCAGAAATGTGAATTGAGGACCGTCTTTTTCTCCTTCTTTCCCCTCTTTTTCTCTATTTTTTATTTACTTTTTTTCCTTTTAGGAGTAAGATCTTTAAATTCCGTTTAAAGGTCTGAGGCAGCGCTGTGAATTCCAGCGGAGTCCCGGGTGAAATTGAATTTGGTGCATTTTAGCTTTAAAATCTAATGGCAATAATTTTAATTATTTTAATGACTCTCTGATATCTATTTTTAACAAAAATTGGAGATTGGAAAGCCTGGGTTTCTACCCACCCCTTGTCTACGCCACTGATGATATTGCTGTAGCTGTAGTCCTAGTGCTATCAAGACATATCGGCCTCCGGTGCACATCATCGACCCGGTATTTGCTGGACTAATCTGGTATTTTGCCGTGTGTGTGAGCGGAATAAACAACACTTATACGAGCGTACTTACTGCTTGTTCTGCCGCTGATGTAAATGCAAACAGTACCCGAATACTGTTTCTTCTCAAAATTAAGACCGAGACCACGAAAGTTCTTTATCAACAGCAAAATAATTGAGACTTTCTTTGGTCTTGTTTTCGAGGCGCGTACGTGATAAAGACCATGGTCTCAAGGACTGTATATAATTAATCATCAACATCCACACAAAGTTATCACTTTCACCGAGTATTTTAGATGTGTTTAGTTCTTTTTTGTGTGTTGCGGTATTTCTTTTTATTTATTATTGTTTTGTTTGTTTTTTGACAGCTATACGCATTTTTACAGAGTGGGCCAAAAATGGCAGCATTTCATGTACACTTTATAATTTCACCAAATATTAGCTGATTTTCAAATTTTTTTACTGTCAGAATAAGAAGACAATTTGTAATTAAACCACTATTATATTTTTTCATACCTCAAGTGTGTCGCTACACTACCTTGTGAAATGTCAGACGACGCCATCCATTTTTTTCATTTCAGCGAGCATTTATTTGTACTAAAACCTCAGTTGATCATGAAACGCTGACGAAATTATTATATTCACAAAATGACGACACTTCAGTTTTTCCGTCAGTTAATCGGTTGCTTATCGTTAAATCATATTCGTGTGTGTAATCAGGTTTATCCCGACCTGGACGTGCGCAACATCGTAGAGGCAAACAACAAGGAAGAGATTGACAATTGGTGTGACTTTGGAGTTTCCTACTGTCAACACAAGTTCACCGTGCGTCCGTTTCACTGTCTTGGTGAGCTGATGGCAGCATGTCTCTTTGTATCTCTGTCTGTCTGTCTGTCTGTCTGTCTGTCTGTCCGTATCTCTGTTTATTTCATAGATGTTGAAACATTGATTTGCAAATAAAATATATAAAACATGTTTTTTCACTTTAATAAAAACATTATAAAGACATGTATAAAAACATTAAATTGCAGATCTTTCCAATTGCTACTTTTTTGCCATTATACACACAGAGAATATTTAACTCAAACAATTAAAAACAAAAACCTACCATTTGTAAAGACTAAAAACCGGAATGTACTGAATGTACAGATCAAAAACAGCTGAACGCAATTTGCCGATGAAAAATAAAACATATTTGTAGTTTTGTACGTTTATGTTTTAAAAAGAACAAAAATACGACATTAAAAAGCACAGAAACATTTTAAAAAATTAAAAAACGTTAAAAATGTAAAAAAAAAATATTTTTAAAATGAATAAAAACTTAAAAAACATGTTTTTAAAACTTTTGTTAAAAAAACATAAAAACTGTTTTTTACATCTATGGTTTATTTTATTTCTCAATTTTGCGAATCTGATCTTTGCCTCGCGTTAGATATTCACCACTGTTTTATCATTTGTAAAATAAGTGAATTAACTTTTATTGCAAATATGGCGTAAAAAATTAAATACGAAATGCATTGAACATAAAAAGTGTGAAATCATACAAGCTTTTAGCGTATGCAAACTGGACGTTACCAGCTGTGGACTTTGGAAAAATTTTCTTATGTAGTTAAAGGCTATACGTTATGATTGCGCATTAAAGTACAAAAGAAAAATGAGATATGGGCAAAGTCTACAACAGGGGCCGTAACAAGAAATGAACGTGAATCCAGCAAAAATATATTGGCAATGCAAAGTTCTGTCAACAAAGCTAGTCCAATGGGCATGCAGACGAAAATAATGCTGGCAAGTATTTGTGGAGCAAATAAGTTTTGTATTTTGAATGAATGGATAAAGAAAGTGAAAAAAGATGGAACTGGAAGGCGCACGTAAAAGTGCATATCTCTGGCAAGTGAAGTAATTTAAACATTACAACAACAACAACAACAACTACTACTACTACTACTACAGCTAATTAGGTGTCTTGCGGTCCTGATGTCTGCTTGTGTATGACATGCGGAGATGATGATGATGAGTCATCATGAACACACACACAGACAGAGAGAGAGAAAAAAAACGACAGACAGAACGACCAATCTCTTAATCTCCTCCAATGTTCACTACGTTCACCTTGGGGGATATAATGAAATCGAAACAAAAATGTAGTACATGAATTGACTGATCGTGAAAATGAAGGCGACGAAAGAGGAGGAAAGATTACATCGGCCTACAATGAGTATAAGCTTACTCGCTCACTTAGCTGGACTACGGAATGTTGGTAAGCCGTTGGGTGGGTGGAATGATTATAACAATTTCTAGTGAATGCTTTAGGATCCGGCGCATATGCACGTCGCCTGTATGGTCAGTCAGAGTGCTGCTGCTGCAGCTGCTGAGTCAATGCATAAGACTGCATATACACATTCAGCGATAGGCCTACACAACGCGTGCACGTAGAATTACTGGCAGTAAACCGACACCGACACTTCCTGGCACTCAGCGGGCAAAATGCACCCTCCGCCTAGGCACAACTACGGGTACCTTACCCTCTCTCTCTCTCTCTCTCTCTCTGGCGGAAATTAGTCCAATCTTTTCGGAGAAAATTTTCCTTGAACAAAATTTCTTTTTCTAGCAACAGTACTGATACTGGTCTATTATAATATACAAGGGGGCGAATCAGCCAGGCACAGGAGGCGAACAAGTCATGGGGCGAATCGTCCAAGGAGCGAAACAGCAAAATAGCGAAAAGCCTGCAGTTACTCAGGTACCCGGCAAATCCCCACTAAGATAGCTTACTAATTTAATACCAGTATTTCCAATTGCTGACTGAAAAAATATTGTACGTGAAAAGCGAAACAGTTACAGATCGTTTTTTCTTGTAAAGGTTACCGCACGAAATACGTTTTACATTTTAAAATATTTTTCTATTTAGAATTTTTTTATACCATTGATGGCAAATGAAGATGTCACGTTGCACTGTTATCTGAAACAAAACTTCGAACTGCTAAGGCGAGTACAGAGAGACGTAACTGAACTGAACAGAACTTGCCCATTTGTCAGTGTTTAAATTGAGAAAAATTAGCTGGGGTGTCAATGACAAACTTCTCGACGGTCGGAGCCCGACCAAAATTGTGATGTAAATCGTATGTATATAGTATATAGCTGACCCCCAGTACATAATTTGACAGTGTGTTGGGGGAAAGGGTTGAGGAAACAGTTAGGGGGTTCAACCCCCCTAACAATCCGGCAATTCAAACACTGCAATTTGTCAGTTCAGCTCACTTTAGTTACCTTGCTCTGTAAGCCTCTTTACACGTGATCGATTACCGCTTAACTCCCGATAAAACTGAAGCTTCCGACGGCATCGACGTTGCGGTTTTATTCCGGCGTAGGTAAATGTCTGTCCGTATTAAGAAGAGAGAAAATTTTTTCTGGGGATTGTTTACTCTGCCATCCCAGAATTCTCTGCAGACCACACACGCTGTCATATAGAATACCGAGCGACTGGCGATCGGCGTAAGGGAGCAGGAACGCCGCGATCATAACATGATGAACGTCGCCATGCAGATCGACGGCCGCACGGAGGGTGTGTCGGACAAAAGTTCCCCCGCGTGACAAAAGTCCCTCTCTAGTCTCCGCCGATGAAACGCCTGCTTTAAAACACAGATCAGGTTCTTTTGGCAGCTAACTCGTCCAAAGTCAAGTTGACTTTCGAAGCGGAATTTCTGCGCGACAAATTCTACGGCGACTTGAGGCAACATGTCAGTCTTTAATTTGTTTGTTACGCCAAAGCAGCACAGATACAAATATCGCGCAATGAAACACAAATGCACTACAAAATAAAATAATAAAAACCTATATTTTAACAAAATCTCTTAAAAAATAATTAAGTAAAAATCGCTAAAACTGCAGACTAAGCAAAATCAGCAAAAATCATACCAGAAAGTATGTTTAAGAGCACTATAGTTTGACGGCATTATTTACGCGTTTTAAGTGTGCCATGGTGGGAAACTTTCGGGTACGAAAATACGGCATAAAGAAAGAGGGGTAGTTTTGTCGCCGAGATGGGTTTGTCGGTCTGTTCTGTGCATAAAGCCGTTGTGTGACGGCGTATAGTGACTCACTCACTCACTGGGATACAATCGATAGCTGCAGCAGCGGCAGCAGCAGCAGCAGCATGGATTCAATGTTCGTTGCTCACAGCGCAAGATAAGAACTGTACAGATGCGGCACGGCACGCAACTCCGTGTTTCGTTTGTGTCGCCAAGCATCGCAACAGAATAGCACTGTTCATGCACGAAATCATTGATTAGGCTTACAGACAGTCTATTATGTGCCACAAAAGCAAAGGTAAAGTCTAGCACTTGCTATAGCGCTTCTTACATGAGACGGGCTCAAGACCAGAAGCGCTTTACAATCTTGGAAGTGGCAGCTGATTGGCATGAGCTAATGATACCGCAGCGCAGTATGCGGCCGTCCATTACCCGCCCAAGCGAACAATTGGACCCGCGGTTTGCAGCTAGCAGACATACCACCGCCCCAATACCGCCACAATACCACTTCTTAGTGAATTACCTATTGCCTTCCCGTGCCGTAGAGAGGTTATTGTCACCTTCGCCAAAGAAGAGGGGAGATAATGTTTTGGGAAAAACGCTATTCGCCACCGGTGACATAGAAAAAAAAAATAAAAACAAACAAACAAAATTCGGACTGCCATCGAAATTTATTCACCTATATTTTGGTCACGTGCAACGCTTTTAAAAACTTTAAAATTCATCAAAAGTCGTTCATTTAAAAAAATATATTTGCACGTTTTCCTAGTTAGACACCTCATAGTTTAGTCGAAAATATTTTTCAAAGATCTAGGTCGTTTTTGTCATATTTGTAAATAGTTTCATAAAAATCGAATCAAGTGATGCGCAATCTGAGAGTTGGTAGACGGAGAAGCGTCTGGAAGCAGAACGCGAATGTATTTGCTATTTATAAGTCGAACGGGGACTTTTTGGAAGCAGTTCCGCATTTTTCCTGCTCTTTGTCTCTCCGTTGCGGTGGCGGCGTTGTGGATTCTTTCGTTTCTCGTTTCGCGCATCGCTCTTCATCAGCGACGACTAATAACTTAACTCGACCATCAATCACTTGCGCCCTCTAGTGACGCCAGGCTACGTGGGTGGTCGTCCGTCACTGTGATACCCCCGCACGCTCTTGCATTGGCGTTGGCATCGACTTTTTTGTAAATCACAATAGGAGTGATTTTTCCTTTCTACTTTGCCTATTTTTCCTCCATCTTTCTTTTTTTCGTTTCAATTTTTCTTCGCTCGTTCTCTTTGTTTACTCTTTCTATCTTTCTCATATCGTTTTATAGGCAGCCGCGGGGTCTGGGGATTGCTTAAACGTCTGCGCCTCAGTAAAATGCAAATTATATGTCATTTTACAACTAACAAAAAGCACTGTTCCAGTCTAAAAATGTACCGAAAATCCGTTTTGCGCTGTGCCGATAACCGAACGATTTTTGTTACAAATTGTGGTCAAAAAATTGCATATTCTTACTTGCGCAATGCATTATTTGGGGTATTAATGTGTTTACTGTTCATTTTCGTAAAATGACGATTTGCGTGACCATGACGCTGAGATTCGAAAATTGGTTCAGTCCGCAGTTGCACAAAAAAATCGAACGCACGTGGGGGCGTCACCCAGTCGACTTTTGGTGCGGGAGGCAATCGCACCATTACCC
>Ga0209454_1004740_pt1 | contig 10260 bp, 6 predicted proteins | sample WorMetHERISLAND1_2_FD_187400 | JGI IMG/M metagenome (GOLD analysis project Ga0209454, IMG submission 187400) | Marine gutless worms symbiont microbial communities from Max Planck institute for Marine Microbiology, Germany - Olavius geniculatus... | ecosystem: Host-associated > Annelida >... | reverse complement strand
GGCTAATTACCATAGCTCGTCGAGCTAGCTGGATAAATGCTAGCAAACATCGAGCAGACGTCGAGCAATTAGCACATGTATTTTGATTACATTTGCTCGACGTTTGCCTGATGTTTGCTCGATCATGTAAACGGGATATAAAACTTTAAAAACAAAGTAAAAAGTGCACTAATATTTTTGAGGGGCCAAGAGAAATTTTACGGCTGCAGATGTTTTTTCTAGGGACGGACGGAAACTGGAAGCACAGACATTTTAAAGGCCATATTTTGCGTGTTTTTGTTCATTGATATCGTTTGCTGAACGTAGGTCTTTTTTCGGGTATTCCGTTTTTCTATTAACCAGTCTAGTAACATTTACTTGCTTTACTAAAGTTCGATTTCTTTCTGTTTGACTTTCAGTCACTCTTTAGTATAATTGCACATGATGCTGCTATGGGATTTTTGTCGACTTCCTTTCGTGTGACATAGGCCTATCGCCTATTACGTTTCACTGTTGTTTGACGGGTTATGGCAAAACTTGTGGAGCTTTTTTGGTATAAGAGCCAACTAGATTTAGTGGCATTATCAGTACTTTGGGTATAGGCATATTTGCTTTTTGTAGTGCTGCGCTTATGAGTTGGCAAAGTTAAGTCTTCACGTAGGAATGCGTAGGATTGCGTCACCCGTAGAATGCATTTTACTCTCATTTAGCGTTTTGTGATTTGTTTAAATTGTTAATATTAGACTGCTGCGGACGCTTATCAAGAAACAAACAGCAGTATAAATAAAAATGTTAATGATTGATACTAGCACGAATACCGGCAGCCAAGGAACTGGCGGGTTTTTCAAAACACGTGTGATGGCAAAGGCAACTTTTGATACCGTGGACCATGTCCGATGCGTTTTTTTGATGCAGGCGACTCACACGCCCGACCGTGAGGACACGTAGCCTAGTTATGCCGTGACTGTGACCGACGGTGTGTTCTGCGCGGTACTTGCGTGTGATAAACAGACGCAAAACGCGTTTCGATCGTCATGCTTTGTTAGAGTGAGATTGTGGTGCGAGTCGATCATGTAGACAAAGTAGGTCGTCAGAAAAAAAAGATACGAATAAGTAAGCGTGTAAACTCTCACACGAGGCTAAGTACAAAAACACAGAAAAACACATCTAAACTTTATCTATAACTTACGATATTGATATTTAGCGGGGTACATGTTTCTGCAAAATTTTATCATGTCAGGTGCAGCGGTTTTATGAGTTATCGCGTTCGCCAAGAAAAAAAACTCAGTTGAAAACAATACTGCTGTAGCTCTCGCGGGCAGTGATAGTGATGGGCGTGCTGGAGGAAAAGAAAATGCTGCGGACGTTGATGCAGCGATGAGCGTGCAAATACTAAATAAAACAAATACCGTGCATAGAGATGGGATTTTCGACTTTGAGGACAGCTCAAGGACATAAAATCTTGCCTCAGCCTTGGCTTTGGCCTCAAAGAGGTGTGGCTTTGTCTTTGGCGTCGACGCTTAGGTCTCTGTTAGCCTACATGTAATGAATTTGCTCAGTACAATCAACTTTTATGGTATTTTTATGTTTTATCCACTGAAACATTGAAACTTTGTTTGTTCAAGCGTTTTTATGGTTCATTACGGTTTGAATAACACTAAGCTGGCTTTTAATGCACATTTTATAAAATTATCATATCAACACGATGTTTTATAAAAAGGCACCCTTTTTGTTTCTTTTATAACTCAGTCAAATGATGATCAATTTACACGAAATTTTTACCAGATGTAGCTGAAGAAATACTCATTTAAAATATTTAAACAAAATATGGCTGTAAGTTAAATATTGTTTGCTAGTCGTGACGTAATGCTGACGTCATAGTGTGCCGCGGGTACAAACTGGCTTGTCGCAACCGGTGCTAACATACTTGCTGAATAGCTGCCCTGCGTCGATGGCGAACTTTATCTGGTTCATTAATGACAAACTGTTAAAGTTTTAACATTATAGCCACAAAAACGCCCAAAATAATCACTTTCACACACTTGTAGGGATAGCTTAACTTTTACATCTTTCTGCAAGACAATGCACCAGCACGCACCGCTTTAGAGATAGTTGAGTTTTCGGATCGTGACACGCCTGATTTTATTCCCCAATGTTGCTTAGTGCTGATACGATGACATTTTTATTAGTGAACAACATAAAGTTCACTGTCGAAGCAGGGTAGCAACTGATAGAGCCAGTTGAGACAAGTCAGTTTGTACTCACGACACATTATGACGTCAGCATTACATCACGACTAGCGAAGAATATTTAACAAACGGCCACATTTTGTCAAAATATTTTGAATTTGTATTTTTCTATTTACATCTGGTAAATAATTTCATGCAAATTAATCACCGTTCGACTGAGTTATAAAAAACAAAAAAGGCGCCTTTTATGAAACACCGTGTATTTTACTTACTTACTAATTAGTGGTCTTGGTCTTGGCCTTGGCTTCGAAGATTGCTGACTTTGGCCTTGAAAATGCTGGCTTTGAACCCATTCCTGTTGTGGTGCGTAGATTGATGAGAGCGGAGACGTGGAGATCAAATCTGTTGACAGTTTACGCGAGAAGTCAACGGTCATGGGCAGTCTCGGTCAGTAATGGAGTGTTTACACGATCCAGCAAACGTCCAGCAAACTTCCAGCAAATGTATTCAAAATACGCGTGCTAATGCTGGACGTTTGCTGGACGTTTGCTGGATCGTGTAAACACCCCATAAGACAAAGCGGCATAGAAAAGTTTTTTTTTGCTTTCGGCTGCCGTTTGTCCTCAAAAAACCCGCGTCCGTAAAAATTTATATTGGATCGTCGAAATGGGTTTGGCAATTTTTAGTTTGCTCTCAAAGTTTTGCAGAAAAAAAATTGTTTGCGTCTAGTCTGTTAAGTTGCAGTATTTTTATTTTAGTTCTTGTATGCATGTTTCGTTGACTACGAAAAGGCTTTTGATAGGGTGAAGTGGAAAAAGATGACGTGGATGCTGAAAGATATTGGAGTGGATTGGAGAGACAGAAACCTGATTGCAAAGTTGTACTTGGGACAAAAAGGTGTTATAAGAGTAAACAACGAATTATCAGGTTGTTGTGAGATTGGGCAAAGAGTACGACAAGGTTGTCCACTATCTCTGGTACTGTTCAACATCTCCATCCAGCATGTCATAAACGAAGGGCTTGCAGATGTACAAGAAGGGGTTAAAGTTGGAGGTGTGAACGTGAGCCTGCCCGTAGGGGCAGAATACAACAGCAACAGTCGGTCAATTTGTCTTCTTTTATTAGTTGTTCTGTAAAACTGCACGGCATGTCATGAAAGCAAAAATAAAAATAATTCTTTGTCTTCTCCTGGCGTCCCTGCTTTTTGCTAGACTGCAACCGGTAGCACCGGACTGGATTTTTTACGCCTAATCAAATGTGCCACCATTGCTAAGTTTTGTCAGTTTTTTTTGTTGCTTTCGAGGAAAAGAAGATCATCTGGCTTATGAAAAATGTTTGCTAAAATTGCAATCTTTTAGTGTTCTTCCGTGTGGTGACACTGACTTGGCTTGTCTCAGGGCACCTCAAGTAAAATTGGTCATTTGAACCAAAACTGCAAGTAGTAAAAAACAGATGATTTGTGTCGGAGACAAAATGTTTATTTTTTGTGTTTGGTACAGCACTGGGTCTCTTTCACTGTTTTGCGAAAATTGTTGAAATGTTGGATTGTATTTGCAAGAATGATAAAAAAATCGATAACAATAATTTGACGGATTTTGTCAAATACGTTTAGGTGACAGAAACGTGTAAAATGAAAATGTTGCAAAAGTGTTCTATTTTACTTACTGTTGCTGTTGTTACATACTTACGAAGTAAAATAATTGTGGTTGTCAGTGGACGTCGTCGGCGACGTGGCCAACTATTATTACAGTCAGTTCGAACTGTGCACGCGTGAACAGAAAATGAATCAGATAATTTTTCTTCAGGTTACACTTTCTGACTTTTCACGCATTTTACATTTTATTATTATTACTGCAGTGTAATTGCTTTATTGTTGCTTAATTTAAAAAACGAGGCTTATTCTGTGGTGTATGCTAGTTAGATGAAACAGGTGATGGCGTCGTTTGATTCAAACGAGCTGTCTAATTAGCTATAATTCAAACATTTTGTTCAGAGTTGGTGAACTGCATAGCGCCATGCATTGCCAGGTGACTAATGGAGCGTTTACACGATGAAGCAAACATCAAGCAAACATGAAGCAAGCTTAGAGCACACGTCATGCATGTGTATTTTCAATACATTTGCTTGACGTGTGCTTCATCGTGTAAACACCCTATAACTCCATAAAAGTATTCGGTTAAATAAGAATCAGGGGCACGGGGCAGTATTTGAGATATTCGATAGTGCGGCCCAGGATCTTTTTAACAGAATTTAGTGCATGGCATCACTGTCTAAGTATTGTACTTGCAGAGGAGGAAAACTCCAGTCAATCTTTGCATCTACGTAGATATCAATTTCACCTTTCTAGGTTGGTTGAAATAATGTCGGAATGTTGGCCGTTTTGCCGGTTTGTTTTTGCCGTCTTTGGACATACTTCTGAACTGCTTTTTAAAATTTTTTTTTGCAGTTTGATACTTCTTAGTTGTACTCTCATGTGTTTCTCAAGTGTTTCTTGCTTAACCGTTTTTCTGTTTAAATTTTTGTAGTTCACTGGTCGTTTCTGCTGCATGTTTTTTTGCATTGTCTGTTTTGCTTTGTTTGCACGAATGCTGTAGCTCATTGGATGTTTATGTTTTATTTTTGCATTTACGTTTTGTTTTATGCAATAAAACTTTACTTAATTACTTAAGTATCAGTATGTGTGCATGTATCAGTCAATAAAAGGACAGTTTTGTGATGGCCTAATTTGGCGGAAACCACTTTAGTAGCGTCTTTGGGCTACATGGGTTAGTTCAGGGCGTTTTTTCTGTACTTGTCAGCTGCTGCTATACTACATTACACACTATGAAAAGTTGTTATTGAGTCTGCCAGGATAACCGTGTGCTTTTGTTGCAGGAAGCAATCTACTGCATTAAAGTCAAGTTTAACAAGGAATTTGACGAAGTCTTCACGAAGAAAGAGCTTGAGTTGACTAAGATAGCGGAGAAGAATAAACGCATAAAGAAGATTCTAGACGATCTTAACGTTAGCGACCCGGTCTTCGAGCCTGAAATGTGTGCCACCGAAAAACCGGAGATGCTGCTTACGACTACTGACGAGGAGGTAATTTCTTAGTTGATTTAACGTTGTATTTTTGTTCAACGTTATTAATGATAATAGCGTTGAACAACTTGCTTTTTATTGTCTATTTCATTCTCACTCCTTATCTTAACTTTATTTCAGTGATTGCGAAACCAGAGATGTTGCTGACCTTTGCTGACGAGGAGGTAATATCATAGCCTGTTCAACACTGTTTTTGTTCAGCGTTATTACTTGTTTTAACAGTAATAGCGTTGAATATTTTTATCTTTTAATTGTTGCTTTTTATCTTAGCATGATTTCAGTGACTGAGAAAACAGAGTTGTTTCTGATCAGTAATGAGGTAATATCTTATTCTTCTTCAACGTTGTTATTTTTACCAAGAATGTCAACATTGGACATTTTCTTCTTTTTATTTTCTTTATCACTTTTTATCTTAGCATTATTTCAGTACCATAACAACAGCAAACTCGTTTTCAGGACAACTGATTAACATTTGCCGAAGAAAAATAGATCAGATCTTGTTGTCGTATTTTAGCAGTGCATTCCATTTTTCTGTGGACATTTTCATCGCTTTGTGTCCTTTCCATCGGTAGGATGTTGATTCGGCATTTAGCCGTGCAACTTTTTAATATAATATGATAAAAGTCTGGGTTTTTTTGTTTCTGCCAATTCACTGCTAAGGTGAAAGGGACAGCGTCCAAGCCGGTGTCAACTAAAAAGTCCTATTACAAACACAAGTTGCAGTCTTACGTTCAGAGAACATACGTACGCACAGTAGAAACTTAGTACAACTGTTGTCTCGATGTTGTCATATTCAAATTTACCATCAGCTGTTGTGTCGCCTTTGTCGGTATTCAGGTATCGGCTAAATATTTTGCTTTCAGAAATGTTTGCGAAAGGGATCTTTGTATTTTTATAGCCTCTATAATATTATAAAGTCCAGGAAGGTAAACTACTTTACTTGAAATTATGTCGGAATGTTGGCCGTTATTTGCCAGTTTGTTTTTGGCGAAATTGATCAAACACTCTTCTGAATAGACTTTTTTTGCGATCTGATTCTGTGGATCAGATTTAATCGCATAATACAAGTTGCACCAATAAAACAGTCCCCTAGAATAAATCTTGTATATAACCAATGGCAGAATGAAATTGAGCCAAACTTTCGCATCCTATATGGGAATGTTTGCGTAATATATTATGCAAATTTCGTTAGAACAGCTGGGGTGGTTCAATAGATACAACGGTTTAAACATTTTCCAAACTTTTTTCAAGTGATTGGTGGCCTGGCATAGCGGTAACGCGTTTCATCTGATCAACGAAGTTACTCTACGCCGGGCCAGATTAGTACTTTTGATGGGTGACTGCTTACGGGCAGGTAAACCATCTCGGTATATAACCAATGCAAAGGTCAACTCAGCCTTTCATCCTTCCGGGGTAGGTAAATCGAGTACCAGCCTATCTGGCTGGGGCATTAAGGCGGGGCGCGTTCACCTGTGTCGGGTAGCAGGTAATACTGTGTGATCTCATATGGCAGGTGACGCTCCGTAGCTCTGCAATGGGCTTCCATAGAGCTATAACACCACCTTTAACCTTTAACAGTCGCGCAGTGGGATCGATCTGTCGTCAGTAATTAGGGGTCCGATGGCGTCGCGTGGACGCCGTGGGTTTGACTAATCACCACGGAGAATGGGGAGAAATAATTTAGTGCATTTTGGCGTCGCCAAACACTTCTGATGGAACGATAGAATAGCAGACATGCAAGAAAACTTTTGTTTTTTTCTGTCCTTTTATTCTCTCAATATGATTTTCAGTAAATTTTGTAGTTTTTTTTTTAGGGACTGTTTTGTTGGTGCATTTTTAAGATGTGCGTTGCCATATCAACGCAAACGTGTGTTTGACGAGATATGGCCGAATCTTTGTGTTGCGCGCAGTGCATGTTTTGTGTGTAATAAATACATGTTGTGGTAGTCACGGGAATGGAAGTGCATGCTGGTTTATCAGCTGTATCACATTAATTACTATAATTACGTATTGCATGTTTGTTGTAAATTAAATGCAACAGTTTAACTACGGCTGTGCCTGGAAATCAACGCGTTTAATCACGCGGTTGATCATGAAAAAATGTTGATTACGAAAATTAATCATTAAATTTTTGATTAAAGCCACATCACTCAGAAAGCATTATTCAGTAGAAATTATTAAGATGATTATGGGTCAAAATATGAGCTACTTGTGTTGCAAAGTGAACTAATTTTAAATGTCAGTTTTATTTAGTATTTCTCAAACGTTGTTGTAGTTCACATAATCTTATTATTATGCTACACTGCACACTAATGATATTGCACAACACCTCTGTCGGGTGGCAGGTAACACTGTGTGATCCCATATGACAAGTGACGCTCTGTAGCTCTGAGATGGGTTCGCTCGTTAGGAGCTATATGCGACCTTTAACCTTTTTTTGTTATAGCCCACAGGTTTGCATGTGGACATTTTGTCTTGTAATTTGAAACACTTTGCAATACATTTACAATTGTTGATGTGATGACTTTTTGTTATTTTTTGGTGTTTTTGCCGTTAATTACTCCCATACAAATGTTACATGAGTTATAACTCACTTCTGGTAAATACTTTCTCTAGCCAAGTCCCAGTTTTGTGTCTGTTATATTATAACTTTAGAAAAGTTGGAATTGAATGCATTTTGAATTTTCGCAGATATTGAACAAAATATTGTATACCAGTGTGATTGGTAGGTCCATATTAGCTATCGTAATAAATAAGAGTTTTATTTTCAGTTACTGTAAAAGTGTATTTTGCAGCAATAACTAAGTTTTTCTTTTGGGGACCAAACCTAACTTGGAGTTAATTTGAATAATTTGGTTAGTTGAATAAGCAAAAATGGCAGCAATAATTATATTACAGTAGCAGATATAGTTTTTCTGCTATTACGACGCTCATTAATACAATAATGACTCGTTTGCATGGCTAGGTGGTTTACAACAGAATTGTGTGTACATTACTGTTCTCAATAGTATTCAAATTTTTAAGCATTAGGTGTAACTAGTGCATGTACACAGATTTTTCCTTTTTTACTACATTAGTAACAGATGTTCGTGTATATTTATGACGTGTGAATAAATTTCACACTAGTTAAAATTTTAGTGAGTCAATCGTTACTTTTGTTTACTTGTGTGACTGTCGACAATTTCTGATGGCCGGGTATCATAATTTCAGGTGAAAATGGACAAGTTCCTGACTCCGGAGCAATGGCGCAAGCTGGAAGAGAATCGTCGGATTGAAGAGGAAAAACGACTTCGCGAAAAAGGCGACAACTGGCGGGAACGTGGTCTCGACCAGATGATGGGTGGCGTTCTTGAAATAAAGAAAGAAGATGAACTTAAGAAGGTTTGTAATCTTTGACACTGCTGTTGACTGTTAACAAGCCAGAACTTTGCTGCATTTATAGTCTGTATATCTGTATGCTTCTCAATTCAATTTTGTCTTTGCTGATTATTGACTGTTTGGCAGTGTTTGAATTGGTAAAAATTAGCGGGGGGTTGAACTTTTTGACGATTGGAGCCCGACCAATATTGTGCTGTAAATCCTTAGTATTTAGTATATAGCTGACCCCCCGGTACATAATTTGACAGCGTGTTAGGGGGGTTGAGAAAACAGTTTGGGAGGTAAACCCCCCAGCCCCCTCCGGCAATTCAAACACTGCTGTTTGGCATTTTATGCTATTTGTCGACTTCTTTGCAACAGTAGGGCCTAAATAAGTGGATATAGCTTTAATTCAACAACGTGAAAGTTTGTCAGCAGAAAGGTCACTGTCCTGCAATGAAAAATTCATTTTGCTATGGCAGCAGCAACACAAAATACACAATGTAACGTTTAACTTTTGGTAAAAATACTAAAAAAGCAAGTGAGTAACGGAGTCTGTTCTATTCATTGAGCAGTGAGAAAGATAGAGCCAGATTGTACCGCGTTAAAATACACGACGGCGCAGTTCACACAGAATATGCATTATTAGGCCTAAGCAGCACATACTACGAATGCACATTCTGATGCTTGAGCGCTGTCATGTTGCTGTCACAGGACATCCCGATCCCGGCGTTCTTTCAGGAGAAGAAGGAGGAAGACTGGACGGACGAGGAGAAGCGGGCTGCCGCCGAGTACCAGAAGAAGGTCAAAGAACTGGAAGAAGAACGCGAGAAATTCCGCAAGGTTGATGGTCTGAAATGCGTTTTCATTAATAGCACAGCAACGAATGACATAATTCACTTGGTGTGACATAAAATCTTGGTATGTAACCATGCATCTGCTTGAGCCAACTCGGCCTGGCCATCCCTCCCTGGGTAGGCGCAATGAGTACCAGCAAAAGCTGAGACGTAAACAGGCTCACCGTGGGATGATCCACTAGCCCCGTGGCCTATCTGTGGTCTCACAGTCTAAACTGGTGCCTGGCTGAGGGTTTAGGAAACGAAGTTCGGCGCCGCTTTGTGAACCTTATGGCCCGGGCTATCATTCTTATCTGGTTGGCAGCTGCAAAGTCTGTTTCTGTGCTGGTAGCAACTGGAGAGTGAATTGAAGAAGCTACAGGCAGTCATACAGGAAGGCACGCAGACCTTTGACGAGCTGCTGCTGCAACTGTTCTTGAACAAGGTGCAAGCCGAGCTTGCTGTCTTCCAGGTCAGCAGCCGTCAGTTGTACACACCATCATATCTTGTCATTATCATCGTCGTGTCTAGAATTCCCCGTGTCTCTTTTACAAAGGGCAGTGAAATTCTGAGGCTGGGACTGCGGGCCTGATGGAAAGTAATGGCAGCTTATCGCCGGGTTTATAACTAATAAAGTCTTTACACGATCGAGCAAACATCGAGCAGCTAGCTATGGTAATTAGATTAAGAGGGCGGGCGGGTTGTAATTGGAAGGCCTATATAACACGTGATCAGCTGTGGGCTAAGAGCCTAAGCCTGGGCCTACATTTGAGCCAGGGGCGGGGTTCCAATAGGCCTGCTTGAGCCAGCTCGATGTT